>OKBS01000004.1_pt1 | contig 128355 bp, 104 predicted proteins | sample 1614331 | NCBI WGS metagenome assembly OKBS01 (sample SAMN04436927, study PRJEB24849) | human gut metagenome | biome: human gut; feature: NICU; material: stool | host: Homo sapiens | place: USA: Saint Louis, MO | collected 2012-05-31
GGTTCCCGGCTGGGACGGTGAGGGCTCCCAGCGCCACTCCGCTGAGGGTCTCACCACCCACCTGTGATGCGTAGCTGCGGGCGTTGTGGGGGCTTGGAGAGGTTGCCCAGTGGTAGTTGCCCATGGTGAAGCCCTGCATGCCGTTCAGTGTCACTCCGCGGGCGACGGCTGATCGGGCCAGGGGTGTGGCCGTCTTGCCCAGCGCGAATCCACCGATCGGTGCGAGCGCGCCTGACAGTGCGACCTCGACCCCGTCGACGTGTCCGGTCGTGACCTTTTGGATGGTCATGTCCAGCCCGGCCCCGAGGAGTACCTCTCCCAGTCCCGGAATCGGGACGAGTGTCAGGATGCCGCCGACGACCATGAGTCCCACGCCCACCCCGGTCTGCCAGGACAGGACGTCGTGACCATGCCGACCCCACCAACCTTGGAGGTCGAGGGTGTCCGTGAACTGGCGCATCTGGGCGTCGGTGACGGGGTTGCGCCCCATCGGGTCCGCAAGCGTCAAGGGACTGTTGGCCGCGTAGGCGTAGCTGCTGGTCTGCCACAGGGCACCCGTCGGTGCGGGCTGCGGGTCGGGGGTGAGGAAGCTCGCAGTCTCGGGATCGTACAGACGTTCACCCATCCACACGAGACCGCCAAGCGTGGGGTGGGCGCCGGTGTGGCCGAGGGCGGTCGTGAGAAGCCGACTGGCGAGGTGGTAGGGGTCTGCGGGGTCGATGTCGGGATGACGCCACGCCCCGTCGGGCTCATCGGAGGTGAGCAGGCCGCCGTCGGGAAGTGCCATCACCGGTGTGTCGTCGGCCTGTTGCAGGCTGGGCTGGTGCTGGTTGACGTCCCAATCGAGCCGACTGTGACCGCCGGGGCTGGTGACCTCGATGGGGCAGCCGAAGGCGTCGACGCGCACGCTCCAGTGTTTGGTTCCTGTGCCGCTGGCGGAGGTCAGGCCAGCCAACCAGCCGCGCCGATCCCACGTGTACGTCGTCGTGGCGACGTCGTCGGTGGCCTCGACGCGCCGACCGCAGGAGTCGTAGCGGTACCGGATGTTCCTCGTGGCCCCGTCAGCGGTGTGGGTCACGGTGGCCAGTTGGCCCGCGGCGTCGTAGGTGAAGCGACGGGTGGCGTCCCCGGTGACGGCGGTGGTGAGCCTGCCGCACGTGTCGTATGCCCAGCTTGCCAGCGCGGCCTCAGGGGTATGGACCTCGGCGAGGGCGCCGGAGCCGTCGTAGGTGTAGTACCAGTGGCCGTCAGGTGTGGACAGCTCGGTGACACGTCCAGTCTCGTCGCGTCCGATGGTCGTGGAGCCGGCCGGGCCAGTGTGGCTGGTGACGAATCCGTCGGTGTAGCTCCAGTGCTGTCTGCTGCTGCGGCTGGCCAGGTCCGTGAGACGTCCGGCTCCATCCCAGTCCAGGCGGACGTCGCCGAGGCGGGTGTGGCGGATCGTGGCGAGTCGCCCAGCGGCATCGTAGTCGTACTCGATGGTCTCGTCGGCTGCGGTGACGTGGCGTCTCAGGCGCGCCTCGGCGTCATAGACCCACTGCTCGGAGACGACACCCGACCCGTCCCGATCACTCGCCTCCTGCCCGGTGCCCGGCTCGTCGGATTCCGCGACGGGCAGACTCGTGTGGGTGAGCAGCAGTCCACGCGGATCGTAGGTGAGGATGTGGCGCCGAGTGACGGGACCGGCGTGGTCGTCAATGCAGATCGTGCGCGTACTGGCGTCGGTCAGGGTGCGGGTCACGAGCTCGTCGTCGATATGATCGTCGATGCCGTCAGGGCCGGAACGGTGCGTCAGGACGGTACCGTCGGGGCGCCCGACGGATACGAGGCTGCCCACAGCGTCCCAAGTGTACTGGGTGGTCCGTCCCAGCGGGTCGGTGAGTTCGGTGAGTCGTCCGCGGCTGTCGTAGTGGTAGGTCGTCAGCCCACCCGCAGGATCGATGGAGGAAACCAGGCGTCCGCACCGGTCGTAGGAGTAGCGCGTCACTCCACCGGCGGGATTGGTGGAGGCCACCAACTGACCGCAGGTGTCGTAGCGGAAATGGCGGGGACCCTCGACCAAGTCGTCGGCGAAGATGAGCCGTCCACACCGGTCGTAGCGCCACTGTGACATTCCGGCACCGGGAACCTGACTTGCCGTCAGACGCCCGCATGGGTCGTAGCTGTAGTGCGCAATCTCGCCGGTGGGGTCTGTGACGGTGGCGACCTGCCCGTCAGCGGTGTAGGTGTAGCGGGTCACGCCCCCGGCGGGGTCGGTGACGGCATCACGGCGTCCGCATGCGTCATAGTGGTAGCTGGTGACGAGTCCGGTGGGGCTGACGACGCGGGTGATGCGTCCGGCGAGGTCCCTGTCGTACCGGGTGGTCTGCTCGGCGGGGTCCCGGTACTCGATGACTCGTCCGGCAAGATCCCTGGTGAGACACTCGCTGGCACCCGTGACGTCGGTGTGGGTGGCCGGCAGGCCGTGGATGTCGGTGTCGACGCGATCCAGGACGCGACCCGCGGGGGTCGAGGTGGCCTGGGCCGTGCCGGTGGTGGAGAAGATCTGGCCGCCCCCACATGGGTCGGTGACACGGGTGAGGTTCCCGTCGACGTCGTAGCCGTAACCCCACGTGGCGCCGTCGGGGCAGACCAGCCCGGTCAGTCGTGACAGGGCGTCGTGGTCGAAGCTCCACACCGTGTCGTCGGGCAGGTGGAGACCGGAGAGGTTCCCGAGGTCGTCGAAGACGTGGTCGATGACGCGCCCGGCCGGGTCGGTGACGCTCGTCAGGCGTCCGTCGGTACCGTACCCCCAGCGGATGACGCCCCCGTCGGGTGCGACGAGTTCGACCAGACGGCCGCCCTGGTCGCGGCGGTGGGTCCACGTGGCACCGTCGGGGTCCACCCTGCACGTCAGACGGCCGGCGTCGTCGTAGCTGAGTCGAGTCGTCGCACCCGCCGGTGACGTTGCTTCGACGATGCGTCCTGCCTCGTCACGGACCAGACGCGTCACACTCCCGGCGGAGTCGGTGAGACTGACGAGATCGCCGTGGGCGTCGTAGCCCAGCTTCAGGGTCACCCCGACTGGGTTCGTGGTACCCACCAGCAGCCCATTGGTCCACTCCAAACGGGTGACGCCCCCGACCGGGTCGGTGATGCTTGCCGGGCCGCGTGAGGTGTCGACGTAGGTGAACGTCGTCGTCGCACCGTTGTCCAGTCTCGCCGTGGCGAGCCTGTCCAAGGCGTCCCACGAGTAATCGATGCTTGCTCCGGTGGGCAGACCAGTATGGGTGCATCGGCCTCTTTCGTCGTAGTGGTGCGTGGTGACGGCACCAGTCCGGTCGACCGTGCGCAGGAGGTTGCCGAACCTGTCATGGATCATCGACACCCGGCCCCCGTCCGAGTCGATGACGGCGACGGTACGCCCACGCGCGTCACCGATCCATGTGTTGGCGCGTGTGCCGTCGGCGTCTGACGCGGCGGTCACACCCCCGGGCAGGTAGTTGACGTGGACCAGACGACCATCGGCGGTCTGCTGAGTCGTGATCCGGCCACGTTCGTCGTAGGTGTTGACGCACTCGCACACCCCGGCAGCGTCGATGACCCGCGTCACCAAGGTCCCATCCCACTCGTAGCGTCGGCAACCGTCGGGACGATCCACCTGCACGAGCCGACCGCGGTCGTCGTGAGTGTAACGCACGCGTCGTCCATCGTTGGTGGCTGCCCCGGCGAGAAGGCCGGCGTCGTCGTAGGAGAAGGTGATCCGTCGTCCCCACGCGGTGTCCAGCCCGCTCAGGCAGCCGTGTTCGCGGTGTGCCCGCACGACGTCGGTGGTCGACGAGCCAGAGCACACCCAGATACCGGTCTCGGTGAACACCCACCTGCCGCCGCGGTTGTCCGACACCAACCAGAAACGACTCGCGTCCTGTCCCACGTCTGCAAACCCCGGCAACTCGGAGGAGTCGACGTGGCTGAGCCACGCATTCTCCTCCGCCGCCCGTATCGGTTCCGGGTCGCTCTCGGCAGTCGAGGAGTCCGCTGGGGCGGTGAAGACGACGTGACGCCCGTCGGGGCGCACCCACTCCAAGTGATCGGTCTCGATGGTCAGGCACTGATCCGCCACGCACGACCACCCGGGCCCCAAGACGCCGGAGACACCTTGGGCAGCTTGGATCGAGTTGTACACGCGCTCGACCACGAGCGCCGTCCCCACGCCGTCGAACCCCAGATCGATCTCGGGCTCGACGAAGTTTCCCGTGGCGGAGTTGATGGGATCCTCCATGTACCCGGTGGCGGGGTCGATGCCAGCCAATGCCGGCACCGTGATGTCCAGATCGGGGCGGTTCACCGACGCCCCGTTGGCCCTCAGTGACTGCTTGATGGCCGAGTTCGGTAGGCTCAAGGTGCCTGAGCCGCCGGCCGCCTCGAACGCCTTGGCGACGGCGTTCAACCAGTTCACGTCGCCGGTGTTGAGCTCGCGCCACCGATCCAGCTGCTCGAACAGGTCGCCGACGACGAGCTGGCCATACCTGCACGCACGGCAGAAGGAGTCGTGGTCGGCTCTCAACGTGCTGCCTGGCGGAACGTCGGCAGCGGCGTCACCCAGGATTCCGGCGGCACGTGTCAGGTCGCTCGGGTTGGCCGACGTCACCCCGCCCGAGGCACCGCGGATTGACCTGTCTTGCTGACGCGGTTGGGTGAACGGCAGGTTCAGCGGTGGGGTGGCAGGTGGCTCGGCAGGAGCCAGACTCGGCGGGGCATCCGTGCCTGCCAACCAGTCCCAACCCTTCTCCCACCAGTCATCGTGGGCGGACACGTAGTCACGGACCTGCTCGCGCCGTTGGTTCTCCAACTTTGCCTGTTCGGCCAAGTAGTCGACCTGGTCGGCGGCGGCCGTCAGTGCCTCCGACAACTCCGTCGCATCCTGGGAACAAACCTTCATGTTGCGGCTGAATACCTCGGCGAAGAACCCTCGGAATTGCCGCGAGGCCGTCGACTGGACCAGTGAGAGATTCGCGTTGAAGATATTGATGCGTTGCGACGTCCACCGCAACTGGGCCGAGAAGTCCTCGGCAACTCCGGGATCAAATTGAACGGGGTTCTGGTAATCGCCGAAAACACTGAAATCAGCCACTGGTCTGTCTCCGCAACAATCGTGGTTTCGCTTGTGATGACGCTTTCGCGCGGCAGCTGAATTATATCAGTATGGGCGTGTGTGGTCAGTGCTCGTCGTCGGTGGTGGCTTCGGCGCAGCGTCGCCTGATCCACTCCGAACGTGACAGGCCAGCAGCGGCGGCGGCACTGTCAATGCGCGCCAGGAGACTGGTGGTGAGCACCGCGTTGAAGCGGGTCACGTCCTTGATGACGGCAGGCCGCGCCAAGGTCGCGTGTGCATCGGCCCACGCCTGGGGAGTGTCCAGGGCCTCGGCGAAGTCGACTCAGCCCATCCGCCGGGACGGGAACTGCTCCTTGGCGTAGCGTGCGACCTGCCAGGTGGCCATGCCGTCGGTGCCGGCACCGATACCTCCACCGAGCAGCGGGATCTTCTTCATACCCATGACAGCCACCCGTTTGCCGGTGGCCAGGCTGCCCAAGGTCTCGACGACGTGGGTGGCCACGGTCTTCTCCAGCTCCGGATCACTCACCGGGGCGGTGGCCATCGCCATGGGGGTGCTGGGTATCTTCTCGTTCCGGATGAGTTCGTCCACGCTGTCCTGGGTGAGCAGGCAGGTGAAGATGGCGGTTCGCACCCGGGGGTCGTCGACGTCGTAACCGCGCAGGTGGGAAATCGCGGCGACCATACGTGCCTGCAGAGTGGCAAGGGCGCTCATGTTCGCCGGCAGAGCCACCGGAATGGTGACCCAGCCGCCCAGATTCGCCAGGAATCCCTGGGCCCCGGCCATCCCGATGTGGCTGCGCACCAAGGCGTCGATGGCGGCCTCGACCTCACCTTTGCGGTTCAGCGTCGCACCAGCAGCCTTGCGAGCTCCCGGTAGCGGCCCGGCACCGTCGATGGCGACGTCCATGATGGTGCGAAACACCGACAACGCCGCGTTCGGTGCCACGACGAGGGCCTTGGACAGGGCTTCGCCAGACTTGCTCATGGCCACGATCCTTCCTGAGACTCTCCTCCAGCCTATCGACGCCCGCAACCGGCGTGACGCAGCTGGGCGAAGACTGCACGACGGCCTCTCCCGATGACCGTTGCCGCCACGTGGTGTGAGAGGGCCGGGGTGGCCTGAACCATGATGGGGTGTGGGGATGCGCGAATCTCGGCGCAGCTTCGGCCGCCGATGGCGTCATGCCTCGCTGTTCTGCCGAGGCTGGCTGCCTAGGCTGGAGTACATGGACCTTTTCGGTGACCCGGACCAGTGGCCTGACTCCGACCTGCTGTGTCTGACGGGGGTGCTTGGCCCGCATCTGGTGCTCGCCGCCCTGCACGAGGGCGTCTTTCCCATGCCGCTGGGTGACGACGCACCGCGTGAGTACCGCAGTGCCACGGCGTGGTGGTCGCCGCAACGTCGCGGCGTCCTGCCCTTGGACCGCCTCAGACTCTCCTCCAGCCTGCGCAAGACCACCAAGCATCGCACGACCACGGTGGACCAGGCCTTCGACCGGGTCATCGAGCGCTGCGCCGACCCGTCTCGACCGGGTGGCTGGATCGACTCGACGATCATCGACAGCTACACCGAACTGCACCACAACGGCTGGGCCCACTCGGTGGAGACGTGGGACGAGGACGGACGCCTCGTCGGTGGGCTGTACGGGGTGAGCGTCGGCGGGTTGTTCAGCGGCGAATCCATGTTCCACGACCCGGTGCATGGCCGGGACGCCTCCAAGACCGCGCTCATCCGGCTCGTCCTGGAGCTGAGGGCGAGCAGCCATGCTCCGACGGTCGACCAGGAGTCCTGCCGCGACGCCACACCACGCACCTTGTCTGAACCGTCCGCGTCCGGTGAGCCGACCAGTGCCGCCCAGGCTGCCCCCTCCGGGTGGCGGCCTGTGCTCGTCCACCCCACTGCACTGCTCGACGTGCAGTGGCTCACGCCGCATCTGGCCAGCCTGGGAGCAGTCGAGATCGATCGTGCCGAATATCTCCACCAGCTCGAGGGCGCCCTGGCTGCTCCCAGGCCACAGTGGCGTCCGCATCGTCTCACCGGCTCCCAGATGCTCACCGAACTCGCACGGCGCGGCTAGACTCCTACCCATGATCGACCCCAAGCTGCTGCGCACAGATCCAGACGTCATCCGTCGCTCCCAGATCGCCCGGGGTGAGGACCCATCGGTGGTCGACGAGCTCATCACCGCCGACGAGACTCGCCGGCACGCGATCGCGGCCCATGAGTCGGCCCGTGCCGAGCAGAAGGGTCTGGGCAAGAAGATCGCCCAGTCCAAGGGTGACGAGAAGGCCGCCCTGCTGGCCCGTACCAAGGAGCTCTCCACCCAGGTGGGCCAGCTCAAGGACGAGGCCGCCGCAGCCGAGGAACGATTCACCGAACTCGCCAAGACCGTGGGCAACATCGTCATCGACGGTGTGCCCGCTGGTGGTGAGGACGAGGGCGTCGTCATCGAGACGATCGGCACCCCGCGCGACTTCGCAGCCGAGGGATTCGAGCCCAAGGACCATCTGGAGATCGGCGAGGCGCTGCACGCCATCGACATGGAACGCGGCACGAAGATCTCGGGGTCGCGGTTCTACGTCCTCACCGGTGTCGGCGCCCAGCTGGAGTTCGCCCTGCTCAATCTGGCCATGTCCAAGGCCGCCACGTGGGGATTCACCCCGATGATCCCCCCGGCGCTGGTCAAGCCGTCGGCCATGGAGGGCACCGGATTCCTCGGCCAAGCCGCCGACGACGTCTACTACCTGCCCAAGGACGAGCAGTACCTCGTCGGTACCTCCGAGGTGGCCCTGGCCGCCTTCCACTCCGGTGAGATCCTCGACGACGCCGAGCTGCCCAAGCAGTACGTGGCGTTCTCCCCGTGCTACCGACGCGAGGCCGGGTCGTACGGCAAGGACACCCGGGGCATCTTCCGCGTCCACTGGTTCGACAAGGTCGAGATGTTCGTCCACTGTCTGCCGGACGACGCCGAGGGCTGGCACCAGAAGCTGCTCGGTTTCGAGAAGGAGTTCATCGAGGCTCTGGAGATCCCCTTCGAGGTGCTCGACGTCGCCTCCGGTGATCTGGGCCTGTCGGCCGCCCGCAAGTATGACTGCTACGGCTGGCTGCCCACCCAGAACCGCTACCGCGAGATCACCTCGACCTCCAATTGCACCACCTTCCAGGCCCGTCGGCTGTCGATCCGGCACCGCGGTCCGGACGGCGTCGAACCGCTGGCGACGCTCAACGGCACGCTGTGCGCCATGACCCGCGTCATCATCATGATTCTCGAGAACCACCAGCAGGCCGACGGGTCGGTGCGCGTGCCCGAGGCGCTGCGCCCGTACCTGGGTGGTCGCGACGTGCTGCGCCCCCTCGCCCAGGGCTGAGACCGGGGCGGGGCCCAGATGACGGAGTGCGTCGACGACTACTACCTCGAGCTGCCCGACGGCACCATCAAGCAGCGTAACCCGTTCACCGGGACGCAGGTGTGGACGGTGCCGGGGCGGGCCGCCCGACCGCTGGGCGGGCCCGTCGACAATCCGCGTCCCCTCACGCACGCCGACCGAACCTCGGCGTGCGCGTTCTGCGTCGACCGGTACCTGCAGACGCCGCCGGAGAAGGCGCGTCTCGTCGACGACCCGGAGTGTTCTGCCCCTTCTTGTTCTGACGCCGCAGGGGCTGGCGGCGCAGGAACTGACTGCGATCCGCGCTGGCCGGGACGCCGTCTGATCCGTCAGGTGCCCGCCGATCAGCTCGATGCGACCACCGCGCAGTTCCGTCGCATCCCGAACCTGTTCGAGATCCTGCCCTGGCAGTACTGGCAGATGAACCACGGGCTCGTCATGCCCGAGTCGGCCCGCTCCTGGCAGGACGAGTACCTCGCCGACCCCGCCGGACGCGCTCACGTCCAGGCCGTGCTCGACGCCCGGTTCCGCGCTGCGGGGCGGCAGCTGCGAGCCGAGGACCTGTCCGACGACGCCCTGCGTGACGAGTCCGCCGCTTTCTTCGCCGGGGGACACGACGTCATCGTCGGCAGGCGTCATTACACCGACGACGCCACGACGACCGCCGATCTGGCCGGTTCGGGAACCCTCAGCGTCGCCGAGCACCGTGCATTCATCGCCCTGACGGTCGCCACGATGGGCGACCTCTACGCACAGAACCCGCGGGTGCGGTTCGTCGTGGCCTTCCAGAACTGGCTCAAGCCGGCCGGGGCGTCCTTCGACCACCTGCACAAGCAGTTGGTGGCCATCGACGAACTGGGTACCCGGAACCAGACGGTGCTGCCCAAGGCCGTGGTCGACCCGGACATCTACAACCGCTTCGGTCCTGACTTCGCCATCGACCACGGACTCGTCCTGGCCCGCAACGAGCACGCCCTGGCCACAGTCGGGTTCGGGCACCGCTACCCGTCGGTGGAGATCTGGTCGACCAGCGCCCTCGACCAGCCCTGGCGCATGGAGCCCGAGGAGGTTGACGCGATGGCTGACCTCGTGCACGCCGTGCACGTGGTGGTCGGGCCGCACGTGCCGTGCAACGAGGAGTGGCACCACCGCCCGGTCGGGGTGGGGGCGCCCGTCCCGTGGCGGATCAACCTCAAACTGAGGGTCTCCACCTTGGCCGGTTTCGAGGGGGGCACCAAGATCTACGTCAACGCCATCTCCCCGGCCAGCCTCACCTCCCGGCTGCTGCCCGAGATGGTGCGCGCCCGCGAGGCGGGGCTCATCGCCCCGATGGACCTGGGCGACGAGTGCAGCGTGCCGCGCGGGGTGCTCGCCTCGACGCGGGTGCGCGGCTGAGGAAGATGCGTGTGCCCGCGGCCCCACTGTGCCCGCGCCCGCGTGTGACATGAGGCACGATCTCGTTGCCGTATGTGGGGTGTTCCACATACTCGGGCGCAGCTGAACCAAGAATTCACCTTCGTGTAGCCCTCACGTCGCCCAATATTCTTCGGATGTCACTTGACGGCATATATCTTCTCCGTGGGCGTGCGGGGTATGAGTATTCCGCCCTGACGAAGGAGCGGCGTGTCTGAAACGGCTGTGGAAAGGCCTCTGGCCAAACAAGGAAAACGTCAGGAGAGGCTTCTCTTCCTGGCTCTCATCGCCCCTAACCTCATTCTCATCCTGTTGTTCGTGTACCGCCCTCTGATGATGAACGTCTATTACTCGACGTTGGACTGGACGCTCGGTAGTCCGACGGCCAGAAAAGTGGGCTTCGCCAACTACGTCGAGTTCTTCTCGAGTCACGAGGCGGCTGACGTCCTGCGTACCACGGCGATCTTCACCGTGGGCACGGTCGGTGGCGCGATGGCGCTCGGGCTGGCGATGGCGGTGGTCCTCAACCGTAAGCTCGTCGGGAGGACCCCTGCGCGAACCACGGTGTTCGCACCCTACGTGCTGTCAGGAGTCGGCGTCGGGCTCGTCTGGTCGTTCATCTTCGACCCGGTCGGAGGCCTTCTCGCCGCTGTTCTGCGAGGCTGGGGAATGCGCTCACCGGAGTGGTTCAACCAGCCCGGCTTGGCCCTGACGATGATCATCATCGTCTACGTCTGGAAAAACCTCGGTTACTGCGCCGTGATCTATCTTGCCGGGCTCCAGTCGGTGCCTCGTGACCTTCTCGAGGCGGCCTCTCTTGACGGCGCCTCAGGGCATCGGCAGTTCTGGTCGATCATCTGGCCACTGCTCTCACCGACAACATTCTTCCTCATGCTCACGACGATTCTCTCGTCGCTGCAGGCGTTTGACCTCATCCGCATCATGACTCCCACAGGACTGGGCACGACGACTCTCATGTACGACGTGTACATGCAGGCCTTCGGTGGCTACAACCGGGCCGGATACGCCTCGGCGGTGTCCACCGTGCTGCTGGTCATCCTGCTGGTGCTGACGGTGATCCAGTTGCGTTACCTCGAGAAGAAGGTGCACTACGCATGAGTTCCCCCGCTGTTGGCGCTACTCGTCCTGTGTCATTGATGGGACGACGGAACTCCGGACACCACCGCAAGTTCGCATCCCGGGTTCTCGGTGGATACCTGCCGATGATTGTGGCGAGCCTCATCATCATTCTGCCGCTGTTGTGGATGGCTCTCGGGTCGTTCAAGCAGGCCTCCGAGGTCGTCACGCAGACGCCCGTCTGGTGGCCGCACCACTGGAGTTTCGACGCGTATGTCCAGGCCTCGCACAAGGTCAATTTCCCGCGCCTCTTTCTCAACTCGATGATCGTCACCCTCGTGGGGTCCGTGCTCAAACTCGCCCTCGCAGTCACCAGCGCCTACGCGCTCGTCTTCGTAGAGTTTCCGCACAAGAAACTGATCTTCCTGGGAATGCTCGTCGCCCTCATGGTGCCGCCCCAGGTGTCGCTCATTCCGAACTACGTTCTCGTCGCTGACCTCGGTGGAGTCGACACGTACTGGGGAATTATTCTCCCCGGTCTCGGCACGGCGTTCGGCACGTTCCTGCTGCGTCAGCACTTCCTCTCCCTTCCTGAGGAGGTCCTCGAGGCGGCGGCGCTCGACGGGGCCGGTCACATGACCCGGCTGTTCCGCATGGTGCTGCCGATGTCGACCCCCTCCGTGGCGACGGTCGCCCTCGTCACGATCGTCGACGAGTGGAACAACTACATCTGGCCGTTGGTCATCACGAACTCCGCCAATCACATGACGCTTCCGGTGGGTCTGACCATGCTGCGCAACATCGAGGGCGACCCGAGTTCGTACCCGGTTCTCATGGCCGGTTCCGTGGTCGTCATCCTGCCGATTCTCGTCATCTTCATGTTCCTGCAGAAATACATCGTCGCCGGCCTCACGCAGGGCGCCGTCAAGTGACGTCCTGACTTGTCTTTCCTCGCCATTCCGCTCTCACTTCAAGGAGAACCATGTCCATCGAACAGCTCACGACTGCTGCACTCGGGCGTCGGAAGCTACTCAGCGGTATCGGCCTCGGGCTGGGGGCGTTCGCCCTCGCCGGGTGCTCCGGTCCGTCCACTGATTCCAGCAATTCGTCCTCGACCTCCGCCGACCCGAACGGACCCGATTTCAACGACGTCGAGCCGGCTAAGTCGATCACGTTCTGGTCGAACCACCCCGGTGGCTCGGAGGCCGTGACGAAGAAGATCATCGAGAAGTTCACCGCCAGCAGCGGCATCGAGGTCAAGCTCGTCACCGCCGGCAGCACCTACGAGGACGTCGCCCAGAAGTTCCAGAGCGCCCAAGCCGGCGGGCAGCTGCCCGACATGGTCAACCTGTCCGACGTGTGGTGGTTCCGCTACCTGCTGCAGGACTCGATCATCCCGCTGGGCAACGTGCTCAAGGCCGCCGGCGTCAAGACCGACGACTACCGCGAATCGCTGCTCGCCGACTACCAGTACAAGGGCAGCCAGTGGTGCGTGCCGTGGGCCCGCTCCACGCCGATCTTCTACTACAACAAGGAGCACTGGAAGAAGGCCGGGCTGCCCGACCGCGCCCCGAGCACCTGGGAGGAGTTCGACTCCTGGACCAGCAAGCTCAAGAGCGCCAACACCGGCGCGCAGCACGTCTACGAGTACCCGGCGCTGGCCGACTACGCGGGATGGACGCTGCAGAACGTGCTGTGGGGCTTCGGCGGAGGCTGGGGCAGCAGCGAGAACTTCGACATCACGTGTGACTCCCCGGAGTCGGTCAAGGCGCTGAAGTTCGTGCAGGACAGCGTGTACAGCAAGGGCTGGGCGGGCGTGTCGTCGAAGGAGAGCACCGACGACCTCGCTGCCGGGGCGTGCAGCGCGACCATCGGTTCGACGGGCTCCCTCGTCGGCGTCCAGAAGGCCGCCAAGTTCGGCGTCGGCGTCGGCAACCTGCCCGGTGGCCCCGCCGCCTCGACCAAGATCTGCCCGACCGGCGGTTGCGGACTCGGCATCGTCAAGAAGTCCGACAAGGCCCATCAGTTGGCCGCTGCCAAGTTCATCGGGTTCCTCACCAACCCGCGGAGCACCGTCGACTTCTCCGCGGTGACCGGTTACATGCCGGTGCGCAAGTCGGCTGACACGAGCAAACTCCTCAAGGACGACCCGCTCATCGGCACCGCGATCAAGCAGTTGGACGTCACCAAGATCCAGTCGTACGCGCGTGTCTTCCTGCCCGGCGCCGACCAGGAGATGGCCAAGGCCGTGAGCAAGATCCTCACCCAGAAGGCTGATGTTGACGCCACGATGAAGCAGCTCAGGACCACGCTGCAGAAGATCTACGACTCGCAGGTGAAGCCCAAGCTCCACTGAGGTCGGCGGTCCAAGACCTCCATGGGTGTGGCCCACCGGGAATTCCCGGTGGGCCACACCCATGTCTCGCTCAGGAAGACCCGTGTGCCCGCGGCCCCACGGCGCCTGGACCCCGGGCCGATCCGCACCCCGACCCATCGCGTGGGATCCGTGTGCGAATGCCGCATCGGCCCGGGAATATTTGCCCGCCCTGCTAGGTTGAGTCTGTGTCACTCAAGTTTTGACGCCACCACCGTGGTGGCGCGCTTGGAAGCTGACCAAGTGAGGCATCCATGGACACGAATTTGACCACCATGAGTCGTGATGCGGTGACCGCCGCGTCACGGCACGCGTTGGCTCACGGAAACCCGTCCGTCGAGCCGTCGCACCTTCTGCACGCCCTGTTCACGATCCCCGACAACACGGTTGGACCGCTCGTCTCGAGGCTCGGCGTCGACCCCTCAGGGGTGGACTTGGCCGCCATCACGGCCATGCGGCGCCTGCCGTCCTCGTCGGGCGCGTCGGTGTCGCAGCCGCAGCTGTCGGGAGCGTTCGCCCGCGTCATCGCCGACGCCCAGAACCGCGCCGAGCAGATGGGCGACTCCTTCGTCGCCACCGAGCACCTGCTCATCTCGCTGACCGCGGTCCCCTCGGACGTCCAGCCTGCGCTGGCTTCCCTGGGTCTCAAGCCGGATTCCCTGGCGCGCGCCTTCAACGAGAGCCGCGGCGACCGCCGCGTCACCTCGGAGGAGTCCGAGGGCGGAGAGTCGGCGCTGGCGAAGTACTCGGTCGACCTCACCGAGCGCGCCCGCGCCGGCAAGCTCGACCCCGTCATCGGCCGCGACGCCGAGATCCGGCGCGTCATCCAGGTGCTGGCGCGCCGTACCAAGAACAACCCGGTGCTCATCGGCGAACCCGGCGTCGGGAAGACGGCCGTCGTCGAGGGGCTGGCTCAGCGCGTCGTCGCTGGGGACGTGCCCGACTCCCTCAGGGGTCGCCGAGTCGTCGCCCTCGACCTCGCGTCGATGGTCGCCGGCGCCAAGTACCGCGGTGAGTTCGAGGAGCGCCTCAAGGCCGTTCTCAATGAGATCAAGGACGCTGAGGGGCAGGTCATCACTTTCATCGACGAGCTCCACACCGTCGTGGGCGCCGGTGCGTCCGGCGAGGGCGCGATGGACGCGGGCAACATGCTCAAGCCCATGCTGGCGCGCGGCGAGCTGCGCCTCATCGGCGCGACCACTCTCGACGAGTACCGCGAACGCATCGAGAAGGACCCGGCCCTGGAGCGCCGCTTCCAGCAGGTCTTCGTCGACGAGCCGTCGGTGGAGGCGAGCATCGCGATCCTGCGCGGCCTGCGGGAGCGCTACGAGGCCCATCACAAGGTGCGCATCACCGACGGTGCGCTCGTCGCAGCAGCCACCCTCTCCAACCGTTACATCACCAGTAGGCAGCTTCCTGACAAGGCCATCGATCTCATCGACGAGGCCGCGTCCCGCCTGCGCATGGAGATCGACTCCTCACCCGAGGAGATCGACACCCTGCGCCGCGACGTGGACCGCATGAGGATGGAGGCCTTCGCCCTCGACAAGGAGGACGACCCGGCCAGCGCGCAGCGGCTGGAGCGACTCAACTCCGAGATCGCCGACAGCCAGGAGAAGCTGCGGTCGCTGGAGTCCCGCTGGGAGGCCGAGAAGGCCGGACTCAACCGCGTCGGCGAGCTCAAGACCCAGATCGATGAGCTGCGCACCAAGGCCGAGAAGTTCCAGCGCGAGGGCGACTTCGGCCGTGCCTCCGAGATCCTCTATGGCCAGATCCCCGGCCTGGAGAGGGAGATGGGGGCGGCCGCCGAGGCTGAGGAGCAGACCCCGCGGATGGTCTCCGAGGAGGTCGACGCGCAGGACGTCGCCGAGGTCGTCTCGGCGTGGACCGGCATCCCGGTGGGCCGCATGATGGAGGGCGAGCAGGAGAAGCTGCTGTCGATGGAGGCGCGTCTGCACGAGCGTCTCATCGGCCAGGACCGCGCCGTCAGCTCGGTCGCCGACGCCGTGCGTCGCTCCCGGGCTGGCATCAGCGACCCGAACCGTCCCACCGGCTCGTTCCTCTTCCTCGGCCCGACCGGCGTCGGCAAGACGGAGCTGGCCAAGTCGCTGGCCCAGTTCCTCTTTGACGACGAGACGGCGATGGTGCGCACCGACATGAGCGAGTACATGGAGAAGTACTCCGTCTCGCGCCTCGTCGGTGCGCCCCCGGGCTACGTCGGCTACGAGGAGGGCGGCCAGCTCACCGAGGCCGTGCGACGTCGTCCGTACAGCGTCATCCTGCTGGACGAGGTGGAGAAGGCCCATCCGGACGTCTTCAATATCCTACTGCAGGTGCTGGACGACGGCCGTCTGACCGACGGTCAGGGCCGCACGGTGGACTTCCGCAACACGATCCTCGTGCTCACCTCCAACTTGGGCTCGCAGTTCCTCTCCGACCCGTCGATGGACGACGAGGCCAAGCGCGAGGCGGTCATGGGTGCGGTGCGTCAGGCGTTCCGCCCCGAGTTCCTCAACCGGCTCGACGACATCGTCATGTTCGACCCGCTGTCCGAGGCTGATCTGACGCGCATCGTCGACATCAACCTGGAACGCCTCAACGCGCGGATGGCCGAACGGCGTATCAGCGTCGAGGTGACGCCGGCCGGCAAGCAGTGGCTGGCCCGCACCGGTTTCGACCCGGTCTACGGCGCCCGTCCGCTGCGTCGGCTTATCCAGACGAGCGTCGAGAACCCGCTGGCGCGCTCGGTGCTGTCGGGCGAGGTGACCGAGGGCAGCACGGTGTCCTTCGACGTCGACGAGGACGCGGACAAGCTCGTCATCGTCTGACGTTCCCCGGCTTGACGTCCAGGGCCCCACGGCTGTGTGACGAGGGGGTCGGCGGCGCCGGGAGTGTTCGCTCTCGGCGCCGCCGGCCATTGCTGTCGTACCTGCCGGGTAACGTGCTGGCCGACACATGTCTTGGGACAGGGACAAGGAGAAGTTTGTGACGGATGCCGGGCCTAGCGACAGGACGATCACCTCGCTCATCCCCGCACGGATCGACCGATTGCCGTGGGCGAAGTTCCACACCATGGTCATCGTCGGTCTGGGTGCGGCGTGGATCCTCGACGGCATCGAGGTGCAGATCGTCGCCGCCAACGGGTTCGCGTCGTCCCTGCACATGTCGACCGCACAGGTCACCGCGGCCGCGACGTTCTACCTGTTCGGGCAGGTGCTCGGCGCGCTGTTCTTCGGCAAACTCACCGACCGCGTCGGCCGCAAGAAACTCTTCACGCTGACCCTGCTGGTGTACCTGCTCGGCTCGGGCATCGCCGGTCTGTCTTTCGCGCCGTGGTTCCTCTACCTGTGCCGGTTCATCGCCGGGTCGGGCATCGGCGGTGAGTACTCGGCGATCAACTCGGCCATCGACGAACTCATTCCGGCGCGCTACCGCGGTCGCGTCGACCTGGCGGTCAACGGCACCTACTGGGCCGGCGTCATGCTCGGGTCAGTGGCGACGATCTACCTGCTCGACCCGGCCAACGTCCCGGAGTTCTGGGGTTGGCGCATCGGCTTCTTCCTCGGCCCGGTGCTCGGTCTCGTCCTCATCCTCATCCGCCAGCACATCCCGGAGTCGCCGCGCTACGGTGAGGCCATGCTGCGGCCGGACGACGACACGGGTGAGCTCGCGCTCGGCGTGGTGCTCGTCGTCGGCGGTGGGAAAGTGGCGTGCAGCTTGGCGCGCGCGCTGACTCTGGCGGGGTTGGACGTCGCGCTGGGTTCTCGACACCCGGTGCCGCTGCCGCGCGCATCGCAGCCCTGGCGCGTCGTCGCATGGGAGGACGTCTCCCGGACTGCCGCCGACCTCGTCGTCGTGGCCGTGAGTGACGACGCGATCCCCGGGGTCGCGTCCCGACTGGACCCCCGCATCCCCGCCGTCCACTGCTCGGGGGCGAGTTCGCCCGACGCTCTCAGCCCGATCGCCACGCGGGGAGTGTGGCACCCGCTCATGGCGTTTCCGACGCGCACCACCCCGGTCGCCCCTAGCACGGTGTTCGGCGTCTGCGCGGGCGAGCCCTTGGCGTGCCGGCTCGTGGCCCTCACCCGGCAGCTCGGGTGTCGCGCCGTGTCGCTGGATGCCGGCGATCTGCCGATCTACCACAGCGCCGCCGTGGAGGCCGTCCACCGGACGCTGGCGTCCGTCGAGATCTGTGGGCGGCGTCTGACCAGGTGCGGTTTCAGCGAGTCCGAGGCGACGGCTGCGGTGTGCGACCTCATGGCGGGCAGTCTGCGCCGGGCGCGCGAGGCCGGGCCTGCCGCGGCGCTCACCGGTCCGCTGGACCGGGGCGACGTCGGCACCGTTCGGCGCCACCTGGCGGCCCTAGACGACGAGCACGCGGCCAGCTACGTCGATGCGCTGCGCCTCGTGCTCGACCAGGGACTCGCGCGTCCCGGCGTCGCGGCGAGGCTGCGTGACGTCGTGGGACCGGCGCCCGGGGCTGGCGTGCCGGCGAGTGAGGGTGGGGCTCAGGGCGACCCCCACGTAGCGACGCTGACGAGCTCGTCTATGCTCAAGTCAACCCGTGTACGAATGCGGGCTGATTGGGAGAGTGTGCACGTGCAGTTGCGAACCATGATCCACGGGAAGATCCACCGGGTGCGGGTCACCGCCGCCGACCTCAACTACGTGGGGTCGATCACGGTTGACCCCGACCTCCTCGACGCGGCGGGAATCGCTGAGTACGAGCGGGTGCAGGTCGTCGACATCAACAACGGCGAGCGCTTGGAGACGTACACGATCGCCGGGCGTCGCGGCAGTGGGGAGGTCCAGCTCAACGGGGCCGGTGCGCGGCTCGTCCAGCCCGGTGACCTCGCCATCATCATGGCGTACACGTTGGTCACCCATCCGGTCCCGGAGACGTGGTCGCCGCGCGTCGTATTCGTCGACGACGACAACGCGGTGACGAAGGTCGTCGAGGGAGACCAGGGCGATGAGGCTGTCGCGGGGGTCGCCGAGGGCGATGGGGCTGTGACAGGCGACGGGGTAGGGGCGCGACGATGACCGACACCACGACCCCCGCCAGACCGGCCCGCCGTACCACGATCAGCGACCTCATGAAGGTCTACCGTGCCGGTGAACGCTTCAGTGTCGTCACGGCCTACGACCACACCAGCGCGGCCATCGTCGAGCGCTCCGGCATCCCGGCGATCCTCGTCGGTGACTCCGTCGGCATGGTCGTCCACGGGCACGACTCGACGCTGCCGGTGACGATCGACGACATGGTGCGCCACACCCGGTGGGTCGTCGACAGTTGCAGCACACCGCTGGTCATCGCGGACATCCCGTTCGCCTCCACCGTCACCGTCGAGGACACGGTGCGTCGCGCAGCTCGACTCATGGCCGAGGGCGGGGCCGGGTCGGTGAAGATCGAGGGCGGCGTGGCGCAGGCAGCGTCCATCTCGGCGACCGTCAACCAAGGCATTCCCGTCGTCGGACACGTCGGCCTGACGCCGCAGTCGGTGCACCAGATCGGTCTGCGTGTGCAGGGTCGTGGGGCCGACGCCGCAGAGCGCGTCATCCGCGACGCCATCGCCGTGCAGGATGCCGGAGCCTGGGCCGTCGTCCTGGAACTCGTGCCCGCACAGCTCGCCGCCGAGATCACCCGCCGGTTGACCATCCCGACCATCGGCATCGGTGCCGGCGGCGGGACCAACGCGCAGATCCAGGTGTTCCACGACCTGCTCGGTCTGCTCGACTGGACGCCGCGTCACTCCCGGCACTACGCGGAACTGGGGTCCGACGCGGTGCGTGGACTGACCGCGTGGCGTGGGGACGTGGCGACGGGCCAGTTCCCGACCGCCGCCAACAGCTCGTCGATGGACGACGCCGATCTGCGCACGGCCGTCGCCCGTGTCGACAGCGCTGGCACACGTCGGCCGACCGCGGCCGATGCGCACGACATGAACGAGGCGGGGTCGCAGGTCCACCGTCGGAGAGGATGATCCATGAAGGTGTGCACCACGCGCGCGCAACTGCGCGAGGCACGACGTGAACTGGACGGCACGCTCGGGCTCGTCCCGACGATGGGAGCGCTCCACGCAGGGCACCTGTCGCTGGTCGAGCACGCCCGGCGTACCGACGACCACGTCGCCGTGTCGATCTTCGTCAATCCGCGTCAGTTCGGCCCGGATGAGGACTACGACTCCTACCCCCGCACCCGTGACGCCGATCTGAAGGCTCTGGAGGCCGCCGGGGTGGACCTCGTGTGGACCCCCGGCGTCGAGGACGTCTACCCGGAGGGGTTCGACGCGCAGGTCCACGTCGGCGGGGTGACGCAGGTTCTGGAGGGGAAGGCGCGTCCCGGGCACTTCGACGGCGTCTGCACCGTCGTGTCCATCCTGCTGAATCTGTTCGCCCCTGACGACGCCTTCTTCGGCCTCAAGGACGCCCAGCAGACCGTCGTGCTCGCCAAGATGGTCGAGGATCTCGGCATCGACGTGCGCCTGCACCGCTGCCCGATCGTCCGCGAGGACGACGGTCTGGCGCTGTCCAGCCGCAACCGCTACCTGACGCCGGCCCAGCGTGCCCTCGCGCCGTCCCTGCACCGTGCGCTGACGAAGGCGCGCCAGGCCTGGCAGGCGGGGCAGTGCAGTGCCGGGGCGCTGCGGCTCATCATCCTCGACGGCCTCGTCGACCTTCCTGAGGGCGAGGTCGACTCACTCAGCGTCGCTGATCTGCGGACGCTTCAGGAGGTCCCGGTGATCGGCGACGACCCGGTGCTGCTGTCGGCCGTGCTGCGTTTCGGTGATGTCCGCCTGCTCGACAACGAGGTGCTGTCGAAGGATCCGGTGGCCTGATCCGACCGACAGTCGTGACGTAGCGGCATCTCGCGCGGCGGATTCCAGTGGTCAACGCAGCGGGTGAGGAGTTGGGTTGTACTTGTTGGATGTTCGCCGCCAGGCGTTGGGGTTGTTGGAGGCTGGGCACTCGTGCCGGCACGTGTCGCGCGTGTTGGGTGTGGGTGTCAACCCGGTACGCAGGTGGGCCATGCTGGCGGGTATGGAGTTGATGCGGGGCCGTCATGGTAGGGCCCGGGCCGTGCCTCACGCCGAGCCGGTGGATCCTGCCGGGCCGTTGACCGGGCAGGACAGGTCGAGCGCGGTTTGCACCGTCCACGTGCCGGTGCCCTTCATGAGGGCGCGGTCGGCGATGACGTCGACGAGGTCGGCGCCGGTGCGTGGGTCGGCCTGACGCAGCACCTCGGCGGTGATCTGGATGAGGTACGAGTCCAGGTCGCCGGTGTTCCACTCGGCGAAGACGTCGGCGCACTCGGAGTTCGACAGCCCGGCTCCACGCAGCAGCATCCATGCCTCGCCGATGACCTGCATGTCGGCGTACTCGATGCCGTTGTGGATCATCTTGACGAAGTGCCCGGCGCCGTCCGGGCCCATCCACGCGCAGCACGGGTCGACCGAGCCGTCCGGGTTGGCGACGTGGGCCGAGATGTCCTCGAGCACCGGGCCGAGGATCTGGTACGACTCCCGCGTGCCGCCGGGCATGATCGCCGGGCCCTCGAGCGCACCGACCTCGCCCCCGGAGATACCGCACCCGACGAAATGGAAGCCCTGGGCGCGGACCCGCTCCTCGCGGCGGATGGTGTCGGTGAACAGCGAGTTGCCGCCGTCCATGATGACGTCGTCGGGGTCGAGGAGGGGAAGCAGGGAGTCGATGGTGGCGTCCGTGGCGTCCCCGGCCTTGACCATGAGGATGATGCGACGCGGACGCTCGATGGACGCGACGAACTCCGGCAGCTCGTGCGCGGGCCTAAAGATTCCCTCCGCGCCGTGCTCGGTGACGACGCGGTCGGTGCGTTCCGGGCTGCGGTTGAACAGGGCGACCCGGTAGCCGTGGTGGGCCAGGTTACGGGCGAGGTTGGACCCCATCACCGCCATTCCGATGACGCCGATCTCGGCCTTCTCATTCATGTGATTCCTCCTGGTTCATGCGTTGCCAGCGGGAGCGTAAGTGGTGTGCGGCGACCTTGGGCAGACGGTCCCGGCTGAAGTGTCGGCCTCGTTGTGTCATGTCGTCCTCGTGCGTCACACGAGCACCGATGTGAGCAGGACGAGAAGAATGCCAGTCACGGACAGGACTGTCTCCATCAGCGACCACGACTTGATGTTGTCTCCCACTGAGACGTTGAAGTACTCCTTGATGAGCCAGAACCCTGCGTCGTTGACGTGGGAGAAGAACACTGAGCCGCAGCCCACTGCGAGGACAAGCAGAGCCGCGTGTGGCCCAACCATCGTGGCGGCGAGCGGCTCCAGGATGCCTGCCGACGTCACCGTGGCAACGGTGGCTGATCCGGTCGCCAAGCGAATGGCCACGGCGACGAGCCAACCCATGAGCAGCGGGGACAGGCCCGAGTGGATGATCCCCTGAGCGAGCAACTGCCCGATCCCGGTGTCGACGAGGACCTGCTTGAACCCGCCGCCGGCGGCGACAATGAGAAGTATGCCGGCAATCGGGGGAAGAGAGTCTCCCACGCTCTTGCTGACGGCCTGACTGTGCATGCCTGACGACCTGCCCAGCGTGAACAGTGCGAGGAGCGTCGTGATGAGAAGTGCGAACATGGGCTGCCCGAGGAAATCCAGCACGTGCCGAACGGCCGACCCATCCCGGGCAAAAATGTCTGCCAGGGCCTTGCCGAGCATGAGCACGACCGGGAGCAGGACCGTCGTCAGGGTGATGGCGAAACTAGGCCGACGCGGGGCAATGCCGGATCGGCCTTCGCCATTGGTGTCCATGAAGAGGTCTGGCGCCTCGGCGGGCACCCACTTTGCGGCGACCTCGCTGAACAAAGGCCCGGCGACGATCACGGTCGGAATCGCGATGAGAACACCCAGACCGAGGGTCGTTCCGAGGTCAGCCTTCAGCAGGCCGATTGCTGCGAGGGGGCCCGGGTGCGGCGGAACAAGGGCGTGCATGGTTGATAGGCCGGCGAGCGCAGGGATTGCCACTCTCATCAAGGGCAGCTTGGACCGACGGCTCACCAGGAGAATGACTGGCATTAGGAGCACAAGACCGATTTCAAAGAACATCGGAAGGCCGATGATGGCTCCGACGAGGGCCATGGCCCAAGGTAGAGTTCGTGGGCTCGCCTTGCTGACGAGGGTGTCGACGATGCGGTCGGCACCACCCGAATCGGCGAGCAATTTTCCGATGATTGCTCCGAGCGCAATCAGAACGCCGACTCCGGCAACTGTCCCCCCGACGCCGGTCGAGTACGAGTCGAGTACCTGCTTCAGAGACATCTGGGCGATTCTGCCGACGATTAGCGCGCCGATGGTCAATGACAGGAAAGCGTGCAGCTTGAACTTGGTGATGAGGACGATGATGACGGTGATCCCGACGAGAGCAGCTATATCAGTTGCCAAGTCGGTGCTGTAGGTGTTGGGGCTTCCAGGGGCGTGAACACAACTCCTCCTTGAGTCTTGTGTGGCCGTTCGGCCTTGTGAGGGTGAAGTAGTTACCGTGCGACCCAGGCGTTCGCACGATCGACGAGGTCGTCGACGGTTGCGGAAAAATCCAGTTCGATTCCTCGTTCGTCGGACTCGAGCGGCTCCAATGTGCGGTATTGGAACTCGACGAGTGACGCCGGCATGAAGTGGCCCTTGCGCTCGGCCACTCGTTGGTTGACGATTGCCTGGTCGCCGCGTAGGTGTATGAATACGACCTCAGGGCACTCGTCGCGGAGAAGATCGCGATAGGACCTCTTGAGCGCTGAGCACGCGACGACGCCTCCGGTGTGGTGGTGTTCGCGAAACCATTCGCCGATACGGCGGAGCCAAGGTTGCCGGTCGCTGTCGTCAAGGCTGTGGCCGGCTGTCATCTTGTCGATGTTCGCCTGGGGGTGCAGGTCATCACCATCAATGAACGGGACCGTGAGCCGTGCTGCCAAGGCCTGCCCAACAACGGTCTTTCCTGCCCCACAGACGCCCATCACGATGGCGAGCGGGGGCTGCCCGATGGTATGCATGAGGTCTCCTTGCGTGTCTGCGTTGACCGCCCCATCGTAGTGCAAACGTATGATGAGTCAACGCAGGAGGCTCGAAAGATCAGATGACTTCGTGGTCGCTGATGCGCAGCCCATCGCTGCGACACCCGTGTGGCACGGTCGCGCGCCTCGGTTTCAGTAGGATGAGGCCCCATGGTTCAGGAGCGCTTGACGTCGACAGTGGCGAACGCTGTAGGCGCGCGCATCGTCGGTGGCGAGTTCAGGCCGGGCGACTCGATGCGTCTCGACGAGCTTGAAGCGGAGTTCGGAGTGTCTCGGTCTGTGTCACGCGAAGCCGTGAAGATTCTTGAATCGTTGGGTCTGGTGAGGTCCCGCCGTCGGGTTGGAGTGATCGTTCAGCCCATGGGTGAGTGGAACGTTATGGCTCCCCAAGTAATCCAGTGGCAACTCCAAGGGCCGAACCGGCTTGCGGAATTGGAGTGGATCAGTCAGTTACGCAGCGCTATTGAACCGACGGCCGCTCAACTTGCGGCCAGTACCGCCACCGCCGAGCAGTGTACACAGATGGGGGCTGCGGTAGCAGGGATGACGGCGAGTGCGGTTGACGGCGATCTTCACGCTTACCTCCGACACGACATCGCTTTCCATACGACGTTGCTCTCGGCGAGCGGCAACCCACTGTTCGCGGCGCAGATGTCGGTTGTGGAGTCTGTACTTCGGTGTCGAACTGAACTCATGCCGTTTGCCCCAAATCCAGACGCCATCGACCTTCATCGGGCGGTCGGGGCTGCTGTCGCGTCGCGTCGAGGGGGTATGGCTGAACATGCGATGCGTGACTTGCTCAAAGAAGCCCGGCAGGCCATGGAGGATGCGGCGAGTTGATGGGTGCCTCCATGGCCCGGTGTAATTCCGAGTTAGTCACTGGATATGCGACGTCGAATCGCGAAAAGCCGGAAATATCCCAAGACGATCGGGCAGGTCAAGACCGAGATCCTCGATGCGATCTGCTGGGTCACCGAGTGGCACCGTCGCCATGCCCGCAAGATGATCTGCCAACGGGCTACAGGCATCGACTTTGGCCCGCGTCGCCCCAGGCAACCGGTGCGCACAGACCAACGGCTCCTGCAACGCCACCGACCGGCACGCCTTGGCTCAGCAACTCACCCAAGCCGACCCCGTCACCACCCGCGAGCAGATCGCGCTCATCTACGCCAACTTGCTCGAACTTGCCCATCGCCGCGGCCGGGTCGAACACAGAGTCAAACGCAATACCGTCCATCTGTCCTGCACCAAACTCAAAACGCGGGCATCTTGACACGGGTCAACAGAGAAGAGGGGGCAGCGGCTACCTCGTCGCACAGCAGAGCCCGGTTTGGCGCATGTCTTCCGAGTGCACCGACCGCTGCCGGGATCTTGGCCCCGGTTGATTCATTCGGAGACAACAAGGACAACGTCCCGGCTGCAACCGGCCAACTGCGGAAGCAGACCCAAGGCACTTCGGATCGCATCCGACCAGCTATTTGTAGCCGGGGCGTCTTGCGGGGTCAGAACAGTTTCCTGGGATCGGTGCCGGTCGCCAACGCAGCTGCCACGAGGATTCTGGACTGTCCGGCTCGCAGCGGGCCGGAACTGATGATCCCCTTCTCGGCCAACGTCGCCCCTCCGCCTGCGCCGCCGTACACGCCCGCGACCTGGCCCGCGTCCACGCGGGTGGTGAGCACGACGGGGACGTGGTGGCGGGTCGCTGCTCGCACTGCGGCATCAGCGAATGTGCTGCCGATGTTGCCGTCACCCATGCCCTCGATGACGAGACCTTGGGCGCCGTTATCGATCGACGAGTCGATGAGTGTGGCCGGTGCGCCCGGGTAGGCGGCGATGATGTCGACACGCACGTCCCGTAGCGGTTTGAAGGGTAGCGGGGCCGGACGCTTCACACCGTGGGGGCAGTTCGTCGCGAAACCGTCCTCCTTCTGCGTGTCCGCCTTGTGCAGACCGCGGGCGTGGAAGACCTTGCCGCCGAAGGCGACGAAGACACCCTTGCCGCGGTTGTGCGCATCCGTGGCCGTTCGTACGGCGAGAGTGAGGTTCGACGGGCCGTCTGGGTGGGGATCGTCGTGGGGGCGCATGGCACCGGTCAGCACGACCGGTTTGTTTCCGCTGACGAAGGTGTCGAGGGCGATAGCTGTCTCCTCCATCGAATCGGTGCCATGCGTGACGATGACGCCGCTCACCTCCGCCCGGCCCAGCGCCCGCAGCACGGCCTGGATGATGTGGTCGGTGTCGTCGAGGGTCATGGCCGACGAGTCGAGTTGGGCGATTTTCTGCACCTCGAGGTGGAGCGTGCCCTTCGGGAAAGCGTCGTACACCGGTTTGACGAGTTCCTCGCCCGAGACGGTGGGGACCACGGCACCCTTGCTGTCATGGGTGCTCGCGATGGTGCCACCGGTCGAGAGAACGACGATGTGGTGGACCGTGGCCTTCTCGGTGGGACTGTGCTGTGGTTCCGGTGAGCCGCTCCCGCTCTTCGTTGAGTTCTCGTGGCATCCGGACAGGAGCTCACTGATGGTCAGGGTCGCTCCGACGGCCAGGAGTGAGCGGCGTTTGATGTGTGACGATGTCATGGGTATTTCCTTCATGGAATGTACTGATGGACTTCAGACGGGATGAAGTCGTCCTGAACTGCGCGACTCAAGAATTCTGGGAGGATGGGGAGTGCGTGTGTGCGGCGGGGTTTCCTGCCCGCGACGGTCGTGTGGATGTGCCCCCTGCGATTCGGGCGGCATTCATGGGAGGGCATGCGGGAAGTGGTCACTCGCCGGGGCACCGGCGAGTGACCACGGGGTTCCTGCGCCTCCTTGGAAGGAGTCGGTGGGGAACTGATCCATGCACCGACCCTCGTCAAGAATTGCGTCACATGCGGCGACGATGGCATCGGCGACATCGCCGGGCAGTGCGCCGAGTTCTTTGTTCGTCAGCGCGGAGGCCTTCTTGACGAAGACCATGCCGCGAATGAAGTCTGGCTCGTCGTTCATGCACCCCCGTGAGATGGTGAAGTTCTCCAGAGCACGAAGAGTATGTACTCCGTAGTAGCAGTCGTTGGGGACCTTGCGCTCGCCCAGTAGATCTACTTCGATCCTCGTGTCGTTCATGACCCTCAGCCTTCCTTCTCGTGGGATCACTGCGCGCTCATCCCTGAGCATGCGTTTGGGGCCATCGGTGTCCCGATCCGCGTGAAGCGGACTCTACTCCAGCACCGCTAGTTCTGACGTCGTGTTAGTAAGAGGTGACACAAGGATGGGTCATTTTTTGTAAATCTTTCCTGTGGATTTCTCTGCGTACGTCGGGCAAAATTCTGTATAGAGGAAGTATCCTGCCTGTCGCTCCTGCCTGTGTCGTCAGGTCATGTACGCAGTGAGTCCCCCGACACGGGTGGCCTGTGTAAAATCGCCCTGTCGTCAGTCCCCAGGCGCAGGGAGGCCTCATGACGAGAATCATCCAGAAGTTCGGTGGCTCCTCCGTGGCTGATGCCGCGTCCATCAAGCGTGTTGCGCGCAGGATCGCCGCGTCCCGGCAAGCCGGCAACGAGATCGTCGTGGTCATCTCGGCCATGGGTGATACCACCGACGACCTCATGGACCTGGCCCTCGAGGTGTCGCCGCAGCCCGCCCCGCGCGAGCTCGACATGCTGCTCACCACCGGTGAGCGTCAGTCGGCCGCCCTGCTCGCCATGGCCCTGTCCGACCTCGGCGTCCCGGCGCGCAGCTACACCGGTTCGCAGGCCGGGGTCATCACGACGGCCGCCCACGGCAACGCCCACATCATCGACATCACCCCCGGCCGCATCGTCTCCTCCCTGGCCGGCGGGAACGTCGTCATCGTCGCGGGATTCCAAGGGGTCTCGCAGACCACCAAGGACGTGACGACCCTGGGCCGGGGCGCCTCCGACACGACGGCCGTGGCTCTCGCCTCGGCCCTGGGCGCCGATTTCTGCGAGATCTACACCGACGTCGACGGCATCTTCACCGCCGACCCGCGAATCGTTCCCGGAGCCCGCGGCATCCCGTCCATCTCGTACGAGGAGATGCTCGAGACGGCCGCCTCGGGCGCGAAGGTGCTGCACCTGCGCTGCGTCGAGTACGCCCGTCGCGAGGACGTGCGTGTGCACGTGCGCTCGTCCTTCTCGGACAAGCCGGGCACATGGGTCATGGACGTCTCGGACTCCGAGGAAGAGAGGGAAGCGTCAATGCCGGACATGGAAGAAGCGATCATCTCGGGGGTCTGCCACGACCGCTCCGAGGCGAAGATCACGATCGCGGGCATCCCCGACTCGATCGGACGCGCCGCGAAGATCTTCGAGATCGTCGCGCGCGCCGACATCAACATCGACATGATCGTCCAGAACGCCTCGCGGGTGATGAACGGGCGCACCGACCTGTCCTTCACCCTGCCCATGACCGACGGCCGCCGCGCCATCGAGGCCATCCGCGCCGCCCAGGCCGAGATCGGCTTCGAGCAGCTGCTCTACGACGACCAGATCGGCAAGGTCTCCGTCGTCGGTTTCGGCCACCGATACCCCTCGGTGGAGATCTGGTCGACGAGCGCCCTGGACCAGCCGTGGCGCATGACACACGAGGAGATCGGTGCCGTGGCAGACCTGCTGCACGCCATGCACGTGGCGGTGGGGCCGCACGTGCCGTGCAACGAGGAGTGGCACCACCGCCCGGTCGGGGTCGGCGTGCCGGTGCCGTGGCGGGTCAACCTCAAGTTGCGGGTGTCGACCCTGGCCGGTTTCGAGGGTGGTACGAAGATCTACGTCAACACCATCTCGCCGGCCGCACTGGCGGCCCGTCTGCTGCCCGAGCTGTTCAGAGCACGCAGTGCCGGCCGTATCGCGCCGATGGACCTGGGCGAGGAGTGCAAGATCCCGCGCGGGGTGCTCGCCTGCACACGGATGCGGTGAACGGCTGACGCTGTTTTTGATGCTGCTGCTTTCCGGCAGTCCAGGAGGACATTCCTTCGGATCGGTCCTCCCGGGAACGTCATGCCGCGGTCGATGGGCTCGGGCGATGGACTCGTGGCGGCGCGCTGGCCTGCTCGCCGGCAGTCCCCGGCTCAGCCGAACCAGCGGTTGAGTTCGACGGCGGTACCGCCGTCGTCGAAATCCGCGGTGACGGCGTCGGCGGCGGCTCGCACCTGCTCGAGGGCATCCCCCACGGCAACTCCCCGACCGGCCCAGCGCAGCATCTCGATGTCGTTGTTGCCGTCACCGATGGCCAGCACCGAGCTTGCGGGGATTGCCAGCATGTCGCACGCCTCCTGCAGGCCGGACGCCTTCGTCACCCCACGGGGAGCGATGTCGAGCCAGGCCGACCAACCGACGAAATACGTCACCCCGGTCATCCCCAGCTGGTTCGCCAGCTCGACGAAGACGTCGGGGGAGGCATCCGGGTCGCGCACGATGATGCGGGTGGCAGGGGTGGCCTTGAGCTCCTCGACCGGTTCCACGTGGATCTCACCGGCGAGCTCACCGTCGGGGAAGTGCTTGCTCACGCGAAAACCCACGCCCACCTCCTCCACGGCAATACGCGCCTGTGGATGGATCCGCAGTACCTCGTCGATGACGTGGGAGGGGTCGAAGGTGTGCCTGCTCACCACGCGCAGTGGATCGCTGTGTGCCAGCACCGACCCGTTCGACACGACGAGCAGACCTGCTGGAAGCCCCAGTTCCTCGTGCACGCCGATGGCCCCGGTCACTCCGCGTCCCGTCGCCAGGACGACGGGCACTCCCGCCTGGCACACTCGGTGGACGGCTTCCCTGACGGAATCTGGCAGACGCCCCTCGCGATCCACGATGGTGCCGTCAATGTCCAGGGCCACAAGCTGCGGGGAGAACGTCATGGGTTACAGATTGCCAGATTCACGTGAACGCGGAGTGAACATGGCTGTTTCGCTATGCGGTGGGCGTGATCGTCTGATCGAGGATGCCTCATTGTGGTGGGGACACGGTGGTGACGTAGGCGGCATGGTCGGAGGAGCCGACACGTGCAACCGTGCAGTGAGTTGCCAGGAGCTGTGGCGTTGTGAGGACGTGATCGATCTGGGCTCGCCACTGGTCGGGGATTGATACCGGCCATGTGCCCTGTCGCTCTGTTCCGCACTGCTGCGCAGAGTCAACGAGCCGTCTGCGCTCATGGGCGAGAGCACCGTGGCGAAGTGTGGCGTTGAAGTCGCCGGCAATGACCAACGGTTGCTCGGAGTGCTCCCCGAAGGCAACGACGCGTTCCAGGTCTGATTTCCAGTCCGCGCGCAAACCGGGAAGTGGTGGTGCGGTGTGGATTCCCACAACTCTGGGCAATCGAGGATTGGTGAAGGCCAGCGACACGGTTCCGAACGACGTCACTGGCCCCGTCACCAGGTGGGCCGGGCCCAGACGGGAGCTCACGGCCATTGACGTCGGGGCCACGCCACCGGAGTAGGAGGAGGGTAGCCCGGTGTCCGGGGCCCCGTAGATGTGCCCATGGAAATCGCAGTCGCGAAGTACGTCAGCCACCTCGGTGTCGGAGGATTCAGGAAACACCATGATGTCGGGATCAAATCGTGTGACGAGCTCGGTCACGTCGCCCGAGGTGAGCTGTGTCCCCGTGTTGTAGACGATGATCGTCATCGGTCGGGTGATCGTGTGTTGCTGTGCTGCTGGCGGCGCCATCACCCCAGCCGGGAAGAGGATGAAGCACAACCCGCCCACGACCCACATGGATCCAGCCGCTGAGCCAGGCCAGGACCTGTGACGTAGAGCTGTGATCGTCATCACGAGTCCAACCACCGCGATGAGCGTTCCCAGAAGTGTTGGGAAGGCAATCAAGTGGGCGAGCAATGGAAGGGTGCTGGTGAGGCTCACCGCTGTCGTTTCCGGGAGGAGTGCGCACACGATCACGAACACGCCGACGGCGAATTTCAGGGTGTGTGAAAATGCCGGGACCTGCTGTGGCCTTGCGAGACGGTGAAACCTTTGGTGGGGTGTTCGGCCCTGCTCATGAGGAGACTCCATCAGGGGGCCATGAGCTTGTCATGCCGATGGTCATCCATGTGTCTCAAGGGTAGTGCCGGTGGCAACGCGTGGCCGTGGCGCAGTTGTGGTGCAAAGCTGTCCCGGCGGGCCTGGGGTGGAACACGGCTCGTTCCCACCCGTCTCCTCGGTTAAGCTTGCGAAGTGAATCCAGCAACGTACCTGGCCCTCGTCCTGGTGCTGGCCGTGGCTGCTCAATGGCTCGGCTGGCGACTCAAGCTGCCCGCGCTGCTCTTCCTGCTCATCATCGGTTTCGCACTCGGTCAGTGGGTCACTCCCGATGAGATGTTCGGTCAGAGTCTGCTCTTCGGCGGGGTGAACCTCGCTGTGGCCATCATCCTCTTCGAGGGATCGCTGTCCCTCAAGCTCCGGGAGGTGCGTGACCTCGGAAAACCCATCCTCAGACTGTGCTCGGTGACGGTCGTCATCGCATGGCTTCTCATGGCTCTTGCCGCGCATCTGCTCGGCATGGACATCCGGGTCGCCCTGCTGCTGGGGGCCCTGCTCGTCGTCACCGGCCCCACGGTGATCAACCCGATCCTGCGTCAGGTGCGCCCCACCAGACGGGTCTCGGCTCTGTTGCGCTGGGAGGGCATCGTCGTCGACCCCATCGGCGCGATCCTCGCCCTGCTGGTCTACCAGGCGATCACGTCCATCGGGGGCAACCACATCGGCCACGGGTTGGCCGTGCTGGGCTGGACGATGGTGGTCTCGGTGCTCGTCGCCTTCCCCATCGGCATGCTGCTCACCTTCATGCTGCGGCGCCTGCTCATCCCGGACTTCCTGCAGGGGGTCATCTTCGTCGCGGTGGCCTGTGGCACCGTCGTGGGTGCCAACCTCATCCAGGAGGAGTCTGGGCTCATGGCGGTGACCCTGCTCGGCATCTTCCTGGCCAACCAGGACCTCGAGCTGGACGTCGTCGTCGAGTTCAAGGAGCATTTGCAGATCCTGCTCGTCGGGGCGCTGTTCATCATGCTTGCCGGGCGCGTCAATCCCGACGAGATCGTCCGGGTGCTGCCAGTCGGGCTGGCCTTCGTCGCCATCTCGGTGCTGCTCATCCGCCCACTCTCGGTGTTCATCGGCCTGCACGGCACCGAGACGACCCGCCAGGAGCGGGTGCTCATGGCATTCATGGCCCCGCGAGGCATCGTCGCTGCCTCGGTGACCTCCGTCTTCGCCCTGGGTTTTTCCGACACCGCCGATTCCATCGCCCACCAGGCCGAACAGCTCATGGCCACCGATCCGCAGCGGGCTGCCGACCTCTCCTCCTTCGCCCAGAACCTCGCTGGGCTCTCCGACCAGGTGGACCAGTTGGTGCCGATCGTCTTCCTCATGATCGTGTGCACCGTGGCCATCTACGGCCTGGGGATCGGACGGCTGGCGGAGAGACTCGGCCTGGCCAGCGCCAAGCCTCGGGGCGTCATGTTCGCCGGATCGCCGCCCTGGGCCGTCGACGCGGCCAAGTTGTTGCGTTCCCTGGACGTGCCGACCCTCATCGTCACCCGTCGCAGCTACGACCTCTACACCGCCCGCAAGGCCGGTCTGCGCACCGTCGCCGCCGATTTCCTCAGTGAGTACGCGGTGGAGGAGATGGACCTGTCGGGCATCAACTACATGGTGGCGTGCACCCCCGACGACAACACCAACTCCATTGCCGCAGTGCAGTACCGACGTGTCCTGAGCCGGGCCAACGTCTTCCAGGTCAGACGTGCCGACGAGGGCCACCCCAAGGATCGCACCACGGGCACCGTCTCCACCCTCAAGGCCCGAACGGCGTTCAACCCGGGACTCACCCATGCCGAGATGGAGCGGCACTGGCGTGAGGGTCAGCGGGTGCGTGCACTGCCCATCACCGAGCAGTTCGGCTGGGACCAGTTCACCCACTACGTGTCCGGGGCGGTCATCCTGTTCATCGTGCGCCCCGGATCGACGGTGGTGGCCACCGAGGACATGGGCAATCCGAAGATGGGCGACATCGTCGTCTACCTGGGACGTGCCCCCAGGATCGACGAACTTCCCCGGGCCGATCAAGATGCCGAGGACGGGAAGGCCCGTCGTCGCGCCAAGGTGCACACCCTGCGCGAGTCGATGAGTACCTCATCGGCCGAGGAACAGGTGCGCGAACGGGCCAACGCCCGTGCTGACGCCGAGGGGCGCCCGCAACCTGGGAAGGATGGGCAGCACGTCCGAGACGTGAGCTCGCAGCCCGGGTCTGGGGATGTCATCCCCGGCACGGTCGTTCCAGGGGATCCGGACCAGCCGGATGCGAGGTCATCCGACCACTGAGTCGACCACGTGAGGGGCAGCTGCCGGAACTGCCTTCCCGAGGACCGTACACACCGAGGATCGCACGCACCGGGGGCTGGGACCGACGGGGGGAGCCCGGGGTGGCTCGTGTGTTCACCTCGGTGGGGCAGACGATCCCGTAGGGATGGGGTGATCCCAGGGCTGGTCGAATGCGTGGAGTCTGGTCGAATGAGTTCCGGGCGTTTGTCAGCTGCCCCTGGTGCGCATGACGGCTCCCACCGCCAAGCCAATGACGGCGGCGACGGCCCCGGACAGGATGAACGCCTGGTGCCAGCCGACCCCGTCGATGACCGCACCGATCGTCGGTGCGGAGATGGCCACCCCGGCGTTGAGGAAGGAGCCCTGCCACCCGATGACGCTGCCACGCCTGCTGGGTGGGGTGAGGCTGGTCAGCTGGTCGATACTGGCAGTGAGGGTCGGGGAGACGAACAGGCCGCCGATCAGCAGGATGAAGCCAGCCTGCAGGGGAGAGGTGGCCAGGGTGGTCGCAGCTGCCGTCAGACCCATGAGGGTGAGCAGAACGGGCATCGGCACCGAACGGTTCAATGCCCCGTAGATGGTGCCACCCAGTGCCGATCCCAACCCGGAGAAGGCCAGCACCCAGCCGATGGCCTGGGTGTTGCCCATCTCTCGCATGGCACCGACCGTCGTGAGCTCGATACCGCCCAGGGTATATCCGGCGGCCAGACATCCGATGAGGATGGCGACGGTGAATCGGTTCACCCATGCCAGGGCAGACGTCGTGGAGGGATGCGCCGTGGGGACGTCGATGGTGGGGGAGTCGGGATCGCGTGCCGTCCCCTCCACCGCCAGCGCCTCGGTGGCCGAGGACTGTGTCGGGGCGACGGGCTCCGTGGCAGGACGCGGGTCGGGTGAGGGGTTGCCGTCGGGGGATGAGCTGCTGGGGGCCTGCCCCTCGGATGCAGCCCCACTCGTCTCGGCGATGGGTGGATCGAGGATCGTCAGCCCGGTGGCTCCGAGCGCCGCCAGTACGGCACAGCCGATCATCGTCGCACGGGTGCCCACGGACGAGGCAATGATGATGGAGACCATCGGCCCGAACATGTAGCAGATCTCGATGGACACCGCGTCCAGACTCAGCGCAGCCCGGCGCTTGCGCAGCGGCACGGTGGCGATGAGCACCTGACGGGGAATGGTGTAGATCGGGTAGTTCCACAGGTAGCCGAGGGCCAGGATGACCAGCAGGGGATAGTAGCCCAACCACGGGGCGACGGCGTAGACCGCCGTCATGACGACGATCGACGGGATCATCGTGCGACGCAGCCCCCTGCGATCGGTCATCGAGCCGCGCCACGGGGCGGAGATCATCGACGAGATCGTCACGAACGTCGTCACGGCACCGGCGAGCCGGTAACTCATTCCCAGGGTCTCCACCACGTGCAGGGTGATGAGCATCGTCAACCCGAAGATGGGCAGGCGAGTGAGGGCACTGAGCAGGATGGTCGTCCAGACCTCCCGGATCGCAAGAACCTCCCGATAGCTGCGCACGGCCCAACTCTAGACGAGCGTGTGCAGCCACCGGGAGGGGTGTCCGAGGACTGGGGGCAGTCTCGAGCCGGGGAGGCTCGAGACCATGGGTGAGGGTCAGTCGACCCCGAAGTCGATCGCGGCGTGGTCCAGGGAGCGCTGGGCGTCGTCATCCTCATGGGAGGACGACGAGATGGCCTTGGCGCCTCCCTCGGCCAACGAACCCACCCAGTCGGCCTGGCCAGTCAGGCGTCCCTGGGAGGAGTACAGCTCGAGTTTCTCGCGAGTGTCGGCGATGTCGAGGTTGCGCATGGTGAGTTGGCCGATGCGGTCGGTCGGGCTGAACGCCGCCCCCTCGACACGCTCCATCGACAGCTTCTCGGCGTGGTAGGAGAAGTGCGGGCCCTGCGTCTTGAGGATCGAGTAGTCCCACCCGCGACGCAGCTTGAGGGTCACGGTGCCGGTGATGGCGCTGGCCACCCAGTGCTGCAGCGACTCGCGCACCATGAGGGCCTGCGGATCCAGCCAGCGGCCGTCGTAGAGGATGCGTCCCAGCCGACGTCCCTCGTTGTGGTACGTCTCGATGGTCTCCTCGTTGTGGACCGCGTTGACGAGCCGCTCGTAGGCGATGTACAGCAGCGCCATGCCGGGGGCCTCGTAGATGCCGCGCGACTTGGCCTCGATGATGCGGTTCTCGATCTGGTCGCTCATGCCCAGGCCGTGCCGGCCGCCGATCTCGTTGGCCTTGAGGACGAGGGCCACCTTGTCGTCGTACTCGACGCCGTTGATGGCCACCGGGACGCCCTGCTCGAAGGTCACCGAGACTTCCTCGGCGTCGATGGTGACGTCCGGGTCCCAGAACTTCACGCCCATGATGGGCTCGACGGACTCGATGGACACGTCGAGCGACTCGAGCGTCTTGGCCTCGTGGGTGGCACCCCAGATGTTGGCGTCGGTGGAGTACGCCTTCTCCTTGGAGTCGCGGTAGGGCAGGTTGTGCTCGGTGAGCCAGACGCTCATCTCGTCACGGCCACCGATCTCCTTGACGAATCCCTCGTCGAGCCAGGGCTTGTAGATGCGCAGCTGTGGGTTGGCGAGCAGGCCGTAGCGGTAGAACCGCTCGATGTCATTGCCCTTGTAGGTGGAGCCGTCCCCCCAGATGGAGACGTCGTCCTTGGCCATGGCGCGCACCAGCAGGGTGCCGGTGACCGCGCGGCCGATCGGGGTGGTGTTGAAGTACGGGCGGCCGGCCGAGCGCACGTTGAAGGCGCCGCAGGCCAAGGCGCTGAGGCCCTCCTCGACGAGGGCTGCGCGGCAGTCGACCAGCCGCGAGATCTCCGCACCGTAGTCGAGGGCGCGACCGGGAACCGACTCGATGTCGTCCTCGTCGTACTGGCCGATGTTGGCGGTGTAGGTGCACGGGATCGCTCCCTTGGATCGCATCCACGCCACCGCTACCGAGGTGTCGAGGCCTCCGGAGAATGCGAGGCCGATCTTTTCGCCGGATGGAAGTTCATTGAGTACCTTGGACACACCATGATGCTAACGCATATCTATGCAGAGTTGCAAATGAATATGCGGTCGAGATGCGTTGGGGGACTCGCGGAGTGGCCAGAGAGTTGTCGGCCGGAGGCAGGGATCAGTGGCCACTGGGCAGGTCCGACCGCCACGTACGATGACGGCGCCCTCCTCCTGACTCCGGTAAGACGCATCGGGGCTGCTTGGCATGCCTCGTCACAGCGTGAGGGCGATCTTGCCCAGCACCTCCCCGGACTCCAGCCGCCGGTGGGCGTCCGCGGCGTCGGGCAGGGCGAAGGTCTCCACCGGGGCTGGCTTGATCTGACCGCTGGCATACATCGGCCAGGCCTGCTCCTCGACCAGCCGGCAGATACGTGCCTTGTCGGCCAGGTCACGGAATCGCAGGCTTGTCGCAGTGACTGTGGCACGTTTGTTGAGCACCTTGTCAATGCGCAGTTCGCCCTTGACGCCACCCTGCATGCCGATGATGACGAGTCGTCCGTCCATGGCCAGGGAGTCCACGTTGGCACCCAGGTACTTCGCCCCCATGATGTCGAGAATGACGTCCACCCCCGCACCGTCGGTGGCCTCCTTGACGGCTGCCACCCAGTCCTCGTGGTAGTCGATGGCGACGTCTGCCCCCAGCTCGCGGCAGAAGTCACGCTTTTCCTGGGTGCCGGCGGTGACGATGACCCGACAGCCGCGGGCCTTGGCGTACTGGATGGCGAACTGGCCGATGCCGCCGGCCCCGCCGTGGACGAGGATCGTCTCGCCCTCATGCAGGTGCACGTGATCCATGTTCGAGATGACGGTGGCTGCCACCTCCACCAGGGTTGACGCCACGGCCGGTTCGACACCGTCGGGCATGTGCAGCAGCTGGCCGGCTGGCACGATGACCTGCTCGGCGTACCCGCCTCCGGCCAGCAGGGCGACGACCTCGTCACCCATCTGCCAACCGTCGACATCGTCGCCCAGGGCGTCGATGGTGCCGCACACCTCCAGCCCCATGGTCTCGCTCACGCCGGGTGGGGGCGGGTAGAGGCCCTGCCGCTGCAGCAGATCGGCTCGGTTCATGCCGACGGCCTTCACGGCCACCCGCACCTCGCCGGATGCCGGGGTGGGGGTGGGGACCTGCGTCCACTCCATGTTCTCCGGGCCGGGGCGGTGTCGACCCTTGGCGTCTGTCTTGTCTGTCGGTCGCACAGTGATCGCGTACATGTCTGCCAGCCTGCCACAGTCTCGGCGCGGCAGAAGTGTCGTCGCGTTGATTCACCGCTATGATGAACCCATCCTCCGTTGTGCGGAGGTGTGGCGAGATCGCATAGTGGACGAGTGCAGCCGCCTTGAAAGCGGCCGAGGGCAACCTCCGTGGGTTCGAATCCCACTCTCGCCGCGGAGCTCTCCATGAGACGGGAGTGGTTGTCATGGCCGACGCAGTAACAGTGCAGACGTTGCCGGACGGGACGATTCGGCACGTCCTCAGGCCCGAACCTCCGATTGGCGCCTTCGTCATCAGCGGGGTCGTCACCCTCATCGGCGCATTCCTGCTGGTGTTCTCCCTGGCCACCCACTGGTCGACGGGATGGATCGTCTTCTCGGCCATTCTGCTCGGGCTGGGGCTGCTCATGGTCGCCGGTTCGATCTGGGCTGCACAACGCATGCGGCTGCTCGTCGATCTCAATGACGAGGGCTACCGCATTCACGGTGCTGGACAGGACCGATCAGGCACCTGGACGTCGGTGACGAAGGCCGCCATGACCCCGAACCGTTCTCGACTGACGCTCTACCACGGCCAGGTGGGCCGCACCCACATCGTGCGTCCCGGGGAGGGCGATCCGGCCGAGATGGACTCCCTGGCAGCCGATGTTGCCAGACACATCGATCGGTCCCACCACCTGGGCCAAGGCCGGTAGGTCGTCTCCGGCGTGCCGTTGCCCCTGGCAAGGCGCGTGCCCAGCCGAGACAGGGTCCACGAGCCACGGGTTCGGGGAGCGCGAAACACGCTGGTGTCGACCGCGCTGCCCTTGTCCTCATCATGAGACCCCTCAGGTCAGGGGCATGTTGCCCTCAGACTGTCGGTTCTTCCGACCATCAGCCCTCGGAAATCGGCAGGCGTGCCCTTCCTGCGTGGGGACTCCAGCTGCCCCGGGAATCCGGTAGCGATGCGGCAATCCGGTTGCTCGAGTCGGCAGTGCAGGGAACGGTGCCCGCGGATTCACCGGATCGGTAAGCTCGGGACGTGCATTGAAAAACTTCTACCCGTGGAGTCATCGTGGACCATCGGAGCATCGAGTCGGACGACGCCGAGACCCCCACTCAGCAGACAGCACACGCCCAACAGAGGAGTACCGGGTCACCGAGTACCGAGACGGCATGGAGTCGTGGGCAGGGAGCCCGCAAGGCTGCCGACCTGTTCACCGAGCAGTACGCAACCGCCCCGCACGGCGTGTGGGCCAGTCCCGGACGGGTCAACCTCATCGGGGAACACACCGACTACAACGGTGGTCTCTGTCTGCCCATCGCCCTGCCACATGCCACCTATGCTGCGATGAGCCGCCGGGACGACGATGTCGTCCGTATCTGTTCCCGAGTGCACGGGGAGGTCGTCACCTGGAAGGGGACTCTCGGTGAGATCCTGCGGCGCAAGGTCAAGGGGTGGACCGCCTACACCGCCGGTGTGGTGTGGGGATTCCACGACGCCGGGTACCAGTGCACCGGTTTCGACGTGGCCCTGGAGAGTTGCGTACCGCTCGGAGCCGGGCTGTCGTCGTCGGCGGCCGTGGAGTGTGCCGTCGCCCTGGGGCTGGACGAGCTCGACGGGTTCGGGTTGGCAGCCGATGACCGGGGACGCGCAGAACTGGTGGACATCGCGGTGGCCACCGAGAACACCGTCGTCGGCGCACCCACTGGCGGCCTGGACCAAGCGGCATCACTGCGTACCCAGGAGGGAAGGGCGCTGCTGCTGGACTGCCTGGACACCTCCACCCGTCAGGTGCCGTTCGATCTGGCCGCTTCCGGGTTGCAGCTGCTCGTCATCGACACCCGGGCCAAGCACTCCCTCAACGATGGCCAGTACGCTGCCCGACGTGCCTCCTGTGAGCAGGCGGCGGCATTGCTGGGGGTCGACACCTTGCGGCAGATCGACGACCTCGGCGCGGCCATCGCCATGATGCCGGATGCCACCACGGCAGCCCGAGTTCGCCACGTCGTCACCGAGATCCAGCGGGTGCAGGACTTCGTGGCCCTCATGGATGCTGGCCGGGTGCTCGATGTGGGTCCGCTCATGAACGAGTCCCACGAGTCACTGCGCGATGACTACGAGGTGAGCTGTGCCGAACTGGACGTGGCCGTCGCAGCGGCGCGCTCGGCCGGGGCGCTGGGCGCGCGTATGACGGGCGGCGGGTTCGGAGGCAGTGCCATCGCCCTGGTACGTGAGGTTGACGGTGCAGCCGTGCAGGACGCCGTTCGTGCCCAGTACCGCGAACACGGTTTCACCGCTCCGAAGATCCACGGTGTGACGCCGAGCCGGTCGGGGGCGCGGGTGAGCTGAGGCTGCTCGGGACGCAGTGCTGGGGCCGGTCGGGGTGCGGGTCGCTGGAGCCAGTCGGGTGAGCTGGTCGGTCGGGGCATGACTCGTTGAAGCTCGATGATTCAGCGATTCTGCTCGTCAATGGGATGGAATCCGCACACATCCGTCAATGAGCTCTCGGTGTCCTTCGGGGTGGGGGAGGCGCTGGTGGGAGCTGAGGTGCCCTTGGCCGCCTTTCCCTCGGCGGCGTGGCTCCCCTGCTTCGGGGCGGCCTTTTTGCTCTTTGCGGCTGATGGGCGCGCCGACTTCCCGGTCACCGGTTTGTTGGCATTGGACGAGTCCGAGGCCCGCGCAATGGTCTCGGCCACCTGTTCGCGCATCATGGGATAGTTCGGGTCCCAGGGCTGGAAGCCATTCTTGCCGTTGACGAAGAGCAGCCGGTTGAGGTTGGCGTCCTGCATGCGCATCGCGAGGTCGACGAAGGCCGGGAGCATGCCCTGGGGGATGTCGGAGACGACCATGTCGCCGGAGGCGTCGGCAATGGCCTCGAAACGAGTGAGGACGGTCTCGGGATTCGTCTGGTCGAGCACGGCCTTCATGAGGCACGACTGGCGTCCCATCCGGTCGTAGTCGCTGGACTCGGAACGGCTGCGGGCGTACCACATGGCGTTGTACCCGTTGAGGTGCTGTTCCGGGCCGACCTCGAGGTATCCCGTCGGGGGCTTGCCCTCGGAGTTTCCGGCGATGGGTAGGCGTTGGTTGATGTTCACCGTCACTCCGCCGAGGGAGTCGATGAGTTTCTGCAGACCGTCGATGTCGATCATGAGGAAGTAGTCGATGCTCAACCCCAGACCTTCACCCACGGCCATCTTCAATGCGTCCGCGCCGGGATACTTGGTGTTCTCGATGGCATCGGAGTGCTCAGCCTCGACCGTTGACCAGATGGCATTGGCGAAGGACTTCGAGTCGTCACCGTGACCCGTGGTGAAACCGTCTGGGTAGATGGTGTGAAGCTTGGAGTTCTCTGGAAACGGCATCGCCGCGGTGTTGCGGGGAATCTGGATGATCGTTCCATTGCCGGTGCGGGTGTCGATGGACGCGACCATGATGGTGTCGGTGTTCATCTCACCCCGGTCACGGTAATGACGCTGCTTGGTGTCATCGGCACCGACGAGCAGGACGTTCACCCGCGGTTTCGAGGCCCAGATGTCCTTCACACTGCGATGTGTGTCGATGTCCGGACGGGTGGCCGACGGGGCGTCCCCGAAGATGCGGTTGAGCAGGGCGTAGTCGTCATAGGCGTATCGGGAGGCCACGGCCATCGGCCCGGAGATCATGAGAGTGAGTGCTGCGACGACGATCGAGCTGATCCAGCGCTGGGCCCGGGTGATGCCGCGCGGACGCAGATCCAGGTGGGTGAGGACGAGCACCACGGTGAGCACCACCGCCATGATGGGCAGGGCCCAGACGATCGCGAGCAGCATCCCTGGGCGTACGGCGATCGCGGCAGCATTGGTCGGTTTGACCCACAGCGTGATCCCAGCTGCAAAAGCTGCCACGAGGGCCACCGCGGTGAGGGTCATGCCGAAGGCCCGGCGTCGGGGCCGGGAGCTGCGGGACAGTCCCAGGCCAGGGACGATCGCTGCCAGCAGCGTCCACAGGATGGACCGTCGGAACTGCACGTCACGTTTGTGGGCGCGCTGCCAAGATGCGTCTGCATGAGTCGGTGCATGCCCGGAGGATGGTGTGGCGGAGCGACTGGTGGCTGCAGCTCGGCGACATCGGCCAGCGCTTGTCCCAGTGGCACCGGTCCGGTTCCTGGAGCGAGACCCGGAGGAGCTGCTGCCGTGGTGCTGGGCACGACCATCACGCGGCGTACGAGCGTCGCGACTGCCATCGAAGCGGCCGTGACTGCCGGGCATTCCGTGTGCCGGTGCTCGGTTGGGACGAGGACGATTCAGTGCCCGGGTGACCTCGTCGAACTCGGGGTCCTGGTCCTGGGCGTGGGAGGCCACGTATTCGGCACGACTGGGTCTGTGTGCGGCTGAGTCCTCAGGGCTCTCCCGATAGCGCCGAGGCATGCGCAACTCGTCGTAGAAGTCCGTGACGTCGAGATCTGGTGCGGCGCGACGAGGTCTGGTGGGTCGCCTGTCGAAGCCGTCGTCTGCCATCGTGCCTTCCCCGGTGCCGTGAAGTGCGTCTCCGTGCGGGGCCGCTTCTCGTCTGACCCTGGAGTCGTCTCTGCGTCGTGGCGTGTCCCAGACGGGCCGCGCCACGTGGAATCGCCCCCATGCTACATGGTGAACGAAACATGCTTTGAGTCCGCGCCGGGAAACCGATATGCTGGCCGGGCACCTTTTGGAGGCGTCGCCTAGTCAGGTCTATGGCGCCCGCCTGCTAAGCGGGTTTGGGATTTATCTCCCATCGCGGGTTCAAATCCCGCCGCCTCCGCGTGGTGCGATGGCCCGGGCTGAGCGGTCCGGGCCATCGCATGTCATCGGCACGGCAGATGCACGGTAACTCAGCTGCCACGTCGGTTTTGCATTGCTGGCTGGATGTTGTAAAGTACATCGAGTGCCAAGGCACAAGCGCCCGTAGCTTAACGGATAGAGCATCTGACTACGGATCAGAAGGTTGGGGGTTCGAATCCCTCCGGGCGCGCCAGACAAGTTTCTCTGACGCTGTTGCCGGTTGTCCTCCGTGATCATCCACGAACATGTCATTCACATGACTCTGTTCCCTGATCTGGGACACAGTTGCCAGGAGATGTCGGCATACCCGCCGTTCATGGGTCGAGCCCTCAGTGGCATCATCGAGTCATGACGGCAGTTTGGGCACATCGGGGCGCCAGCGGACGGCTCCCGGAGAACACCATGTCCGCATTCCTTGCAGCCTTGGTCAGTGGGGCGGACGCCATCGAGCTGGACGTTCACCTCACCCGTGACGGGCGCGTCGTCGTCTGCCACGACGAGACGATCGACCGCACCAGCAACGGCCACGGCAGGATCGTCGATCAGTCACTGCAGCAGCTGCGTGCCTACTCGTTCGCCTCCGGAAAACCCGGCTGGGGGTACGAACCCATCCCCGAGCTGGACGACGTCCTCGCCCTGAGCTGCCGCTGCGACGCCATCGTCAACATCGAACTGAAGAACTCCCTCATCCGGTACCCGGATCTGGAGCAGAAGGTCGTCGACTCGGTGCGGCGCCACCACATGGCGGATCGGGTGGTGATCTCGAGCTTCAACCACCGCAGCCTCGTCCTGCTGGCCGATCTGGCTCCCGACATCCGGCGCGGGATGCTCTACGAGGACGATCTCGTCGATCCGTGGAGCTATGCCGCCACCCTCAAGGTGCAGGCAGTGCATCCGCGCCACCAGCTGTTGAGCGGGCGTGACGACGTCCCGACCTTCCACGAGCACGGGCTGGGAGTGCGGGCCTGGACGGTGAACACCGAGCAGGCCCGCGAGGCCGCCCAACTCGGGGTTGACGCCGTCATCACGAATTATCCCGCCGAGGTGGCCGTCGCCGTGGCCTCCGGCGGGCGGCAGAACCCGATCGCGTCCAGTGGTGGATGAGGACGCTGCCGGACGACAATGCGTTCGGCCAGTCGTACTGGCCTCCTCAGATCTCCACGACCTCCCCCAGGACCACCGAGCGCACCCGCGGGGTACGGAACACCTTGGTGCGATCGGCCTGGTTGCGATTCATCGTGACGTAGAGCATCTTGCGCCACCCGACCATCTTGTTGGTTGCGGCAACGGAGTCCGGATCGGTCGGGTCACCACGCTTGACGTCGGCCACCGACAGGAAGTACACCGCCTTGGTGATGTCGAGCCCATTGAGATCGGGAAGCCTGTCGTAGGCCAGGGCGAGCGCCTTGGGCACGTCCTGGGAGTCGGCGAAGCCCACATGACACTCCACGTACGAGATGCCGTCGGCCGGATCACCCAGGTCGGTGACGGCGACCCGCTGCTTGTGGCGGATGTGCGGCACGTTCTCGTTGACGATCGACAGGATGACGTTGTGCTCGTGCAGCACATGGTTGAAACGCATGTTGTTGCGCATGGCCAACGGTGTCGTCACCCGGTCGGGGTGAGGGTAGACGGCCAGCCCGGGTACCCGTGGCGGGTTCTCCTTGCGCACCCAGTCCAGGAAGTCCTCCAGCGGCCCCTCGGCGAGGGCACGTTGCCCGTAGACCATCCGAGTACCGCGGCGCCACGTCGTCATGACGACGATGGTGATGGCGCTGATGACCAGCGGGATCCAGCCGCCCGAGGCAATCTTGAGCAGGTTGGCCGAGAAGATCGTCGCCTCGACGGAGTAGATGATCACACCCAGCAGGGCGACCGCCCACTTGGGCCAGCGCCAGGCGCACCGTGCCCAGGTGAGGAACAGTGTCGTCGTGAGCATCTCGGTGCCCGTGACGGCCAGGCCATAGGCAGTGGCCAGCCGCGCCGAGGACTTGAAGATGGCGATGAGCACCAGGACCCCGCAGTAGAGGATCCAGTTGATCTCGGGAATGTAGATCTGGCCGCCCTCCTCCTTGGAGGTGTGCTTGACCGAGAGCCTCGGCAGCAGACCCATGCGAGAGGCCTGGTAGCTCAGCGAGAAGGTACCGGAGATGACGGCCTGGGCGGCGATGATCGTGGCCATGGTGGCGAGGAGCACCAGTGGCACCCGTCCCCAGCTCGGGGCCAGACGGAAGAACGGATTGTCGATCCAGTCCGGGTGCATGAGCAACATGGCCCCCTGCCCGTAGTAGTCCAGCAGCAGGGCCGGGCCCACCAGGCAGAACCACGACAGACGGATGGGTTTGGCCCCGACGTGTCCCATGTCGGCGTACAGGGCCTCGGTGCCGGTGATCGTCAGCACGACGGCGCCCATGGAGATGAACGCCATCCACGGCCGGTCGATCCAGAACAGGGCGGCATAGTGCGGCGACAGGGCCTTGAGGATCTGTGGGTTGCGTACGATCCACGGGACGCCCAGACAGGCCAGGGTGAGGAACCAGATCGTCATGATCGGCCCGAAGGCACGTCCGATACGTGCGGTGCCCTTGCGCTGGATGGCGAAGAGCACGGTGAGGATGAGGATTGCCGCCGGCAGGACGATCTGGTCGGCGGCGGGGTTGATGACCGACAGGCCCTCGATGGCGCTCATCACGGAGATGGCCGGGGTGATCATCGAGTCGCCGTAGAACAGTGAGGCCCCGATGAGGCCGAGCAGCAGAGCCATCCGCCGGATCTTCTTGCGATCCTTGAGGGTGTGGCGAATGAGAGCCATGAGCGCCAGGATGCCGCCCTCGCCCTCGTTGTCGGCCCGCATGACGAAGGTGAGGTACTTGATGCAGACGATGAGCACCAGCGTCCAGGTGATCATGGAGATGACACCAAGGATGCTGCGGGAGTCCGGGGGAATGGTGTTGTGCTCCAGGGCAAAGACGGTCTGGACCGAGTACAGCGGCGATGTGCCGATGTCGCCGAAGACGATGCCCAGAGCTGCCAGCGCCAGTCCGAAGAGACGTCCCTTGCCTTGTGGGGAGTGGGTTCGTGGGGCTGGCTCCTGCTGGACGGGGGTGTGCTGGACGGGATCCGGCGACTGCTGTGGTGTCGACGGATCTGCCTTGGATGCAGCCACAATTTCGCTCTCACGTTTGTCGTGCACCAGACAAGTATGAGGCCCAACCCAGTCAGTGAAAAATCTGGGAGTGTCACCCACCGGGGATTCAGGGTGAGTTGAAGCTCTGTTTGCCAAGAATTCGGCCAGTGGTTGCGGTCATGTTCTGGTTTGAGCGGGACCGACGCATTAGGGTGACGATGACCATCAGTCCGGAGGAAGGGAACACATGTCTCAGGACTTCGCCGCCGAGGTGGCCGCCCACGTGCGGGCCGGCTCTGGCCGTCCCGTCAATGCATCCACCCTCATGGAGGTGTGGCAGGGGCTGTCACGAAGCGTCATCGACCGGGTGGCCGACGACTGGAACCACACCACGGCCACCTACAAGGCCGGACGCATGGAGCACTACCTGTCCGCCGAGTTCCTCATGGGACGAGCCCTGCTCAACAACCTCTCCAACCTGGGTATCGAGGACGACGCACGAGCTGCCCTGGCCGCCCACGGACTCAACCTCACCGACGTGCTGGAGCAGGAGCCCGATGCCGCCCTGGGCAATGGGGGTCTGGGACGTCTGGCCGCCTGTTTCCTCGACTCGTGCGCCACCCTCGACCTGCCCGTCGATGGTTACGGCATCCTCTACCGCTACGGGCTGTTCCGTCAGGGGTTCTCCGACGGCTTCCAGATCGAGGAGCCAGACTCCTGGATGGAGGACGAGTACCCATTCATCATTCGTCGCGAGGAGGCCAGGCGGGTCGTCCACTACGCCGACCTCGACGTCTTCGCCGTGCCCTACGACATGCCGGTGACCGGCTACGGCACCTCCAACGTCAACACCCTGCGGTTGTGGAAGGCCGAGCCGATCCACGAGTTCGACTACGACGCCTTCAACTCCCAGCGCTTCACCGACGCCATCGTCGATCGGGAACGCACCATGGACATCTCCCGGGTGCTCTACCCCAACGACACCACCTACGAGGGCAAGGTGTTGCGAGTGCGGCAGCAGTACTTCTTCTGTTCGGCCACCCTGCAGGAGCTCATCGACAACTACGTCGAGCACCACGGGGCCAACCTCAACGGGTTCGCCGACTTCAACGCCATCCAGCTCAACGACACCCACCCGGTGCTGGCCATCCCCGAGCTCATGCGGCTGCTCATGGACGAGCATGGCCTGGGCTGGGATGCCGCCTGGGCCGTCGTCACCCGGACCTTCGCCTACACCAACCACACGGTGCTCGCCGAGGCCCTGGAGACCTGGGAGATGTCGATCTTCGAGCAGCTCTTCCCGCGCATCGCCGAGATCGTGCGTGAGATCGATCGCCGGTTCCGCGAGGACATGGCCAGCCGTGGCGTCGATCCCGAGACGGCCAACTACATGGCCCCGGTGGCCGACGAGCGGGTGCGCATGGCGTGGATCGCCTGCTACGCGTCGTACTCGATCAACGGTGTGGCCGCCCTGCACACCGAGATCATCAAGGCCGACACCCTCAAACCCTGGCACGAGCTGTGGCCGGGGAAGTTCAACAACAAGACCAACGGTGTCACCCCACGCCGCTGGCTCAAGCAGTGCAACCCGCGGCTGGCCGATCTTCTCGACGACGTCACCGGCTCCGACGAGTGGGTGCGCGACCTCACCGTGCTCGCCCAGCACACCGACTCGGTTCCCGAGAACGTCTACGAGCGTCTGACCGAGATCAAGCGTGCCAACAAGGTGGACTTCGCCACCTGGGTGGCGCGTCGCGAGGGCGTGGAGGTGGATCCCGAGGCCATCTTCGACGTCCAGATCAAGCGGTTGCACGAGTACAAGCGCCAGCTGCTCAACGCCCTGTACATCCTCGACCTCTACTTCCGACTCAAGGAGGACCCGGACCTGGAGACCCCCAAGCGCGTCTTCATCTTCGGTGCCAAGGCCGCCCCCGGGTACGTGCGGGCCAAGGCCGTCATCAAACTCATCAATGCCATCGCCGACCTCGTCAACAATGACGAGGAGGTCAACTCGCGCGTCAAGGTGGTCTTCGTCCACAACTACAACGTGTCCCCGGCCGAGCACATCATCCCGGCCGCTGACGTCTCCGAACAGATCTCGATGGCCGGCAAGGAGGCCTCGGGCACCTCGAACATGAAGTTCATGATGAACGGGGCGCTCACCCTGGGCACCCTGGACGGGGCCAATGTGGAGATCCTGGACGCCGTGGGTGAGGACAACGCCTACATCTTCGGCGCCACCAAGGACGAACTGCCCAGCCTTCGGGAGAACTACGACCCCACCTGGTACTACCAGAACGTGCCGGGGCTGGCGCGGGTGCTCGATGCCTTGGTCGACGGCACCTTGGACGACAACGGGTCGGGATGGTTCGCCGACCTGCGCCGTTCCCTCCTGGACGGCGGCAACCAGGCCGACACCTACTACGTCCTGGGCGACTTCGAGTCGTACCGCACCACCAAGGATGGCATGGCAGCCGACTACGAGGACGAGAAGGGCTGGGCCCGCAAGGCGTGGGTGAACATCACGAGATCGGGTCGGTTCTCCTCGGATCGCACGATCCAGGACTACGCCGACAACGTCTGGAGGGTCTCTGCCACCCCCATCCGGGTGGAGTGAGCCTCAGGCCTCTTCTGATTTCATCGTCAAGACGGCTGCCACCCCCATCCGGGTGGGGTCAACACGTGTGTTTCGAGCGAGAACGCCGCTCAACGCTCCCACACCCATACAGGTGAGGTGAGCGGCTCTTCATCCCGATGATCATCGGGGGCCATCCCCGCCTCCGCCCGGGGGAGGTGAGCGGGACAGCAACAGGGGAGAAGGTGAACCGGATGGGCCACCCTCCACCAGGGTGGGAGCGGGTGAACAGCGTCATTGCCCCGCTGCCATTCCCGGCTGTTGCACCCGGATGGGACAGGCGGGAATGGGGCGCTGCCGTGGTCTGACTTTTTTCGGCCCGGCCCCGGTTGAGCTTGGCCTCAGCTCCAGTGTGGCTTGTTCTCTGGTCGACAGAATGGTTGATGCCCCCGACGGCTGAGCTTGGTTTCGGCTCCTGTGCGGCTTGTTCCTGCCCTGCGTTGGGGGTCTGGGTACTGGTCTGGGGCGCTGCCGGGGTATGGTTTTTCGGTCCGGTCCCGGGGCTGAGGAGCGCGGGCGGGGCTGGGCGTACAGGACGGTTTACCGATTCTGGCCCCGGCTCAGCTGTTCGGGCGGCCTCCGGCGGCAACCTCCATCACGGCCGTGACAGCCCCGTCAGGTCTGCGAACCTGATGGGGTTCGACCGTCATGACGGCAGGAGCAGTTGCCGGAGCCGTGAGCCGGTAGCTGAATGTCACGTCGGCAAGGTTTGCCGGGTCCACGCCGGAAAATGCCTGTTCGGCCATCCAGAGGGCCTGCAGCGGGCCGTGGATGACGAGCCCGTCGTGACCGGCCTGTGCGCAGAACCGTCGGTCCCAGTGGATCCGGTACGGGTTTGCGGTGAGAGCCGAGAAGGTGACCAAGGTGAGCTCGTCCACGTCGATGCGGTGCGCTACCGGGGCTTGGAAGGTGGGGTCGACGAGGTGCTGGGCCGGAGCGGGCCGATCAGACGGTGCAGGACTCGGTGCGGCACCCGATCCCGTGGGTGAAGGCCGATCCGCTGGTGCAGAATTCGGCGCAGCGTCAGATCCCATGGGCGAGGGCCGAGCCGAGGTGGCGTGAGTGGGCGTCGTCGTGGGGGAGCTGTGGGGCGCGCAGCCCATGAAGACGTGGTCGGTCTCGTCAATCAGGACCGTGCGCCCCGCCTGACGCCACGTCGTCGTCAGGGTGACGAACCGCAGCGGACCATGCCTCCCCTGTTTCGCGACGGATCTGGTGAGCTCGGTGGTGCGGGTCGTCTCGAGGCCCAGGCGTAGTGGGGTGATCGTGTGCACCCGACCGCCGGCGAACATCCGCGTCACTCCCGGCGGTGGCGTGAGCGGGGAATCGCGCACCTGGCCGCGATCATCCAAGGCCTTCGGATCGACGGGGTCGTTGAGCACACACCAGTGCCAGCATGGCGGCACGACGACCTCGGGCCGTTTCACCCCCAGGAAGGCTGCCAGCCCGGTGAAGTCGTCACCTCGAAGAACACCACTGTGCTGTGATGACACGGTGCTGAGCCGTCACTCGGCCAGACCGTAGAGTCGATCCCCGGCGTCTCCCAAGCCAGGGACGATGTAGCCCTTCTCATTGAGTTTCTCATCCACCCCGGCGACGACCAGGGTGCACTGCATGCCAAGATCCTTCACCAGGCCGCGGAACCGCTCAATGCCCTCCGGGGCGGCCAGGATGCACAGGCATACGACGTGCTTGGCCCCACGCTTGGCGAGGAACTGCACGGCCCCGCCCAACGAACCTCCAGTGGCGAGCATGGGGTCGAGCACGAAGCACTGCCGTCCGGAGAGGTCTGATGGCAGACGCTCTGCATAGGTCATCGGCTGCAAGGTCTCCTCGTCGCGAGCCATGCCCACGAAACCGACCTCGGCGCTCGGGATGAGGCGCAGCATGCCCTCGAGCATGCCCAGACCGGCCCGCAGGATCGGCACGACGAGCGGCTTCGGGCTGGCCAGCTCCACGCCTTGTGCCTGGGTGACGGGAGTCGTCACCGTGCACGGGACGACGTCCACCTCGCGAGTGGCCTCATAGGCCAGCAGGGTCACAAGCTCCTCGACGAGCTGGCGAAACACCGGGCTGGTGGTGTCCTGCGATCGCAGCAGGGTGAGTTTGTGAGAAACCAAGGGATGATCCATGACACGCAATTCCACGGCCACAGTGTCGCACATCTGGCCATGACGTGGGGCGGGTCGGTACGGCAGGGGTGTGTCGGGAGATGCCTGGGGAGGGCATTCGGCGTGGGATGAAGCGAGGGTGAAGCGGCGTGGGGGACCAGCGTGAGGTGTTCGGCGTGGGGTGTCGAAAATCGTCACCCCACGGGGTGCGTGCCGCTTGCCTGTCTGGGGCGTCGTGGTGTGACGAAAATTGTCGCTTCACGGGGTGTGGTGTTGTTGGTCTGCTTCTTGACCGCTGGAGGTGACGAAAATTGTCATCTCGTGAGGGTGTGTGTCGTTTGCCTGCCTCCTGGCCACTGGTGGTGTCGAAAATCGTCACCACATGAGGGCACCTGCCACTCGCCTGCCGGAGGACGTCAGGGCACGACGAAAATGCCACTTCACAGGGTGTGGTGTCGCTGATCTGCCTCCTGACACTGGGAGTGACGAAAATTGTCACTTGGTGAGAGCGCGTGCCATTCGATTGCCAGAGTGCGTCGTGGCACGACGAAAATGTCACGTCAAAAAGCTGGCTGTTGGTTGCCAGAGGTGTTGCAACTGGCTGCGCTACAGACACGGGGATGCACTTGCGCACCAGCTGGTTGGTACCGACTGCATCGGTCGGCAGGGGCGGATCATCTGGATGATGAAAAATGCCGTGCAGAGACACTGGACATCATTTTTCTGCGCTGGGATGTGGCCAAGCGACAAAAATTGTCATGCGACGGGGTGGTGGGCCCGAGCTTTGCGTCGATGAAGTGAGTGGTGTCGAAAATCGTCAGGTCGTGAGTCCCCCTCAGGACGAGCGTCTGGTTGGGCAGGTCTCCGCACCCCATCCAGCAGGGGGCAGTCCTGCGCGAGCGCCGCGTCATTGGCGAGGAGATCCGCATCCTACCTGGCAGGGGTCCCACCCGGCAGGGTCAATCGCGCAGGGCTCCCATAGGGCAACGTTCAGTCGAGCAGGTCTGTCTGCCCCCTCCCACCCGGTAGGGGGCTTCCGCGTAGGACGAACGTTCAGCCGAGCAGGTCTGCCGGGTGTCAGCGAGCATCCCTGCCCGGACGCCAGCTGGTTGGCAGATGAAAACCTGGACAATTTTGGAGTCGGAGCTGTGAACTGACTCGAAACTCTGACACGATACAGATATCCGTGTTTCGAGGAGGTCATCGTGGGTACCGATCGTGATGATGAATTCACCGACGATGAGGACTTTGCCGCATCCGACGATGTTTCTGTTGACGACGCCAACGATGACGACGTGGACGATCTCACCGATTCCGAGGAGCTGGATCTTGCCGACGACGATGACTTCGACGACGGTGACGATGACTACTACTCCGATGATGATGACTACGACGATCTTGAAGATGCCTCCGATGACGAGATCGATTTCGTCGTCGCTCTGTATGCCGATGACGGTGAGCGGACGTCGGCGCCGCTGGATCTCCAGCTCGCCAATGACCTCGACGAACTCATCATGCAGCTGCGACGGCTCCCCGGTGATGCTGGGGCAGTCGCCATGGTGTCCATCGACCACCAGTTCTTCGTGATCGTGCGGGTGCGGGGGCGCAATGTTCAGGTCTTCCTGTCCGACGGCGTCGAGGCCAATGACTGGCCCATCGCGCGTGACGTTGCGGATTTCCTCGGCGAGGACATCCCCGATGTCGATGACGACGCCAACCCCATGGGCGACTTCGACCTGCTCTCCGACGTGGGTTTGAGCGAGTTTGACCTGGAAGCCATCGCGGATCTGGACGAGGATTCCGATGAGCAGCTGAGCATCGTGGCCCGGCGGATCAACTTTGGCCCAATCTTTCAACGTGCCGTTGAGAATTCTGGGCGCTAAGTGCTTCGAAGGTGCCGGAAGTTCCGACAATTCTGCACTGAGAAGTGATGGAGCCAATGGGCCACGAAAACGACTCAGTTTCTCCAGCTGATTGCGCTGATCAGGCAATACGTGGTGGGGGCGACACCGTGGTGAATGGCAAGGACCGGTACGTGCTCCAAGGCAGTCATCCTGGCATGAACTCGGATCATCCGCATGACGGTTCGAGACGTACCAGCAGCGGCTTGGCCGGGACACAGCTGGGTCAGCTTGGTTCGGGCCCCATGAGTCTGTGGCAAGAAGCCATGAGCCATGCTGTGGACCAAGCTCGGGCAGCTGCTGACTGGGGGGACGTGCCAATTGGCGCCGTACTACTCGACCCGAACGGACGAGTCTTGGCTGCTGGCGCCAACGAACGGGAGCTCACCGGCGATCCCACCGCTCACGCCGAGGTCGTGACGATCCGGCGCGGTGTCGAGGCCCTGCAGGCCCGCGACGAGGATGACGGGTGGCACTTGGACGATTGCACCCTCGTGGTCACTCTCGAACCGTGCACGATGTGTGCTGGCGCCATCGTCGCTGCTCGGATTGGGACATTGGTGTTCGGCGCCTTCGACCCCAAGGCCGGGGCGGTGAGCTCATTGTGGGACGTCGTGCGCGACCCTCGTCTCAATCATCGAGTACGCGTGGTCTCCCAGGTGTGTGACCAGGAGTGCGCGGGGCTGCTCACCGAGTTCTTCATGACGAGGCGCTGAGGCTGGGGCGCAATTCGTAGGACGTGCTCGGCACTCGGGCATCCGGCATGTCAAAAATTGTCACCTCGGCGGGCGGCAAGACATTTCAGTGCTGGTGAGTGGCGATCACTGACGATTTTCTGGCGCGGAGTCGGGAAGCGCAGAGAATCGCCCCTGCCCCGCTGGCAGGCGTTTCTGCAAGCAAGCGTGGTGCCCACCCTCGCTGGCGGGTGTCTCGGCAAGCCAACGTGGGGCCCACGCTACGTGCGCAGTGTGTCCACACACCCCACACTGGCTACGCGCTGCTTCCTACGTGCGAAGTGGTCACTGCTCGCGCGTTTACGCGCTGGGGTGTTCACGTGCAAGGTGTTCCTGCGTTGTCGTGACACTCGCTCGGCTTGGCGTGACGATTTTTGTCAGTTGGCTTGGGGTGCGGTGCAGAGCAGTGACTCGACCTGGTCTGGCTCGACATTTTTTGCACCACCCAGCTGCGCCCCTGCCGTTGCAGTCTCGGTGGTTTATCCGAGCCTGCTGCAGCCCCGGTGGTTCACTTGAGCATGCCCAAGTGCTGAAAGCTCTTTCCCAATGGCCATCCCGACTGCTCTGATGAGGGGGCATACACACGCCGGAGAGGGCTCCCTCTACTGTCAACAGGCATTCGGGTGCCCCGCGGGCATGCCCACGCGCAGGGAAAGGACGCTCTCGAAGATCAATTTGTCCGAACGTCGTTGCGAGCATGCCATGCGCAAGGAAGGGACCCCAGGTTCCGCGAAGGCACAGATCCGAGGGCACCGATCTATTGCGGTCGGCACCCCGCGCGGACGACCCACCGAATGCTCTGAGGTCGCCGCAGCGTTCGAGCACTGGGGGGAGAGAGTCGAGGGGTCATCAACGGCGACCTGGGCGACTTGTGCAGCAGCGAACAGTGCCCCCGTCTCGGCCTCTAAAGCGCTGTACCGACGTGCTGTGTCAATTTTTGTCAGGCGGGCAGGGTGCGCGTGCGAGAAGTGACGCCTGGGTTCTCGACTCGGTATTTTTCGTCACGGCGAGTACCGTGGTCGGGTGAATTCTTCGTCGGAGACGACGCCTGCGTCCGAGGAGCCGGACGAGGCGTCCATGACAGCACCAAGCAGTGGGAAGAAATCTGGTTTCAAGGCCTTCCTGGGTCGCCACGAGTTCCTCAGCTCGGTGCTCAAGGTCATCAGTGGCACGGGAGTCGCCCAGCTGGTGGCGATCGTCGCCGTCCTCATCGTCACCCACAAGGTCGACCCGGTGGACTGGGGCATCTACTCCGCTGTCTACGCCACGGCAGGATTCGTCATCCCGGTGGCCGCACTGCGCTACGACATGGCCATCGTGCTGCCCAGGGACGACGGCGAGGCACGTGCCATCTTCAACCTGGCCACTCGGATCAATGTCATCGTCTCGTTGTTGGCGACCATCATCATGGTTCCGCTGGGCGGTTACCTCGCCGGGCTGCTCGACGCCCCCGCCGGGACCCGCTGGTGGATGCTGGCAGTTGGCGGATTCATCTTCACCTATTGTCAGTACAACATCGCCAATTTCTGGGCTAACCGACGCAAGCAGTTCGGGGTCATCGGCACCAATGCCGTGTGGAAACAGACCGTGGCAGGTGCCGGACGTATCGGCAGCGCCTTCGCCGGGTTGGGGGCCGGTGGACAGATCGTCGCAGTGATCCTTGGTCAGATGGCAGGCCTCAACAACTTCCGACGCCGCCTCGGTAAGGATGTCGTCGAGGTGAAGGCGGCCGACATCCCAACCAGGACACTCATGAAGCGTTACCGCAAGATGCCGCTGCTCACCGCGCCCAATGCCATCGTTGACGCCATTCGTCTGCAAGGTATCCCGTGGTCGATGGGTATCCACTACTCGGGGGCTGCCATGGGACTATTCACCATGGCCTGGCAGCTCATGCAGGTGCCCGCGGCGGTGATCAATCAGGCGATGTCGCAGGTGTTCTACCAGAAATTGTCGGTGACGGATGCCGGACACATGTTCTCCATGGTGCGCAGGTCCATCGTGCGGTCGTTCCTGGTGGGAATCATCCCGTTCGGTCTGCTGTATCTGCTCGTACCACCGATCCTGCCGCTGCTCATGGGGGCGTCCTATCGCCCGGTGGCCGATCTGGCGGTGGCCCTGGTGCCGTGGTTGTTCCTCAACTTCGTCACCTCGCCGGTGAGCAACCTGTTCATCGTCACTCGCAACAACGGCATTGCGCTCATCTTTGCCATCATCTATGCCGTCATCCCGCTCACCTACCTGTCGCGAGCACACGGGGCGATCATTCACACGGTCTCCATGATGTCGTGGATGCAGACCGGGCTGTTGGTCTGCTACATCGTGCTGGCCTTGGTCGTGGCGTGGAACTTCGACCGCAAGCACGCCAACGATCTGCAGCCCACCCCTGAGTCTGACGACTCGACAAAGTGACTGATTTGCCAACAACGGGTGACGTTCCGCTAAAATAACCAGCGGTGACGTGTCTGAGCGGCCGAAAGTGCCCGCCTCGAAAGCGGGTGTAGCGAGAGCTACCGAGGGTTCAAATCCCTCCGTCACCGCCAGATGGCCCCGGAGCCCTGAGAGATCAGGACTCCGGGGCTTTGTCGTCGGGGGTCCTGCACGGATCCGGAGTTTGTCGTCCGGTGACCTTGCTCGGAACTCCCACCGCGGCGACGGTCTTCTGGCAAGCATGTGTGCAGCGAGCCGCCGCAGCTCCACACATCGATGGGCATGCATGTGGGGACGGGCACGAGGTGCCGAGGTGCCGAGACGCAGGTCACACATGTGGGGCCACGACATGTGAGCATTCCGGGGGAATCACGGACGGCTGCTTGCCTCGGCAACATCCCAGGTGGCGATCACTGTGTCCTAGGACCGGTGGAGATCTGTGCCTGCTCAGCGGTTCCAGGTTCCCCGTGCCTGTCCAGCTGCTCCAGTTTCCCCGTGTCAGTGATTGGATTGCTGGCGCAGACGTTCCACGTGACGGTTCCATGCCCGCTCGACTCGAGTCGTGAGCACCTCATGGCGAAATCAGCTTCTGCGACTCGTGCCCGAGGTGCGGGATGGGGGACAATTCCCTCATGACCGTGTTCGACCTTGCCCTGCTGCTCGCCGCGGTCATCATTCTGTTCGCTGCCCTGGCGGTTCGGATCGGAAGTCGTCTCGGGCTGCCGGCGCTGCTGCTCTTCCTGCTCATCGGCATGGTGCTGGGGCCAGCAGGGTTCGGGGTGCAGTTCAACGATCCGGAGCTTGCTCGTGGCCTGGGGCTGGCCGCGTTGGCGCTCATCCTGGCCGAGGGTGGGCTCTCTGCCAGGTGGCATGAGATCAGGCCAGCCCTGGCCCCGGCCGGGCTCCTGGCCACGGTTGGCTCGGCAACCTCCATCGGGGTCATGGCAGTGTTCTGCCACTGTGCCTTCTCCATCGACTGGACGGTTGCCGCCCTGCTGGGTGCCGTGACCGCCCCCACCGATTCGGCCGCCGTCTTCTCGATCCTGCGTGGGGTGTCGCTTCCCTCCCGTCTGAAGTCGATCCTGGAGGCCGAGTCGGGACTCAACGATGCCCCGACGGTGCTCGTCGTCGTCGCATTGTCGGCCATGGCAACCGGCGACCCTCTCCCCGGAGGAGTCTGGGGGCTCATCGTCTCGATCGTCGTCCAACTGGCGGCGGGTGTTCTCGTGGGTCTGCTCGTCGGATGGCTCGGGGCGCATGTCACTCGTCGCGTGAAACTTCCCTCGTCAGGCCTGTACGGAGTGGTGGCGATGTGTTGGGCGTCGCTCGCCTACGGGCTGGCGGTGTTGGCACACGTCTCGGGGTTCGCAGCCGTCTACGTTGCTGCCGTCGTCATCGGCAACTCCGATCTGCCCTACCAACATGCCACCGAGTTGTTCGCTGAAGGTGTGGGATGGATCTGCCAGATCGGCCTGTTCGTCATGCTGGGGCTGCTGGCCAACCCGGACCGGCTGACCTGGGTGCCGGTGCTGCAGGGAGTGGTCATCGGTCTGTTCCTCACCCTCGTGGCACGCCCGCTGGCGGTGTTCGTGAGCACGGTCTGGTTCCGTACTCCGTGGCGGCACCAGGTGTTCCTGTCGTGGGCCGGTCTTCGCGGGGCGGTGCCGATCATCCTGGCGACGATTCCCATCTCGGACGACCTCGTCGGTGCCGACCGCATCTTCGACGCAGTACTGGTGCTCGTCGTCGTGTGCGTCCTTGCCCAAGGGCCGACCCTGCCGACGGTGGGAGCACTGCTCGGACTGGTCGACGCCTCGGCCGTCAAGGACGTCGACATCGAGGTGGCGCCACTGGGAGATGTCGACGCCGAACTCATCCAGGTCAACGTGCCGATCGGGTCGCAGCTGTCTGGAACCACGGTTGGTGAGTTGCAGCTCCCGGCCAACACCATCGTCTCACTCATCATTCGGGGTGAGCAGTCCTTCGCCCCTGGGGCGGACACGTGTCTTCTCGCCAACGACGAGCTGCTCATCGTCACCCCGTCGGCACAGCGCCATGCGGTCGCCGAGCAACTCACGGAGATTGGCCACGATGGCCGGTCCGCTCGGTGCCTCAGAGGGTCGGGCGATCAGGGCAGTCAAACCCCACGTGATTCAGGGCACTGGGGGCAGGCAGACCAGAGCTGACAGACCGAGGCCGAAAGATTCGGGGCTGACAGACCGGGGCGGATCGCTCAACAGGGGGAACGGCCCAGCGCCCGTACCAACTGTGTGCCATTGATCCCCTCGGTGCGCACTGCTGGGGTTTCGCGGATTACTTCTCAGCTCCGCACTGCTGGGGTATTGCGAGTCCTCTTCGACTCCGCACTGTTCGGGTTTTGTGGATCGTTCCTTGGCTCCGTACTCCTGGGGTCTCGTGGTCCGCCCTTTCGGCTGCGCGTTGTTCGGGGTCTTGCGGGTCACCTCTGAGCTCCGCATTGCTCGGTGTTTCGCGGACCACCCCTCAGCTCCCCGCTGCTCGGGTCTCACGGACCGTCCCCCGGGGCTTTCACCGCGAAAGCCCCGGGGATCGCCCCTGAACCTCTTGCCGTCGGGACGGCCAGGTGTGGGGATTTGTGCCCCACTCACCTGGTCGTGGGCCAGAGCCAATCGGGCATGCGCCGGGTGGCACCGAACGTGTCTGGTCTCGTGTGGCAGAAGTGTGAGTTGAACCAAGGAGATGTGGGGGCGATCGGCGGCGGCAAGCTCCCCGTGAGCTGTGCAGGATCAAGCTGGGTGCGGGATGGGAGGCCCGGTCAGCCTTCCTTGGACGGAGTGGCGCTGGGCGAGGCGAGGCCTTCAGCAGGCGGCAGGCAGACTGGACCGGCCACCGAGATCGAGGTGGCTGCCTTGGCGTTGAACCCCCCGAATTCGCTGCCGACGAGGACTCGCACGGCATGGTCGGGGCGATCAGGATCGGCGCGGAACATCGCCTTGGGAAAGAACGCCGCGATGAGCTTCACCTGTGGATCGTCCTTGGAGTGCCCGACGATGATCGTCTGCTTGATGCGCTCGTCGGTGTTGCTGACCTCACCCTCCTGAAAACCCTTCTGGGTGAGTTGCTTGCTCACCTTGCCGGCCAGACCGCGTTCGTGGCTCCCATTGAACACGGACACGACGACGTCGGAGGACTTGAGGGTGCCGCCGACGTCGGTGGACACGCACGGCGGAATCTTCGCGCTGGGTGGGGGAGCGGTGAGTGCTCGTATGCCCAGTTTGGCGGCCACCAGAAGGATGGCGACGAGGACGAGCAACGTGATGGGGGTCGCCACCAGACGCAGGACGTGACGGGCTCTCGAGCTCATGGGCGCGGATCAGTCCAGGTCGAGAATGCGTGCGTGCAAGGTCTGACGCTGCTGCAGGGCGGCGCGCAGTGCGCGGTGCAGACCATCCTCCAGGTAGAGCTCACCGCGCCACGACACGACATGTGCGAAGAGATCGCCGTAGAAGGTGGAGTCCTCCTCGAGCAGGTTGTCGAGGTCCAGGGTGCTCTTGGTCGTGGTCAGCTGGTCGAGTCGCACCTGCACCGGCGGAATCTCGGACCACTGCTTCTGGGCGTAGCCATGGTCCGGGTAGGGGCGCCTGTCACCAACTCGTTTGAAGATCACATCGCCATTCTACCGGTATCTGTCCAACACTCACGTCTGCCGGGTGATCTGTGCCGGGATGTCGGCGGATCACGATTCAGAATGGGCTCGAGATCTGCTGTCATGACGGCGTGCCCATCGCCGGAAGGAACTCTCGACAAGCACTGCTCAAGGAACATCCGGTGGGCCATCAGTGGTCAAGGTGTATCCGTTGGGGCCGTCCGGCACCCCTTCCGTGAGTAGTCACCTCCCGTGAGCTTTGGCGTGAGCATTTTTGCGGCACCCATGGGCGGGGTGACGATTTTTCACAGGTGGGCAGACGTCGGGTCACCGTGCTGATGATCCTGTCGGAACCCATACTCCGCCAGACCCCATCCTCTTCCGGCGGAACTCATTCAGAGCCCTCATCAGAATCAGGGCGGGCCCCAGCAGGAATCACGGGGCGAGCCCCAGTCGGCCACCCGGTCGGGCCCCCTCCAGCCACCCGGTCGGGTCTCATCTTGGCTCGAGGTCGAGCTCCGGGCATTGGGTCTCGTCCTGGTATCGAATCCCGCCCTGGTATCGAGTCGAGCTCCGGGCATCGGGCCGGGCCATCCTGATATCGCCGGGGTGTGCGAAAAATGTCGCCAGGTCGACGGCGAGGGCACCGGAGTGACGATTGTGCAGCGATGTTGACTTTTTCGGCGCGCTAGATCGCCGTCATGGGGGTTGACGTGACACAGTGAAGACGAAAACTGTCGGTTGAGCGGCCGAACCAGGCCCGACGAGAGGAATGCGCATGGACATCAGTGCCATGGATCCGGGGAATCTCCGTGAGCTGTTCGATGCTGACGTTGTCGACAGTGCTGGGGTCAAGGTGGGCACCGTCGAGCAGATTTTTGCCGACGACTCCACTGGGGCGGCAACTTTCATCACCGTCATCAACGAGTCTGGTGAGCAGCACTTCGTCCCAGCCCACGAGGGCCGGTACGTCGAGGAGACGGTGAGCATGCCCTACGACAGGCAGCTCATGATGGCTGCACCGGTGGCGCACACCGACGAGGACCTCAGCCCCTCGTCGGAGGAGGAGATCCGGCGTCACTACGGCCTGCTGCAGGGCGATTCCGATGAACCACACAATGGGGTCGACACGTCCAGTGAGGCGCACCAGACCGGCCACGACGAGGACGGCCCGGACGCTGAGCAGCCCTTCAACAGCGTCGACGAGGAGCCTCCCGCGCAGAGCTCAAAGGACGAGGCCGATGAGGTTCCGCCGCGGGTGTTCACCCCGTACGATTTCGTCGTGCCGGGTACCGTACCGTCGGCCACGTCCGGGGCTGCTGACGACGATGAGCCCAAGGACACCGATGAGGACGAGACCGAATCCCACGATGAGCAGCTCGCCAGCACTGAGCAGCAGGACGGCCAGGCTGATTCATCGGTGGAGGCCGCGCAGCGTGCGGTGCTCGGGCTCCCGGCCGAGGCACAGCTGCGCAAGTACGTCGTCACCGAGATGGTGACGGTGCAGGTGCCAGTTCAGGTGCCGGTGCGTCGTGAGGTCGTCTGCTGGCAGGACGCTGACGGCAAGGTGCATGAGCTCGACACCGTCGACGCACCTGAGCCTGATGCCGATCAGGGTGAACGGTCCGTGGGCGAGCAGACCGAGGACGACGGTGATGCGCCGGATGACTCCGGCGTCTCCGATGACTCCAGGGGCGAGGTCGACTACGAGGACCGTGCCTATGTGCGCGACGCCCCCAACTGGGACATCACGATCAACAGCGACGGTCCGGCGAAGGGCTGAGCACTGTTCCAGACGGATCCCTCCCGCGCAGGCCAGCAGCTGGGGATCCGCACGGTACTGGACGCAACGGGTCCGTAGCGCCGCGAGTGGGGATCGAGTACCCACCGGTTTGCCAGTGCCAGCACCCGGGGATGGCCACGTCCAGGCAATTGCCCGGGCACAGTGGCAGGAGTGGTTTTTGTGCAATCCTGGGCAACGGGAGCCGTGGTTCTGGGCACTCGGGAGTTCTGATCGGGTCGTCGTAGGCAGCTCCTCAGAAGATGCGGATCGGGGAGCCAGCATGCAGACCGAGAGAGCAGGCGTCTCACCATATGGATCAGGGATTTCCGTTTCGACAGACACAGGTTATGGTTTCAGCCATGAAGTTCAATGCACGGCAGTGGTGGTCCGCCTGAGGGCGGATCTTGTCGTGCACTGAGAAAAGTACCGAGCCGCCCCATTCCGGGCGGCTCGACCTGTGTCTGCGGGCCCCCGGACCCATTTTCCGAGGAGACCCCCATGACCACCATCGACACCGCCAATGCCTGCTGCGCTGCCAATGCCGGTGACACCGCACCGGTGACCGACGCCGTCCCGCGCACCATCGCCGAGGCCTGCGACGTCGTCACCACCCCACACCTCACGCTGCCCGCCGACGGAGTCTTCGGTGGCTATGGCGGCAGTGTTCTGCCCGCTGCCCTGGAGAGGCCGATGGCCGAGGTGGCCCAGGCATATGACGAGGCCCGCAACGACCCCGAGTTCTACGCCGAGTACCTGCGTCTGCTGCGTGAGTTCGTCGGACGTCCGTCGTCCCTCACCTTCGCCGACCGACTCTCCCAGGAGCTCGGTGGGGCACGGATCGTCCTCAAGCGTGAGGACCTCAACCACACCGGCTCCCACAAGATCAACCACTGCCTCGGAGAGGCCCTGCTCGCCAAGCGCATGGGCAAGTCGACCGTCATCGCCGAGACCGGTGCGGGTCAGCACGGCGTCGCACTGGCCACCGCAGCCGCGCTGCTCGGGCTGAAATGCGAGATTCACATGGGTGCCATCGACGTCGCCAAGCAGCACCCCAATGTCGTGCGCATGAAGATGCTGGGGGCCAAGGTCGTCGCCGTGGAGACCGGCGGACGTTCCCTCAAGGAAGCCGTCGATTCCGCATTCGAGGTCTACGCCCGCAACTGCGATGACCACCTGTACGCCATCGGCTCGGTCGTCGGCCCGCATCCATTCCCATCGATGGTGCGCGACTTCCAGACGGTCATCGGACGCGAGGCGCGCGCCCAACTGCTTGCCGCCCGCGGGGCGCTCCCGGCTGCAGTCGTCGCCTGTGTGGGCGGCGGCTCGAACGCCATGGGTGCCTTCACCGCCTTTCTGGACGACGCGGACGTGCGACTCATTGGCGTCGAGCCGGCCGGACGCGGCCAGCAGCGCGGTGAGCACGCCATGAGTATCGCCAAGGGTACTGACGCCGTTCTGCACGGTATGCGCACCAAGGTGCTCGTCGACGACCAGGGCGAGCCGGACGCCGTCCACTCGATCGCCTCCGGGCTGGACTACCCCGGCGTGGGGCCGCAGCATGCCTATTTCGACCAGGTCGAGCGGGTCGAGTACGTGGGGATCACCGACGACCAGGTGCTCGACGCCTTCCTCCGCCTCAGCCGTACCGAGGGGATCATCCCGGCTCTGGAGTCGGCGCACGCCGTTGCTCATGCGATGGCCATGGCTCCGACGATGCCGCGTGACTCCTATCTGGTGGTCAATCTTTCTGGGCGTGGGGACAAGGACGTGGATCACGTCGCCGAGCAGCTCGGTATGGGTGGGGAGCCCGACACAGTTGCAGACGCACCGGCAGCGAGCTTGAATGTCTGACAGGGGTGTTCGATCCCCTGAACCCGTGGAAGGATTTCGTATGAAGCAGCTCAAGGCGCGCAGAAGTGTGGGAGTGGCGACTGCACTGTCCCTCTCCCTGCTCGGTTCACTGTCGTGCGCGGCCGTAGCCAGCGCCGATGAGGGCCCGGAGCCCGCGACCACCACATCCGTGTCCGCTTCGCCCGAGGCCGAGAGCACCACACCGTTGCTGCCGCTTGGCGAGTCGCCCAGCGCCGAGCGCACCACCGAGCTGTTCCCCCACAGCGAATCGTCCACCACCATCAAGCCCCCCAGCAGCAACGCATCGCCCGATCTGCCGGCCGGCAACGACGACGTCACTGGTGCCGGGCATGGCACCGATGACTCAGAGGACGGCGAGGTTGCCGACGGCGACGTCAACGTCTCCCTCTCGGCAGGTGGCGGCGACTTCCAGGCGGGCAAGGACGTCAAGGTGGATCGGTCCAACCTCACCGTGCAGGTGAACTACGACCTCCTCTCGCCCAACAAGGGCGACCGAAGCGTCAAGCGTGTGTTCAGCGGCTCCGTGGCCTGGCAGATCGTTCCGGCGGGGACGAATCCCGACAAGGGCCACGACCCCCGGGCCGTGGCTTGGGGGGATGCCCGGATCAACGAGACCGGCAAGGGATCGGTGGACGTGAGCCTTGCCCGACTGACCCCCGGCAAGCACTATGACCTCGTCATCGACTTCACCGGCGACTGCGCCGTGGACCGGGGTGACGGTACCCTCCACATGTCGGTGCACTACGACAAGCGTGTCACGGTGCGCGGCCTGCACCGTACGAAAGACTTCCGTCTCAGGCACCTTCACCTGGACGGGGACTCCCACGTGGGGCGGGGTGACGGCCTACACCTCAAGGGGCTCCCACTTTTTGATGGTCACCCCCTGAAGCATCTTCATTTCAGTGGAAAGTCCCATTTGGAATTGGATGGAAACGCCCATCGCGAGAAAGACTTCAAGCTTCCAGAACTCAACCTCAAGACCTCGTTCGGAGGCGGGGCCGAGGTGTCGCACGACGACCAGGCTGGTGCGGGCGAAGGTGCAGCGCCTGTTGCCAAGGGGAAAGGCCTGCCTGCCACCGGATTCTGATTCATCTGGGAGGGAGATCAGAATGACCAGGTCGTTCTGAGCTCTGCCGATTGCCGGGGTCGCATCCACTCAGGGTGCGGCCCCTTTTCCATGTCGTGTGCCATGTCGTGCGGAGCCAGTCTCGCTCCTGCATTGATGCGATCCCGGGGCGAGGTCGAAGGTGCACTCGGCCACCGCTGACGAACCCACAAGGTGCGGCAACAGTGCGGTGGCGCCCGAACTCGTCTGCCCCCACACCGGGACAGCGTGATTTCCACAATGATCACGATTCCCACGCAGATATCGGGAAATGGCCGTCCCCTCGCTGCCCGATGCAAACAACTAGAGTCGAGCCATGAGCGATACGAGCATCCCCGGCCTGCTGACCGACGACGTGCGGCTGACCGTCCCCCTCGACCACTTCGACGACTCCGACCCTCGCACCATCGAGATCTACGCCCGACTGGTCTCCACCCGGCACAACCAGGACAAACCGTGGCTCGTCTTCCTGCAGGGCGGGCCAGGCTGTGAGTCGCCACGCCCCACCCTCGTCGACCCCGGATTTCCCGGCTGGCTGCGTCGCGCCCTGGACGACTACCGCCGTCCTGCTCGACCAGCGCGGCACCGGGTTGTCGTCGCCAGTGAGTGAACCGGTCGGTTCGGCAGCAGACCAGGCCGAGTACCTCACCCACCTGCGAGCCGACGAGATCGTCGAGGACTGTGAAGACCTGCGCCGCCACCTGGGAGTCGAGCAGTGGGCAGCGCTCGGCCAGTCATTCGGTGGGTTCACCATGCTGCGCTATCTCTCGGTGCACTCGCAATCCCTGCTGGCTGGCTACTTCACCGGTGGGCTGTCGGCCGTCGGACGCAGCACCGACGAGGTCTACACCACCTGCTACCACACCATGCAGGCCAAGTCCGAGCAGTACTACCGGCGCTTCCCCGGCGACCGGGACCGGATGCGCGCCGTCCTCGACCTTGCCGCTAGCGGCGAGCTGCGCGCCCCCAACGGCGACCCGGTGGGTCCGTCACGGGTGCGCTCCCTGGGCCACCTGCTCGGTGGATCCGGTGGGGCCGAGAAACTGCACTACCTGCTGGAGTACGAGCCCACCAGCCGCTGCTTCCGCTACGACCTGGCAGACCTGCTGCCGTTCGGCGGACGCAACGTGCTCTACACCGTCATCCACGAATCCTCCTATGCCGACGGCGTCACGACGAACTGGGCCGCTGCCCGCTGCCTACCGCAGGCCTTCCTCGACGACCCCACCCTGCTCACCGGTGAACACGTCATGCCCGAGTGGTTCGACGAGGACTCCTCGCTGCAGCCGTGGAAGGACGTCGCCCAGATCATCGCCGAGCACCCCTGGCCCACGTTGTACGACGCCGACGCCCTGGCCGCCAGCCAGGTGCCGTGCGCCGCAGCCATCTACCACGACGACGCCTACGTACCACGGGAATACTCCCTGCAGACCGCGGCGTTGCTACCCGGGATGCGCCCGTGGGTGACCAGCCAGTACGAGCACAACGGATCCAACGCCTCCGGCGGGGGCGTGCTGGATCGGCTCATCAAGCTGGTCCACGGCGACATCGTCCGCTGAGCCGTTCACCGAATCCTGCCCCCTGGAGCCATGATCGAGAAGAAACCCCTCAACGAGCCGCTGCTGCCCCCAGGCGTCGACGACACCAGTTCCCCCGACCCCCAGGTCGTCAAGGCCCGCGCCCTGGCCGACCCCAGGGCGTTGCGCAGGCGCATCATCTTCCTGAGCCTGCCGATCTTCGGGGAGAACCTGCTCGAGATGAGCCTGGACATCGTCAACACCATTCTGGTGGCGGCGCTGGGGGCGGCGGCCCTGGCCGGTGCTGGTGCCGCGATCCAGATCATGCAGATCGTGCTCTCGGCGCTGGCTGGGCTGTCCACCGGCGGCTCCATCCTCGTCGCCCACGCGGTGGGTGCCGACAATCCGGCCGAGGGCACCCGACTGGCCCGGCAGGCACTCATGTGGAGTTTCATCATCTTCACCCCGATGGCAGTCATGGGAGTGATCCTCGCCCCCGGCCTGGCGGGAATTTTCGGTCTGCCACCCGACGCCACGGCCATGACGGCCAGCTACCTGTCGGTCTCGCTGGGAGCCGTGCCGGTGCTCGCCATGCTCATGATGTCCAGTGGGGTGCTGCGCGGTGCTGGTGATGCCCGCACCCCGATGTACGTGACGATCGGTGCCAACGTCGTCAACATGACGCTTGCATTCGTGCTCATCCACGGGCACTGGGGAGCTCCCGAGCTCGGCGTCACCGGGGCCGCCATCGCCTCGGCGATCTCGCGCACCCTGGCCCTCGTCGTGCTGGTGTGGCTCATGGCCCGTGGTCGAGCCGGGGTGAGCCTCAGCCGTCCGGTGGGCACCATCCTCGTGTCCTGGAAACCGCGCTGGGACGCGGCCAAGGCCGTCTTGCACCTGGGCCTGCCCGCAGCCGGGGAGCAGCTCGTCATCTCCACGGCGTGGCTGGTGTTCACCATGGTCGTCTCGCGGCTGGGCACCGCCTCCATGGCCGCCCAACGAGTGCAGATGAGCGTGCAAGGCCTCGTCTTCCTGCCAGCCCTGGCCCTCATGATCGCCACGACCACCTTGGTCGGGCAGGCCTTGGGTGCCGGACGCCCGGCGCTGGCTCGTCAGGTGGCAGGGCGTACCGAGCGGTGGGCCTTCGGGGTTGCCGTCATGCTCGGCGTCCTCGTGGCGATCTTCGCCAAGCCGCTGGTTCACGTCTTCACCACCGACCCGGTCGTCGTCGACATTGCCGTGCGCACCCTACCGGTGATGATGCTTGCCCAGCCGTTCTGGGCGTTCACCATCCAGAACTCCGGTGCGTTGCGTGCCATGCGTGCCCCGATGAGCCCGCTCATCGTCGAGGCGATATCCAACTGGACGGTCGTCGTCATCGCGTGGATCATCGTCTCTGCCGGTGGTGGGTTGACGGCGGCGTGGTTCTCGTTCGTCATCATGGCCGCTCCCACCAGCCTCGCCATGATGTGGCGCAAGCGGGTGGAGGCGCAGCGGCTCGCGGTGTGACGGATGGGGTTGGCCGCAAAACGGTCTGGGGTGGCGCGGCTTGGTGTGGACTTGGCCTGACTATATGGGTGGTCAGCGCCGGCAACCTCGTCGATCCGAACCGACGGTGACAGTCACTGTGCCTTCTGGCAGCCCGTGTCTCGGACCGCACACAGATCAGTTCAGTTCGACGGACTCCCGAGCTGCTGCGACCAGCTTGCCGCTGGCCACCAGACGATCCGCCTCGGCGATGTCCGGGGCCAGGAATGAGTCTGGTCCGGGTTCGGGCAGGGACTCACGCATGAGCTTGATGACCCGAGCAACCGGTTCGGAGGCTCCGATACCACGCATGTCGATGGCTCGAGCCGCTGTGAGCGCCTCGACACCCAGCACCTTGCCCAGGCCATCCACCGCACGACGCAGCTTGCGTGCCGCCGACCACCCCAGCGAGACGTGGTCCTCCTGCATGGCGGACGTGGGGATGGAATCGGCCGAGGCGGGCACCGCGAGTCGCTTGAGTTCCGAGACGATCGACGCCTGGGTGTACTGGGCGATCATGTAGCCCGAGTCGACGCCCGGGTCGTTGGCCAGGAAGGCGTTGAGGCCACGGCTGCGGGCCGGGTCGAGCATCCGGTCGGTGCGGCGCTCACTCATGGACGCCAGATCGGCCACCGCGATCGCCAGGAAGTCCAGCACATAGGCCACCGGAGCGCCGTGGAAGTTGCCATTGGACTCCACCCGAAGGTCGTCGGTGACAGCCGGGTTGTCGATGGCCGAGACGAGCTCCACCCGTGCCACGTGGGCGGCGTGCGCCATGGTGTCACGCACCGCGCCGGTGACCTGGGGGGCGCAGCGCAGCGAGTACGCGTCCTGCACTCGCTTGGACTCCTCACTCTTGCCAGCCTGGATGAGAGGTGAGTCCTTGAGCAGCGCGGCGATGTTGGCAGCCGACAGTTTCTGCCCCTCGTGTGGGCGCAGCGCCTGCAGGTCGGGGGCGAAGACCGCGTCGATGCCGCACAGCGCCTGCACCGTCATGGCGGTGGTGAGGTCGGCCGTCGTCACCAGAGTGTTGAGGTCTGTCAGAGCCAGGATGAGCTGACCGAGCATGCCGTCGGTGCCGTTGATGAGAGCCAACCCCTCCTTCTCACGCAGGGTGATTGGCTCGAGGCCGGCCGCCGCCAGGGCTTCGGCGGCTGGCATCTGGGTACCGGCCTTGTCTCGCACGATTCCCTCGCCGGTGAGGGCCAGAGCGGTGTGGGCCAGGGGTGCCAGATCACCCGAGCAGCCCAGCGATCCATACTCGCCCGTGATGGGGGTGATTCCGGCGTTGAGCATCGCTGCGTAGCCCAACACCACCTCGCGGCGTACCCCGGTGTGGCCCGAAGCCATCGTCTTGAGACGCAGCAGCATCATGGCACGGATCACTTCACGCTCCACCTCGGCGCCGGTGGAGGCCGCATGGGAACGGATGAGGGAGTGTTGCAGGATGGCCCGCTGCTCCACTGGCACTCGCTTGGAGGCCAGGGCTCCGAATCCGGTGGATATCCCATAGTGCGGGACGACGTCATCCGCCAATTGGGCGACGTGGTCGGCAGCTCGGTCGACAGCGGTCAAGGCCTGCTCACTCACCTCGACCGGCGCGTCGTGGCGTGCGACGGCAATGACATCGGCGAAGGTGAGATCGGGTCCGATGAGAACGGGCATGAGAACCTCCTGGGTGATGGCACGCCAACACTGGCGAGCCTGGTGACACGAATTGACGGTAACCGACGAGGGGCGGTCGAGGTGGCTGTTTCGTCGAGCGAGTGGTTGGGGTGACAAAAATGTCACGTGAGGGGGCTCAGGACACCTGCAGTGCAGCCACCGGTCGTTAGATGACAAAATGTCGCGTGGGGCTGGTGGGGAGCACTGTGGTGCGGCCACCGGCTGCGTGGTGACAGAAATCGTCGCGAACTTTGGCCCGGGCCCCACGCCGGAATCGGGCGACAGCGTCTGGGGGGCAATCTCAATGGATGTGGAGGCTCTTAGTGTGAGGCGGGGGTCCCGGCTGTCCGCTCTGCAGGCTGAGCTGTCCTGTGGGGCTTTTGTGTGTGGGGGCGGGGCCCTGGCGAGTGGAGGAGTGCGAAAAATGTCAGGTGCCGGCCCGGCCGGTCACGGTGGTGTGGTTGTCATTCGTTGGGTGACAAAAATGTCACGCGAGGCTTGTGAGGGGCACTGTCGTGCGGCCACAAGCCTGGTGGTGACAGAAATATCGCGTGGAGCTGGGGAGGATCACCGTGGTGCTGGTGTCGATGTGAGGGTGGCAAAAATCGTCAGATCGGATCCGGGCGCGCACATGAGGCTAAGGGGCGGCCCCCTCTCTGTGGTTGTGAGAAAAGTCGCGCGAGGCTGGGAGTCATCACTGTGGTGCAGCCACAGGCCTTGTGGCGACAAAATTGTCGTGAGCCAGGGCCTGGTGAGGACGGGGATGTTGAGCTGGCCGTTGAAAAATGTCAGGTAGAGGTGCGGGTGGCTTCCCCTGTGCGGTTGTGGTTGGGGTGGTGACAAAAGTGTCACGCGAGGCTGGGGCGGATCACTGTCGTGCGGCCACCGGATGCGTGGTGACAAAAATGTCAGCAGGAGCGGGTGCAGTAGCTGCAGCGTGTGGTGGGCATGGGGCGTTCCGGTGAGGCATCCGCGCCGATGAGGTCTTGCGCCGCGGAATCAGGCGGAATCAGATGATGAAAGCCCTGGCACCCGACCATGGCGAGGACTGGGCGCTGGAGGAGAAGCTCTCCTCCAGCGCCCAGCGATTCAGAACGGGAGCGGGACCGCCCCCATCTGATGGCACACACCTCGCCGCCACACTTGGCTGATGAGTGGTACCCCGGGGCGGTAGAACAGGTGCAGCCAACTGGGTGCGGCAACGGACACCAGATCGGCACGGGCCCCCGGTCGCACCACGCCCACATCGCCACGGCGCAGCGCTGCCGCGCCACCGGCAGTGGCCGACCACAGGGCCTGCTCGGGGGTCATGGACATCTCGCGCACCGCGACCGCCAAGCAGAACGGCATTGACGAGGTGAACGCCGTCCCCGGGTTGCAGTCGGTGGCCAGTGCGACCGTCGCCCCGGCCCTCAGCAACCGGCTCGCATCCGGGTAGGGCTGACGAGTGCTGAACTCGGCCGCGGGCAGCACGGTCGCCACGGTGTGTGAATCGGCGATGGCCGAGACGTCCGTGTCGGAGAGGAAGGTGCAGTGGTCGATCGAGGCCACCCCGAGTTCCACGGCGTCAGCAATGATCGACGACGGATTGAGCTGGGCGGCGTGCAACCGCATGCCGAGCCCAGCCCGTTTGCCAGCCCGCAGCACCTGCAGGGACTGCTCGGCGTCGAAGGCGCCCTTCTCGCAGAACACGTCGATCCACGAGACGTGCTCACGTACCGCGTCCAACATGGGCCCGCAGACCAGATCGACGTACTCGTCGGCGCTGTGTTCCGGGGGCACGGTGTGGGCACCCAGGAATGTCACCTCGTCGACGGTCTCGGCGAGAATGCGTGCCATCCGCACCTCCGTGTCGACGTCCAGACCGTAGCCGGTCTTGCCCTCCACCGTCGTCGTGCCCTGCCGGAGCATCTCGTTCACCACGGCGGTGACCATGGCGTGCAGATCCGCGTCGCTGGCAGCCCGGGTGGCCGCCATGGTGCGCCTGATCCCGCCACCGTCGTACTTCTCACCGTTCATGCGGGCGTCGAACTCGTCGGCCCGGTCCCCGGCGAACACCGGGTGGGTGTGGGAGTCGACGAACCCCGGGATGAGGGTCTGCCCGCCCAGATCGACGGCGTCATCGGCAGCCGGAGCATGATCGGCAGGCCCCACCCAGGCGATTCGACCCTCCTCGATGACGACCGCCGCGTCGTGCAGTTGACCCAGCGGGTCGGTGTCGTGTGAGACGGTGCGCCCGCTGCGCGATGCCGGGCCGGCCGGAGCCGCAGTGGAGGCCTCGTCCACTCCGGGGCCAGGGTGACCAGCATCGCAACCGTCCTGCACGTGCGGGTCATTGGTGACGAGGGTGCCGATTCCGGTGATGAGGGTGCTCACGAATCCTCCTTGAACAGGGTGTGCAGTGCGCTGCGCAGCGTTGCGGGGGAGTGCGAGGGCACCCGCTGCCCGGCGACGATCGTCGCAGTGACGTCAGCCTCGGACGCGGTGAGTGGCCAACGCAGCGGGTCCACCCCGGCCAGTCGAGCCGAGTCGGGGGAGATCGCCACCATGTCGGCCGGGTCGCCCACCCGTAGCCCGGGGCGTTGTGGGTCGACTGCTGCCAGCTCGGGCAGCACACTGTGCACCTGTGCGCCGCTGCCCCACAACCGCTCATTGCTCACCACGCCACGCCGACCGCTGCTCAGTCGGACCCCAGACTCGATCATGCGCAACTCGGCGAATGGATCAGTGACGACGTTCTCATCCGAACCAATCGCCAACGGCACCCCGGCGGCCACGAGATCGGCGGTGCGGGGGATGCCGTCGGCCAGATCGGCCTCGGTGGTGGGGCACAGCGACACCGTGGTGCCGGTGCGGGCGATCATGGCGAGATCTTCGTCGGACAGGTGAGTGGCGTGGACGACGGTGGTGCGAGCCGAGAGCACCCCGGCCCGCTCCAGTACGGTGGTCGGCGTGAGCCCGGTCGCCTCCTGGCAGGCCCGGTTCTCGGCTGGTTGTTCCGAGACGTGCACGTGCACCGGCACATCGGCGGGCAGGCCTGCAATGGCGTGGTGCAGCTCGTCGGGGGCCACGGCACGCACCGAGTGCAGGGCCGCCCCCAGTCGCACTCGCGGATCGACAGGCAGGGCGTCGGCCAGCTCGTGCCACCGCTGCACCCAGGCCTCCACCGAACCGTCCCCGAACCGCGTCTGGCCTGCTTCCAGAGGCTGCCCGAAGCCGCCGTGCAGGTAGCAGGTGTCCAACAGGGTGAGCCGGATCCCGGCCTGCCGGGCGGCCTCGGCCACTGCGAGCTCCATCTCGTGATGTGGGTAGCGCGACCTGTCCGGGCGATGGTGCAGGTAGTGAAACTCGCCGACGCTGGTGTAGCCGGCGTCCAACATCTCACCGAACACCCCGAGTGCGAGCTCGTGGTAGCGGTCGGGATCCAGCCGTTCGGCGACCTGGTACATCGTCGTGCGCCAGTTCCAGAAGTTCTCGCCGTGGGCTCCGCCACGCAGCGCGCGGTGGAACAGGTGGGAATGGGTGTTGACGAATCCCGGCACGACGACCCCGTCGACATCAGGCGGGCTCGTCGGCTGCTCAGCGGATGAAATTTTCGTGACGACCCCGTCGGTGACCTCGATGGCGACGTCACGGCGGAACGTGCCATCAACCAGTGCACTGCGGCACGTGATCATGCGATCAGCTCCTTCACGGATCCAGTCCTCGTGTGGCCGTCCCCTCCGAGAGGACGACGAATACGTTACGTGCGATTCGGACGTCATGCGTGCCCGTGCTCCCAACATTCATGACGGGCGACGTCACCGAGTTCCTGCTTGGGGCTCGGGTCCCGTGTGATCCGGTCTTCTCCCAGTAGAACCTGCTGGTGTGTTTTTTGCGTCCACGCATGCTCACCCCGGGCTCGATCGGTCAGTCCTGGCCTGGTGTCCAGTCGGTAATGTGGAGTATGAGTGTGCTTTTGATGCTGCATGACGCCTCGACTGCCTTCCGGCTTGGTGCCCAGTCGGCAGCGCTCCCACGGCTGGGCACCCTCGACACGCCTCACCCGTGGCTGGTGCCCAGCCCCTCGGCCCGGCAGGAATTCCCTGCCACCACACCGTTGAGCATCACATCCTCGAGCACGGCCGCCAGCCCTCGTGCCCCGGCGCGGCAGTCCTCGTCGGTGGCGCACTCGGTGGGGGTGTGCGAGGACCCGGTGGGATTGCGCACGAAAACCATCGCTGTGGGCACCTCGGCGGCCAGCACGGCGGCGTCGTGGCCCGCCCCGGTGGACAGTATCGGCGTCTTCCCGATCGTCTCCTCGAGCACCTTCTGCACACGTGCGGTGAGACTCGCGTCAAACTCGGTGCGTGGGGTGAGGGACTCTCGCTGCCAACTCACCTGGCACCCCTCCGCCTCGGCGGCTTGCTGGGAGGCAGCAGTGATGGCGTCGACGACGCAAGTGAGCATCTCGTCGGTCTCGGTGCGACAGTCCAGCCAGCAGGTGGCGCGTCCGGCGATGACGTTGGTGCCGCCGGGCTCCAGCTGGGTACGGCCGATGGTGGCGACGGCATGCGGATCACCGGACTCGGCCACCGTACGACGGGCCGCGACGATGGTCTGCGCCAGGGGAATCGTCGGGTCGTGACGAAACGGCAGCAAGGTGGTGCCAGCATGATCGCTGACGCCGGTGAACGTCGCCCGACGCCGGGTGTGGGGGCGTACCGCGCTGGCCACGGCCAACGGATGTCCCATGTCCACCAGCGCCCGACCCTGCTCGACGTGCAGTTCGATCATGGCTCCGGCCTGCTGAGCCCAGTCGCTGGTGCCAAGCTCGTCGGGGTCCAGACCGGCCGCACGCCATGCCTCGGCCAGGGTGCCACCGTCACGACACGGCAGCTCCCGGGCCTGGGCCGGGTCCAGCTGCCCGCTGGCCAACCGAGACCCCAGGCAGGGCATGTCGAACCGGCCGCCCTCCTCGTCGGTCCACACGACGACACCCACCGGTACTCGCGGCTCGACGCCTGCCTCCTGCAGCATGTTCACTGCTGCCAGGGCGCTCGCCACCCCCAGCGGCCCGTCCAACTCGCCGCCGCCGGGCACCGAGTCCAGGTGCGACCCGGTGAGGATCGCTCCCGGTCCGGGCTCGCCCCACCAGGCGACGAGATTGGCGTTGGCGTCGCGGGTGAGGGTGAGCCCCAGCGAGCGTGCCGTGGTGGTGAACCAGGAACGCAGCCTGGTGTCGACCTCGGTGAGCGAGAATCGCCAGTAGGAACCGTCCTCGGCCCGGCCCAGATCGTGAATCTGCGCCAGGAGCTCCACCACGTCCAGACTCACTGCGATACCACCTTGTCGATGACCTCCTCGTCAACGAGATAGGGCAGGGTGATGTGGCCCTGCGGACTCTCCTGGTTGAAGGCCCTCGCCGTCTCGACGGAGTGCTCGTTGCGTGCCCAACCGCGTCGCGCCACACCACACATGACGTCCCACAGCAACCCGCTGCGGATCACGGCGTCCACTCGCTCCGACCCGTCGAGCACGAGCCCGAAACCACCGTTGATGGCATTGCCGATTCCCGTGCCGCCGCCATTGTGCAGGGTCACCAGGCTCATGCCACGTGCCGCATTGCCGGCGAAACACTGGGTGGCCATGTCCGCCATGACGTTGGAGCCGTCCTTGATGTTCGACGTCTCGCGGAACGGGGAGTCGGTGCCGGACACGTCGTGGTGGTCGCGGCCCAGCATGACCGGGCCGATCTCGCCATTGCGCACCATCTCGTTGAACCGCAGGGCGATGGCGACTCGTCCCTTGGCGTCCTGGTAGAGGATTCGGGCCTGGGTGCCGACGACGAGGTCGTTGCTCTCAGCGTCGCGAATCCAGATGTAGTTGTCGCGATCCTGCCCGCGCCGGTCGGGATCGATGCAGCTCATTGCAGCCTGGTCGGTGGCGACGAGGTCCTCGTGACGGCCCGACAGGCACACCCAGCGGAACGGGCCGTAGCCGTAGTCGAACAGCTCGGGGCCCATGATGTCCTCCACGTAGGAGGGCCAGATGAACCCGTTGCGGTTGTCGCCGCCCTTGGCGATCTCGGTGACACCGGACTCGTAGATGGCGTTCATGAAGGCGTTGCCGTAGTCGAAGAAGTACGTGCCGCGCTCGGTGAGAGTGCGCACCAGCTCGAAGTGCTTGCGCAGGGTGGCGTCGACGCGGCGGCGGTACTCGTCACGGTCGGTGGCCAGCAGCTCGGTGCGTTGTTCGAAACTCAGCCCCTGGGGGCAGTAGCCGCCGTCGTAGGCGGCGTGGCAGCTCGTCTGGTCCGACAGCAGCGGGATGTCGATGTCGTGGTCGACGGCGTACTGCAGCAGGTCGACGATGTTGCCGTGGTAGGCGATGGAGATCGGGGTGCGCTCGTCGATGTGCTTCTGCGCCAGGGCGAAGACCTCGTCGAGGTCCTCGGAGACGTGCCCCACCCAGCCCTGGTCCAGACGGGTCTGGATGCGCGACATGTCCACCTCGGCGATGACGCCGACGGCGTGGGCGATCTCGGCGGCCTTGGGCTGGGCGCCGGACATGCCGCCCAGGCCAGAGGAGACGAACAGCACCCCGGACAGATCGCCGTCGTCGGGGACACCCAGCTGCAGACGTCCGGCGTTGAGGATGGTGTTGAAGGTGCCGTGCACGATGCCCTGCGGGCCGATGTACATCCATCCTCCGGCAGTCATCTGGCCGTAGTTGGCGACCCCGAGCTCCTCGCTGAGCTCCCAGTCGTCCTGGTTGTCGAAGCGACCGACCATGAGCCCATTGGTGATGATGACGCGTGGGGCCTCCGGGCGCGACGGGAACAGGCCCAGCGGGTGCCCACTCATGACGACCAGGGTGCTGTCCTCGGTGAGCTGCTCGAGGTACTTCTTGATGAGCCGGTACTGCAGCCAGTCGTGGCACACCGACCCGGTCTCGCCATAGGTGACGAGTTCGTAGGGATACAGCGCGACGTCGAAGTCGAGGTTGTTGTCGATCTGCACCTGGAAGGCCTTGCCCTCGGTGCACCGGCCTTCGTACTCGTCGATGGGACGGCCCTTGATGTGACCGGCTGGGCGCCACCGATAGGCGTAGATGCGGCCGTAGGTGCGCAGCTCCTCGAGGAACTCCGGAGCAGCCTTTTCATGCAGTTCTGGAGGCAGATAGCGCAGGGCATTGCGCAGCGCGGTGCGGGTCTGCTCGTCGGTGAGCCGGAATCCACGTGAGGGGGCACGGCGGATGCCCGGCTCGAAGACGGGGTCCGGCGGGTATTCGGCGTCGAGGCGGATGGTCATGGCCTCGGCGGCGCTGCTGTTGTCATACATGGTCAGCTCCCTCGGATGTTGTCAGGTCGTGGGGTCGCGTGTGAGATGTGCCGGTGGTGGACCACGGTGGGATGCCCGACCGGTGTCGTCTCCACGTTGAGACATTTTTGACGGTACCACCGGGGTGGCGTCACTGTTGCGCATGACGACGATGTGGCCCGATGCTTTTTGACGCTGGTGACCGGATGTGGCGGTGCGTACTGTTCCTGCAGACCTCGGGGCAGCAGATCCTGGAGCAGGGGAGAGTCTCGGATGCTCGTGGGCCCCCTGCGGGCAGAGGTCACGGTGCCAGGCGATGTGCTGGGCTGGACGCCTGGCGGCGTTCATCGCCGAGGCCCTGTCGGGATCGGGAAGCCCGGCGCCGAGGCGCTGGGGAGCTTTGCCCGCTGGGACTTTCCCCTGCCACCACGCGGAATGAGCAGGTCGACCAGTGGAGGGCCATGTCCGCCGCGGTACCCACCAAGGGCCTGTGGCGAGGTCGAGTGGGCGATTTTTGACGCCTCGGGGGGTGGTGGGGTCTCCTGCGTGCCGGGGCGGTCGGTGTGGTGACATTTTTGGACACGAACTTCTGAGCTCGGTGGTGGGCGCCCCTGGGCACGGTAGCGGGCGGCTCTGCAGGTTTCGGTGTTTTTCGGACGACCATGTCGAGGATGGCGGGGCCAACACGGTGACTGGTGACAACGTCTTACACGACAGCGCCCGTACCCATCGTGGGCACGGGCGTGTTCTGGTTCGCGGCGCAAGGCCGCAGATTCAATGTTCTGGGCTCAGATGACGTTGACGAGGTCGCAGACGAAAACCAGCGTCTCACCGCCGGCGATGACACCGGGAATGCCCTGCGGGCCATATGCCAGATCCTGGGGGATGACGAGTCGGCGTCTTCCGCCGACCTTCATGCCCTGCACACCTTCATCCCATCCGGGAATCACCTGACCGGCTCCCAGTTGGAAGGTCAACGGCTCTCCGCGGTCCCACGACGAATCGAATTCGCGACCGGTACTCAGGGCCACTCCGACGTAGTGCACCTCGACGAGGTTGCCGGCAGAGGCCTCGGGGCCGTCACCGACAGTGATGTCGTCGACGACGAGTTCGTCGGGGGCGGAATCGGGCAGGGTGACTTCAGGCTTGCTCATGGCGACAACCCTAGAGGATTCCCGGCCACACGCCGGTCAAACAACAATTCTGTCGCGACCGGGCTGGTGCTGACATTTTTGTTCACCAACCCTCAGAGCACGGCCACGCAGCGAGGTCTCGCCACCTGGAGGTCTGCCATGAGGAACTGCAGGATCGGTGCTGAACCAACCGATCCGATCAGTCGTCGGGAGAGATCAGTCCGCAGCGGTAAGCCTTGGCCAAGTGTTGTGGCACCCGCATGCTTCTGCCGCCGATGTGAATCTCCACCAGTCTGGGTGCTGAGGCCTTCCACTGTGCCCGCCGGTGGCGGGTGGTTGAACGGGATTTCTTACGTTTGGGTACTGCCATGACCTCACCAACTTGATTTCGTGATTCCGGGAAGTTCGCCGCGGTGTGCCATCTCGCGGAACCGGATACGAGACACTCCTGCCTTACCGACGTAGCCACGGGGGCGTCCGTCGACCTGGTCGCGGTTGCGCAGCCGCACCGGTGACGAGTCGCGCGGCAGGACGGACAATGCGCGGGACGCCTCCATCCGCTCGTCCAGTGTGGCTGTTGACGATTTGATGATGGTCTTGAGCTCGGCACGCCGGTCGGCGTACTTGGCCACCATCTTCTTGCGTCTTGTCTGTGCGGCGATCTTGGACTTCTTGGCCATCAGCGGGTCTCCTTGAACTCGACGTGGCGGCGCACGATGGGGTCGAATTTTCGCAGGACAAGACGGCTTGGTGTGTTGCGACGATTCTTGCGGGTGACGTAGGTGTAGCCAGTTCCGACAGTCGAGCGCAGCTTGATGATGGGTCGCAGCTGTGTGGATTTTTTGGCCATCAGATCCTCTCTCCTCGAGTGAGCATTTCGGCAACGACGACGTCAATGCCGCGCCGATCGATTTCCTTCATCGCCTTGGGGGTCAGGGTGAGGGTGATTCGCCTACCCAGCGACGGAACCCAGTAGCACTTCCGCTGGATGTTGGGGTTCCAACGGCGTCTGGTGCGGCGTTGGGAATGTGAGACGTTGTTGCCGAATCCAGGTCTGGTGCCGCGGACCTGACAGCGTCGGGACATGGGAGCTCCTGTCACAGTATCTTGCATATGAGAATCATTATCATATAGTACTGATGACGAGACACAACTCATGCTGGAAGGACGACGATGAAACAGGGCATCCATCCCGACTACCACTCGGTGGTCTTTCGAGACATCTCAGCGGGCATGACTTTTCTCACGAGATCGACTGCCACCAGTTCCAAACGCATCGAGTGGGAGGACGGCAACACCTACCCCTTCATCGATGTCGACATCACCTCAGCCAGCCACCCCTTCTACACCGGGCGAGCCAAGATCATCGACACCTCTGGTCAGGTGGAGAAATTCAACCGGCGCTACGCCAGGAACGCATGAGCGAGGTTGGACCTGTCCTCCTGAGGCATGGGAGAAGGATCTGGCTCTCCAAGACGAGGAGGATCCGTCAATCTGTTCCTCCAGGGGTGCCTCACAGCAATGTGCTGAGCCGGGAATTCCGCCGAATGCTGCCCCGGGCGCTTGACCTGGACGGGTCTTCGTGAGCTTGGGCCTCCACTGACGTTGGATTCGCAGAGCGGCAGGACCCACCAGCTCGAATGATCCGTTAGAATCCCCTCGCTCCCGGACAGTGCGTCAGTATTGTGCGGTGAGGAGTGCCGGGCTGACATTTTTGTTCACCGGCGCTCAGGGGCACTCTGCCGAGGTGTGAACACTCGCAGCATTCACAGGCCGTGCCACTGGCGAAATCATGGATGGATCTGCCAGCGAGCACATGAGCCTCATCCAGTGGGGGAGCTCGCTCAGTTGTGCAATAGGGTCAGAAAGGCTGGGCCCCACCCCGGCATGCGCTCAATTTGGGGATCGGGTCCCCGTGAGGGCCATGTCATGTACCTCAGCTGGTGAGGTCGACCTTGCATTCCGGGAGTCATTCCTCCTTGCGGAACACTGGAACTTCTGGTGTGGAGCCTTCCACGTGGTATCGCCAGCCGACGTCGAAGTTCTTGAGGGCGCCGGGGATGCGTACCCGGTTGCGCACCAACCATCCGGCCATGAGGCCCCGAGCCGTCTTGGCGGTGAAGGAGATGACTCTCCAGCGGCCTTTCCGGTCCCGGGACTCGAAACGTGGCGAGATGACAGCGGCGTCAATGCCCCTGACCGGACGGAAGTACTCGGCCGAGGCCAGGTTGATGATGACCTTTGCGCCAGGTGACCCGGTAAGGTCGGCTTCGAGCAACATGCGAATGCGTTCGCCCCACCAGTCCACCAAGGTCGACCCGCGATCGGTGTGCAGAGCAGTTCCCATCTCCAGACGATATGGCTGGATGCGGTCGAGCGGGCGAAGCACGCCGTACAGACCGGAGAGGATACGCAGTACCTTCTGTGCCTCGGTCCAGTCCCGAGTGGTGAAGAGGTGCGGCTCCATACCGCGGTAAACGGCTCCGTTGAAGGTGGTGGCGGCCGGCCGGGCCTCATCGGGGGTGCCGGGCTGGAAGTTGCGGTAGCGCTCCACGTCGAGGGTGGCGATCTCCTCGGAGACGCCCATGAGCGTTCGCAGATCCGCGGTCGTCTTCCCCGCCATGATCGTGGCCAGGCGGGTCGCGTCGTCGAGCATGCGGGGCTCAGTCGTCTGGTGATCAGGGGCTGGGCTTCGCAGGTCCAGTGATTTGGCAGGGGAAATGAGAATGAGCATTGGGCCTAGTCCGGTGGTGTGATTTCACAGGGATGGTGCCAACGACTTGGGATGGCTGTTGGTGGGGGACGCGTGTTCAGCGGCGGATTGAGTTGCCTCGGCCCGGGCGGACGGTCGGTGTGTTCTCTGTCGCCGGCGCCGGTGGGGTGGATTGTCGCCAATGAGCTTGGACAGAGACGCTGCGCAGGATGCCACCATCGTGCCGTATCGGGTGGTGAGTTCGTGGTTGAGGTGGCAGGAGGGGATGACCATGCTCAGTGCAGCGATGACCTCATCGTGCAAGGTGATGGGCGCTGCGATGCCGGCGACGTCCTTCTCCACGCCTGAGGTGATGACGGCATAGCGTGCCTGCCCGATGCGTCCGGTGAGTACAGCTCCGGCGGCGCTCGTCTCCAGCGAGATGGACTGGCCTTCCCAGGATCGGTGCTGGATAGCGCGAATGCCCGGGACGAGGGCCAGATAGATGGCCCGGTCATGGTGTCGTACCGAGAGATACACCGACTCGCCAGTCTCGGCGGCCAGCTGGGTCATCGTTGGGCGGCACAGACGACGTAGCGAGTTGTCGGCAAGCACCCGACCGGATACGCGGATGAGCTCGGGGCCCACGTCGTACAGGCCGTCGGGGGTACGCGAGAGGTAGCCACTTTCCGTGAGTGTGCGCAGTAGTCGCAGGGCGCTTGACGGTGCCAGCCCTGCAGAGCGGGCAGCTTCACTGAGTGTGATGCCCGGATGATCACACACGGCGGTGAGCAGGTCGAGCGCACGGTCCACCGATCGAATGGTTGGTGTGGTTGATGTGGTGGTCACTGGTACTCCAACTGTGAGGCGACTTTGCCAATATGCCGAATCTATCTCCCACAGTGTGGAAAGGTGTCTGATTCCTGTCCGTGATGCACATTTTGACGCGTCAGGCCCTGCTTGGTCATCACGGTGATGAAGGTGGGACGCAGCTGACAAAAATTGACGCTCCGAGGCAGAACGGTCGTGAGGGGTGAGGTCTGTCTGGTCTGGTGGCAAGAATTGTCCGGCATGGCGATGTGATCCTGGGCCCGGTCTGGTGGGGAGCATCACGATGCGTGAGGACAGGGACCGGAACTACTGGCAGGGAAGACTGGTCCGGGAAGTTGCAGTGGGATGGAGTCAGCTTTGGCGAGGTGCGGTGCACACGGTGATGTGTCATGACGGCACGGTGATGCTGTCATGTGGAGTGAACATTTTTGTCAGCTGATTCCTGGTGTGAGTCTGGGGAGCGACGCAGCTTCACCCACCTGACGAAAATCGTCACCTGCCGGGTGTTGAAGGTAGTCACATGATGTGTAATCGGGCGGGCTGACGAAAATTGACAGGTGTGTCAGGTGAAGGGGCAGACGAGGGGGAGTGGGGAGCGTCAGGTGGGGTAGCGCGGTAGGTGGGAACCGCGGCTCCCGGCCTGGCTGGCAATCATGTTCACCATGGGACGGGCAGCACGGGCGGATCATGCACCACCCCAGCTGAACGCTGTTAAGTTGCCTCTCGTATCATGACGCCGTGCCTCTCTACAGTGTGAAAATGCGCGCCAGCGCGGCTGACCGACATGTTTCTGGAGCCGAGCGGATCGTGGAAGAGCACGAGGTGGCCCAGTTGTGCGCCGACATGGGGCACCGGGCGCTCGCTCACCCCAAGGCGAACCCGGATGAGATCCACCTCACGGTAAGACGGATCGACGCGAGTGAGCTCGTGCGAGTGCCTTTCCTGCCCACGACCGTGCTGCCCACCGCCTCACCCCAGGAGGCCAGGGACACCGTCCTGACGGCCCTTGCTCCGCTGACTGAGCACGCGCAACGGGCGTGGACGCTGCTCACCGAGGCTCGTGACATGCGTGGCGCAATACTTCTGGACGCCGCCACCGGCCAGCGACTGGAGCCTGACCAACAACGCGGGGTGCGAGTGACGGGCATGGACGCGGCGAGTTCCAACCCGATCGGCGGAAAGCACCGGGTGCTCGAGGCGCAGGTGCTCGCTGCGAAGGTTGCCCACCGCCCCGACGTGCTTGCCGAGATCTGCATCTCCGACGATCCGGACTACACGACGGGCTACCTCGCCACTGCACAACACGGTTACCAGCGCCTCCCCCACATCAAGGAGCCCGGGTCCGCGCAGGGCGGACGCGTCTTCCTCGTCCGGGGAGACGACGTCGCAGGACTCATCGAGTACCTGGAACACACCCCGGTGGTCGTCGAGGGCGACGCGGGTGATGGTGGGGGTTCGTCAGCGTGAGGGAGCTACGCATCATTTCGAGTGGGTAGGCGAAGTCTGCCTCGTTCCCGAGCGGACAACTGCAGCGAAACAGTGAACAAATGCACCTGGCAGACGGGACGTGAGGCATTCTGGTGATCATGTCCTTGGGCAGGTGACAATTTTGTCATGCCAGCAATTCCTGACGCACAGCAACGATTCCCCACGTACTGGTGATCCATCTGTGGGGCAGTGGTGGGTGCAGCGTCGAGCCTGTCCAGGACCCGATCGTTTGGATCCATCCGGGGCAATGGGGGGTGGACCGTTCAGTTGCCGGTCAGGGTGCTGGGATGTCGGGCAGGGGCTGGTCCTCATCCCCGGGGCAGTGCGGCAGAAACATCGGTGCCATCATCATGAAGGGCTTCTGGCCCCCCATCCTCAGGACGGTGAGCCTGAGTTCCCTCGGATGATGAGTCTGAATCGTTGAGGCTGACGGATGGTATCCGTGGCACCCGTCCCGGCAGCGGGACGAGAAGCATCGGCAGCAGGTACGCAGAGGTGGAGCAGGCAGTGAGCTGGAGCACACAGGAAGGGAGAATCGCATGACGTGGATCGAGGACGCAGCCACGCACACGGTGCTGGACTGGCAGCGACGTGGGTTGGAGCGTCACCCGGCGACGTTCTCCTCACCTCAGACTCCTCGTGCCATCGTTGACGGTGAGCCCAGGATCCTGTTCAGTTCCTCGAACTATCTTGGTCTTGCCGAACGCAGCGAAGTCATCGGGGCAGCGCGTCAGGCCATTCGGACCTTCGGTGTCGGGTCGGGAGGATCGCGACTGGCCACCGGGACGAGCACCGCACATGAGCTGGTCGAGAGTACCCTCGCGGCCTTCCTGGACTACCCAGATGCGATCCTGTTCGGCTCCGGATTCGCCGCGAACACCGGCGTACTCCACGCTCTGGCCGAGCCCGGGGTGCGAATCTTCTCCGACGCCAGCAACCACGCCAGCCTCATCGACGGATGCCGGTTGGCGAAGACACATGGCGCCGAGGTGACGGTTTTCCCGCACGGCGATCTCGCTGCGCTGGAGGCCATGCTGGTCGAGGCGAACGGGCAACGGTGTCTCGTCGTCACCGACGGAGTGTTCTCGATGGACGGCACCCTTGCACCACTGCCGGAACTCACGCAGCTGTGCCGCCGCTTCGGGGCTGCACTCATGGTTGACGACGCCCACGGTCTGGGCACCGTCGGTGCCACTGGGCGAGGAATCGTCGAGCATTTCGGCATGCAGCAGGATCCGCCCGACGTCCTCGTCGTCACTGGGTCGAAGGCGCTCGGTGCCGAGGGTGGGGCGGTACTCGCCAGTGAGTCGGTGATTGCCATGTTGCGTCAGCGTGCCCGGCCCTACGTGTACTCCACCGCCCCGAGCCCTGCAGTCTGTGCCGCCCTGACGGCTGCTCTGGACATCCTCAACGGCCCGAACAGCCCGGTTCCGGACCTGCACCGCAATGTCGACCGGATGGCCACCCGACTGGGACTCGACACCTGGCCCACCCCCATCGTCCCGGTGGCGGTCGGTGACGAGACGGCTTCCGTCCAGGCGGCTCATGAGCTGGGGGAACAAGGCTGGTTCGTCCCTGCGATGCGGTGGCCGACGGTGCCCAGGAGCCGGGCGATCCTGCGCGTCACCGTCATGGCCACCCACACCGACGATCAGATCGACGGGCTCGCTGATGCCCTTGTCCGTCTGGGGCTGCCGCGCACCTGAGGTCCTTCTGCAGGTCTTGCAACAGGTGACCACCTGGGCTGGCACCGAGACGTCCAGGGCTGGGGCTTGTCACACACGATGACCTTGGGGTGATACTGCGGGTACCCCGATGCGTTGACGCTGGCCACCGCAGAGCTGGTGGAGGTGAGGGTTCTGGAGATTCGGCTACCTGTTCCTCCTGATTCCGCAACTCCGTGAAGCGACAGCTCCTGAGCCCGGGGGCCTTGGGGCTCGACAGTCCCACATCCACCCGCGTCCCACGAACGTCGCTGGGGTGCGGTGGGGTGAGCGACTCGGTTCCCCGGCCTCAGGCGCCGCTCAACGTTCCTCTGGGACTGATCCGCCCCAGCATCACCCCTTGAGATCGTCGGAGGTGATGTCCAGCGACGCCTTGTCGAAGAGGGCGGAGAAATGGCACCGGCACAGGTGCTCCCCGGCCCCGTCGCTGCGCGGCAGCAACTCGGTGTCATCGGTGGCGCACTTGTCCTGGGCCCGCCAGCACCTGGTGTGGAACCGGCAGCCGGTCGGCGGATTGGCCGGGGAGGGCACGTCGCCATGCAGGATGATCTGCTGACGCGTGCCGCGCATCTCGGGATCGGGCACCGGCACCGCAGACATGAGCGCCTGGGTGTACGGATGGATCGTGCGCTCGTAGATCTGGTGCTCGTCGCCCATCTCCATGATCCGCCCCAGGTACATCACGGCCACCCGATCGGAGATGTGACGCACCACCGACAGGTCGTGGGCGATGAAGATGTACGACAGCCCGAGGTCCTTCTGCAGGTCCTGCAGCAGATTGACCACCTGGGCCTGCACCGAGACGTCCAGGGCCGAGACGGGCTCGTCACACACGATGACCTTGGGGTTGAGCGCGATGCCGCGGGCAATCCCGATGCGTTGACGCTGGCCACCGGAGAACTGGTGGGGGTAACGGTTGATGTGCTCGGGGTTGAGCCCCACCAGGTCGAGTAGTTCCTTGACCCGCTCGCGGCGCTTGTTGCGGGGGACGACGTCGGGGTGGATGAGGAACGGCTCACCGATGATGTCCCCGACCGTCTTGCGTGGATCCAGCGAGGTGTACGGGTCCTGGAAGACGATCTGGATGTTGCGGCGCAGCTTGCGCATCTGCGCACCCTTGGCGTGGGTGACGTCCTGGCCGTCGAAGACGATGCTGCCCTCGGTGGGTTGCTCCAGGGCGACGAGCAGCCGTCCCAGGGTGGACTTTCCACATCCGGACTCACCGACCACACCCAGGGTCTCACCGGGGTAGAGGTCGAAGCTCACCCCGTCCACCGCCTTGACGCTGCCGACCGTGTGCTTGATGACGCCGGACTTGAGCGGGTAGTGCTTCTTGAGGTCACGAACCGACAGGATGGGTTCGCGGGCCGACTTGGTGGGTTTGCGGGATTCAGGCTCGCTCATGGAGCACCTCCTCGGTGTGGTGGCAGGCGCTGAGACGGCCAGGGGCCACCTCGTGGAACTCGGGGGCGGCTCCCACCCGGCACTCGTCGGTGGCGAACCGGCACCGCGGGTGGAACGAGCACCCGGCGGGCAGATCCGTCAGGGATGGCGGCAGCCCGCCGATGGCGAAGAGTTTGTCGCCGTGCTGGTCCAGCCGCGGGATCGAGTCGATGAGTCCGACGGTGTACGGGTGCGCCGGATTCGCGTACAGCCGGTGGACGTCGGAGTGCTCGACCAGCCGTCCGCAGTACATGACGGCGATGTCATCGGCCACGTCGGCGACGACGCCCAGGTCGTGGGTGATGAGGATGAGGCCCATGTCGTCCTCGTCCTGCAACTCCTTGAGCAGGGTCATGATCTGGGCCTGCACCGTCACGTCGAGGGCGGTGGTGGGTTCGTCGGCGATGAGCACTCGCGGGTTGAGGGCGATCGCCATGGCGATCATGATGCGCTGACGCATACCGCCGGAGAACTGGTGCGGGTAGTTGCCGGCACGCTGCCTGGCGGCCGGGATGCGCACCCGCTCCATGAGCCGTACCGCCTGCTCCAGCGAGTCGGACCTGTTCATCCTGCGGTGCTGACGGAACATCTCGGCGATCTGCCAGCCCACCGGGAACACCGGGTTGAGGGCGGACAGGGCGTCCTGGAAGATCATCGCGATGTGTTCACCGCGAATGTCCTGCATCGTCCTGGCAGGCGCAGTGAGCAGCTCCATGCCGCAGTACGTGATCGATCCGCCGGTGATGTGGGCCGGGGGAGTGTCGAGAATGCCCATGATCGCCTGGGCCGTCACCGATTTCCCGGAGCCGGACTCACCGAGGATGGCCAGGGTCTCGCGCTCGCGCAGTGAGAAGTTCACGCCGTTGATGGCCTTGGCGATGCCGTCGCGGGTGCGGAACTCGACGTGCAGGTCGTCGACCTCGAGAAGTTTTCCGTCCACCGGGTCAAGTTGCAGACGTGCCTTGGACAGTGCCATGTCGTGCTCCTCTCAGTGTCGTTTCGGGTCGAAGGCGCTCTGTGCCGCCTCGCCCAGGAAGATGAACGCCAGAACTGCCAGCGACAGGAACAGCGAGGGGAACAGCAGCATGTGCGGGGCGGAGCGAACGTATCCCAGGCCGGAGGCGTCGGAGATGGACACTCCCCAGCTGATCGCAGGTTCCTGCAGGCCGATGCCCAGGTAGCTCAGCGTCGCCTCGATGGCGATGTAGGCCCCCAGGTTGATCGTTGCGACCACCATGACCGGGGCCATCGCGTTGGGCAGGATGTGGTGGGTGATGATGCGCCACGGACTGGCTCCCAGGGCACGTGCGGCCTGGATGTAGTCGTTGGGCATCACCTGCAGCACCGAGGATCGCATGAGCCGGGCGATGGAGGGCCATCCCAGGATGACGACTGCCCCCACCACCTTGAGGACGATGACGATGTACGGGGTGCCGATCCTGTTGGGGAAGGTGTACAGGATGATGATGCCGCCCAGCAGGAGTGGGATCGCGTAGAAGACGTCACCCAGTCGCGAGAGCAGACTGTCCAACCAGCCGCCGCGGAATCCGGCGATGAGGCCGATGACCGAGCCCAGGATCGCCGTGCCCAGGGTGGCGAGCACTCCGACGAGCATGGAGGAGCGGGCACCGTAGATGGTGCGTGCGTAGACGTCGCACCCCTGCACGTCGGTACCGAACCAGTGCACCGCCGAGGGCAGGTGACGTGCTGCGGACAGGTTGCAGGCTCGTGGATTCGTGCGGGTGAACAGTCCGGGGGCGGCAGCCATGAGCACGAAGATGACGATGAGCACCGCCGAGACCCAGAACAGCGGGTTGTGCTTGAGATCGTCCCATGCGTCGTTCCAGAGGGAGCGGGGTTTCCTCTCCCCAGAATGCTGCTCGGGGGCCACCTGCGGATCGCTGGTGGCAGTCGTGCCAAGGGTCGAATCGGGAATGGTGTGTTCAGTCATGGCTGATCCTCGGGTCCAGAACCCCGTACAGCAGGTCGATGATGAGGTTCGCGAGCAGGTACACCAGCACCAGGCAGGTGACGGCACCCACCACCGAGACGCCGTCACGCTGGCTGATGGAGCGGAAGATGAAGTTGCCGATGCCATTGATGTTGAAGATGCGTTCGGTGACGATCGCACCACCCATGAGGGCACCGAAGTCGTAGCCGATGTAGGTGATGACCGGCACCAGCGAGTTGCGCAGGGTGTGGACGGTCACGGTGCGAAATCCCGACAGGCCCTTGGCCCTGGCGGTGCGCACATAGTCGGCACGTTGGTTCTCGATGAGGTTGCTGCGCGTCAGACGGGCCACGTAGGCCACCGACAACGCCCCGAGGACGAATCCGGGCAGGATCAGCTGTCTCCAGGTGCCGTCGGAGGCGGTCACGGGCGCCCAGTTGAGCTTGAGGCCGAAGAGGAGCTGGGCCAGGGAGCCGATGACGAACGAGGGGATCGAGATGACGACCAGGGATGAGATGAGGATGAGGTAGTCGATGAACCTGCCACGACGCACGCCGGCCCACACGCCCGCGCCGATGCCGATGATGATCTCGACCAGGATGGCGATGAGGGCCAGCTTGATCGTCACCGGGTAGCGCACCGACAGTTCCGCGGTGACGGAGTTGCCGTAGAAGTTCGTGCCCAGGTCGCCGTGCACCAGTTTGCCCAGGTAGATGCCGTACTGGGTGAGCAGTGAATCGTCCAGGTGGTACTCGGCGCGGAATGCCGCCACGTAGGACGGTGGACAGGGGCGCTCACCGCAGCGTCCGGCAGTCGGGTCACCCGGTAGTGCGAACACGAGGGCGAAGAGGATGAACGTCGCTCCGATGACCACCGGAATCATCTGGAGCAGACGTCTGACGACGTATTTACCCATGGTTGTCTTCCTTGCGGGCACAGGCGGTCCACCACGAAACGGTGGGCCGCCTGTGGGTCGGTGGTTCACTTCACGCTGATGGAGGTCAGGTCGATGGTGCCGAACGGCGTCAACTTGACGTTGGCCACCTTGTCGGACCAGCCATATGCCGTCGAGCTGGTCCACAGCGGGATGGCGGGAACGTCGGTGGCGAGCATCCTCTCGGCCTCGTTGTAGAGCTTGTTGGACTGCGTGGTGTCGGTGGATGCGGCCGCCTCCTTGAGCTTCTTGTCGAAGGCTGGATTGGAGTACTCACCGTCATTGCTGGAGCCGCCAGTGGCGTACAGCGGGGTGAGGAAGTTCTCCAGCGACGGGTAGTCCATCTGCCACCCGGTGCGGAAGAAGCCCTGGATCTCACGCTTGGTGATCTGGTCACGCAGGGTCTTGAAGTCCGGGGTCACCTTGAGCTGGCAGTTGACACCGAGATCGTTCTTCCAGCCGTTGCACACGGCCTGGGACCACGACTTGTGGTCACCGTCGCCGTTGACGGCGATGGTGAGGGTGCCCTTGTAGCCACCAGCCTTGTCGTAGAGCTCCTTGGCCTTGGCCTTGTCGTAGCTGCACAGATCGCCACAGTTGCCCTTCTGGTAGCCCTCGACGACCGGGGTGGCCCAGCCGTCGGCGGGCTCACGGGAGCCGGCGAAGATCTGCTTGGTGATGGTCTCGCGGTCGATGTCCATCGAGAGGGCCTTGATGAGGTCTGAGTTCTTGAGCTGGGTGTCCTTGCTGGATGCCGTCACCGACTGGAAGATGCCGGAGGGGCGCAGACCCCAACGATCCGGCAGGTCCTGCTTCCACTGGTCGTTGGTGAGCTGGTCGGTCGGGATGAGGTCGGTGACGTCGAGCTGGTTGGCCACGGTGTCGTTGTAGGCGGGGGCGGCGTCGTTGTAGATCTTGAAGGTCACCTTGTCGACATGGGGCTTGTAGCTGCCCGCGTAGTTCTCGTTGCGCTCCAGGACGATCTGGGTTGCCGTGTTGTCGACGATCTTGAACGGCCCCGCGCCGAATGACGTCTTGGCCCATTTGTCGTTCCTGGCGTCCTTGAGGAAGGCGTCCGGCAGTGGGGCGAAGGCGGTGTAGCCCAGACGGACCTTCAGGTTGGCGACCTTCTCGGTGGTCTTGATGGTGAAGGTCTGGTCGTCGACGGCCTTGAGGCCGGTCATCTTGTCGGCCTTGGGTTTGGCGGAGCAGCTGTCATCGGAGCACTGCAGGGCGTCGTAGCCCTCGATCGGCTCGAAGAAGTACGAGTTCTGCTGGGCGTTGGGGCCATAGGCACCCCAGTTCCAGCCGTCGACGAAGTTGTGCGCCTTGACCTCGGTTCCATCGGAGAACTTGAGGCCGGGCTTGATCCTGACGGTGAAGTTCTGGTTGTCCTTGGTCTCGATGGACTTGGCGATGTCGAGCTCGGGCTTGGCGCTGTCGGGGTTGTAGTGAACGAGTCGCGCGGTGACGGCGTCCATGATGTTGCCGCCGCAGGTCTCGTTGGTGTTGGCCGGGATGAGCGGGTTCTGGGGTGTGCATCCGCGGACCGTGATGGCACCGCCGTCCTTGGCGGGGGCGCTGTTGTTGGCTCCGTTCCCCGACGAACCAGCGGCCGATTCATCCTTGGCCGCAACGTCCTCGCCGCAAGCTGACAATGCCATCAAGCCCGCGAGGGACAGCGCAATGAGTGGCCTCATTCGACGCATGGTGTCTCCTTCTCACGTCACGTCGGCAGGTACCCGACGATCCCAGGTTGTTCGGGACACCATGCCACTGTTCAGAAGCCTTCGGCACTCGTCTCAGGGGGTTGGGACGACATTGTGACCAAACTGCAATGTAAAGCCGTCATCGTGGGTGGACACTGGTCTCACGATGTGGAGGTCTGAGTGGACGCGGCCCATCCTGACGTGGTTTCGGGGCGTCGCGGTGATCTCGGAATGAACACGGCAAGGGCTCTCACCCGAGGGTGAGAGCCCTTGCCATGACGCTGATGCGGTGGTCAGGCGACCTCGTCGACCAAGGCCTTGGTGAAGGCCGGGAGGTCGTTGGGATTGCGCGAGGTGATGAGCACCCAGTCATGACCCGGGCAGCGGACGAGCTCCTCGTCCACCCAAGTGGCCCCGGCGTTCTCAAGATCTGGACGGAGTGAGATGTAGGAGGTCATCTTCTTGCCCTTGGCCACGCCGGCGTCGATGAGAACCCACGGCCCGTGGCAGATTGCTCCGAGTGGCTTGCCCGCGGATGAGAATTCCCTGACCAGACGACGACCGTCCTCATCGACACGCAGGGTGTCCGCGTTGACGGTGCCACCAGGGATGACGAGCAGGTCGTAGTCGTCGGCCTTGACGTCAGCCAGCGTGGAGTCGGCGTCGATCTTGGACGCCCAGTCCTTGTCACCGGTGACGGTCTGGATGGCTTCGCCGCTGTTGGAGGCGACGGTCACCTCGATACCAGCCTTCTTGAGGGAGTTGATGGGCTCGACGATCTCGGCCTCCTCAACTCCGAAGTCCGTGGCGGCGATGAGCGCGCGTGCCATGATGATTCCTCCTTCGGTGGGGTCCGGTGGTGTAACGGCATCCACGGTCGAGGTATTCCGGACATGCGGCACCTGGGGTGCACGGATCCGGCGGCATCGCTGGTTCCGGCCCGTTGCCGTGGATCGTGACGGTGGTGGGGGTCACGGTGATGACACTGTTCGTGGGGGTTCGTGGGGCTGTGGACTGCCGCACCTGACACCGCACCGTCGTCGCGGTGGGCATGGCCCCATGCACATCAGATCAGCCTGGTGTGTGCTGTGACACTGGCGACAACCGCTATGTGAAGAACCGAATGGTCGGGGTGACAGGATTTGAACCTGCGACCTCCTCGTCCCGAACGAGGCGCGCTACCAAGCTGCGCCACACCCCGAAGGTCTGGGCGATGTCAACCGCCATCTGCTGGAAGAGCAAGCCTTTCAGCAGAGGTTCGCGGCCCCGATGAACGACATGACTGCACGTGTCACGCTCATCGCTCGTTCCGTGAACCGGCGATCAGTTTATCGTAGGTGCTTTCGGAAGAGCAAATTGGGATTAGCGACGAGGGGATTGGGCTGGTGTCGAGCAAGTTGGGGGCAGTTGAACGTACGATCAGTGGCCGGCATTCAGCTCGGCATCACGAGCAACCAGGGTGAGTAGCGTCACCTCGGGACGGCAGAAGGTGCGGTACGGGGCGAACGGTGAGGTTCCCAGTCCTGCCGAGACGTGCAGCGCTGCCGTGTGCCCTGCACGACTGTGGGTGGACAACCCCTTGACCCGGCCAGGTTCGATGTCGCAGTTGGTGACCAGGGCCCCGTACCAGGGCAGGCACACCTGACCGCCATGCGTGTGGCCGGCGAAGATGATGTCCATGCCGTCGGTCGTCATGGCGTCCAGCACCCGCTGGTACGGCGCATGGGTCACCCCGACGTTGAGGTCTGCGCCGCGGTTGGCGGGGCCAGCGACCTTGGCGTAGTGGTCACGATCAAGGTGCGCGTCGTCCGTGCCTCGGAACGAGAGTCTGCGGCCTGCCACGCTCAGATCCCCCGAGGCGTCGTTGAGGTCCAGCCACCCAGCCTCGGTCAGGGCGGAGCGCAGGTGCTCAGTGGGCAGCTGCTGGCTGGTCCCGTGGTCGGCCGGTGAGCGACCATGCACGACGTAGCCCAGGGGATGGCGAAATGCTGGGGCGGCATAGTCGTTCGACCCGAAGACGAACACCCCGGGCAGCTCCAGCAGTCCGGCCAACGCGTCCAGCAGAGGCTCGAGCGCCGTGGCCGAGCAGAAATTGTCGCCCGTGTTGACGACCAGATCCGGGTGCAGACGAGCCAGCCCACGGACGAACTCGATCTTGCTCGTCTGGCGGGCCAACAGATGAAGATCCGAGATGTGCAGCACCCGAATCGGTTCAGACCCCGGCGGCAGCACCATGGCCTGCTGCTCGCGCACCACGAAGCTGTGCGCCTCTGCCACTGCCCACCCCATTGCCAGAACGGGGAGGACAGCCAGGCCTGCCCCCATGCGGACCGCAGTGTGTCTCGTCGTCATCAACGCGGCTGCTGAGTGTAGCGGGGCGGTTCTGCGGGGGCTGGCTGCTGTTGCTGTTGCTGCCACGGGTCCTGCTGTTGTTGTTCCGGTTGTTGTTGCTGTTGCCACTGCTGCCAGCGGTCCCTCTGGGGAGCACGACGCTGATAGGTCGGTCGTGGTCCGGATGAGACTCGGAGGTCGATCGTCGATCCCTGAGGGGCCTTGCCGCCATCCGGATCGGCGCCCAGGAATGTCCCCTCGGGCTTCTCGGAGTGGACTCGTTTGGTGCGGGTGTCGAAACCGGCATCCTTCAGGGCCTTCTTCGCCTCGTCGTAGTTCATTCCCGAGGTGGAGGGCACCGGTACCTTCTTGCCGTGTTGAATCTCGTCCGTGGCCTCGGAGAAACTCGTTCTGGGCTTGCCCATCAGCGTGGCAGCCATCGCCTTGCGGTAGATCTGGCCGGCGTCACCACCACCGGAACCCTTGAGGTACTTTCCGGTACTCATGTGCAGCCCGCGGATGGAGCGTACCTCGCGGCCCCGGAAATGCTCGCTGGAGGAGTCGGCGGCGATGAAGGCAGCACCGGCAACGGCAGGGGTGTACCCGGTGAACCACACGGCCTCGTTGGAGTCCGTGGTACCAGTCTTTCCAGCCTGCGGGTACCCGCCCGGGATGCGGGCTGGGGCGCCGGTGCCATTCATGACTCCCTTGAGCACCTCGTTGACACCGTCGGCAACCTGGGTGCTCATGACGCGCTTGCAGTTGGCGTCGGGAACCTTGAGGTTCTGGCCGTCCTTGTTCTTGATCGACTTGACGATGACCGGGTCGCAGTGCACACCGCGTGCTGCGAAGGTGGCGTACGAGCTGGCCATCGACAGCGGTGTCACGTACGCGGTACCCAGGGTGAATGAGGGGATCGCGCCATATTCCTTGACGATGTCCTTGCCACTGGCCAGTTCCACGCCGGTCTTCTTGGCCATCTTCGTCACATTGCACAGACCGGCGTCACGCTCCAGCTGGACGAAGTACGTGTTGACCGAGTACGCGGCAGCCGTACGAAGCCCCATGGTCCCGGAATGTCCGGTCGAGTTGGACACCGAGAAGGGGCCAGATCGAACCTTCCCCTTGCACCCTTGGAAGGTCTCCCCGGTGAAGTCCATGGGGGAGCCTGCGTAGTAGTGCTTGGAGATGGGGATGCCGTGCTCCAGGGCAGCAGCCAAAGTGTACGCCTTGAACGTCGACCCAGCCTGGAAACCTCCGAAACCGCCCAACCCCAACGGGGCGAGGTAGTTGTAATAGGTCTGCCCGGACTTGGTGCCCATCTCGGGACGAGACTGGGCCATTGCCATGATGAGCCCGGTGCCCGGCTGGATCGTCGCCACCCCGCCCAGCACGGGATCGGTGGGCCCCACCCAGTTGGAGACGGCTTGCTGGGCGGAATCCTGTGCCTTGGGATCGATGAGGGTGTGAATCTCCAGGCCGCCGCGCTTCACGAGCTTCTCACGCTCGGCCCGCGTCTTGCCCAGGTTCGGCGAACTCAGTAGCGACTGGTACACGTAATTGCACACGAACGGGTACTTCGAGCTGATGCAGCCAGTCTTGGGATAGGTGACCCGCGAGCGGTTGAACCCCTGCTTCATGGCCGCCTGGACGTCCTTCTCGCTGACCAGCCCCAGGCCCTTCATCCTGGTGAGCACGACATTGCGGCGAGTGATCGCGGCCTCAGGGTTGTTCACCGGGTCGTAGGAGACCGGGTTCTGCACCAGGCCGGCGAGCATGGCAGCCTGACCAAGGTCGAGCTTGTCGGCCGTCACCCCGAAATAGTGTTTCGCTGCTGCCTCGACGCCGTAGGCGCCATCGCCGTAATAGGCGATGTTGAGATAACGCTCGAGGATCTGGTCCTTGGACAGGTCGTGCTCCAGGGCAATGGCGTAGCGCAATTCCTGCAACTTGCGGGAGACCGTCTGCTCCTGCGCAGAACGCACCCCCTCCTCGTCGCCAGCCGACACCGCCATCTCGATTCGGGCCTGTTTGACGTACTGCTGGGTGAGAGTGGAACCCCCCTGGGTCGATGCCCCACCCATGTTGGAGACCAGGGCGCGCATGGTGCCGCGCAGGTCGATGGCGCCGTGGGAGTAGAAACGGTTGTCCTCGATGGCGATCTGCGCCTGTCGCATCACCGGTGAGATCTTGTCCAGCGGCACGTACTCGCGGTTCTCGTCGAAGAACGTCGCCATGACGCTGCCGTCGGCCATGAAGATCTGAGAGCGCTGGGGCTGTGGGTTGGAACCGAACTCGGCCGGCAGGTGTTGCAGGGAGTCGGCGCTCACTCGTGCCGTCGTGCTCGCCAGGGCAGCGAACGGGACGACGAACCCTGCTGTCAACAGACCGGCGAGGATGCTTGCCAGGCAGAACTTGAGGAACGCGGAGAACCGACTGGAACTCTGGGTCTGAGCTTCCAGTCGGTCAATCCTCGCCCTGGAACGGTTCGACGAGGCGGGCCTGTGGTGCGTGGACGGCATGGCAACCAGAGTACGTCACCGGTGAGACAATCCCAGAAACCTGAACCGCGAGGCACCGGTAAAGATCATCCTTAATCTCCTGGCAAACGATGCTTGTCCTGGCTTGCCAGGTGAGCGTACTGTACGAATCGTGACAGGCAACGAGGCTGATGACTGGACCCTTCTTGCGAACTGTCGCGGAATGGCAGACGCGTTGTTCCCCGACGGCAAGGAGCAGCGACGCGCGCGCAGGATCTGCACGGATTGTGCGGTACGTTCCCGCTGCCTTGCCGAGGCCCTTGACAATCGCATCGAATGGGGTGTCTGGGGCGGTATGACCGAGCGTGAACGTCGCAAGCTGCTGCGCGAGCGTCCAGATGTCACCAGTTGGCGGGACGTCCTTGCGGCCGACTCCCACACGACGAGGAGCAGGACCTCCACAGCCCGACAGTGATGTCTGGCAGGGTGGGGGCCGCTCTCTCATCTGACATCTGAGCGACACCGACCACCTGTTCCCATTCGTCAGGATAGGCTTGCGACATGACACGTTGGGAGTACTTCACGGCGCCGATTCTGACGCACATGTCGCAGCAGATCCTCAACAATTTCGGGGCTGAGGGGTGGGAGCTCGTCCAAGTGGTTCCCGGCCCCAATCCAGAGAGCCTGGTGGGATACTTCAAACGTCCCATTACTGAGGAGGACGCATGAGTATCGAGGATCGTCTCGCAGATCTCGGTATTGACCTACCGCCAGTTGCCAAACCCGTTGCAGCATACGTCCCCGCCATCCAGGTGGGCGATCAGATCAGCACCTCCGGACAGTTGCCGTTGGTCTCGGGCTCACTGCCCATGACGGGCCTGGTGGGGGACCAGATCAGTCAGGGGGACGCTGCGGGGCAGGCCCGGGTGGCTGCCCTCAATGCCTTGGCTGCTGCAGCCGACGTCGCCGGTGGAGTCAACAACATTCGCCGGGTCGTCAGAGTTGTCGTCTACGTTGCCAGCACTGCCGACTTCACCGCTCAGCCAGCGGTGGCCAATGGTGCCTCCGAGTTGTTCGGAGAGATTTTCGGTGACGCCGGGCGACACATTCGCAGCGCCATCGGTGTTGCCAGTCTGCCGCTGGGGGCACCTGTCAAGGTCGAGCTCACGGTGCAGGTCTGAGCGCCCAGTCACCCCCCCCGGCAGCTGGATCTGGATCGTGGGGTCAGTGGCCAGGGTTGTTCGCGTCTGAACCTGTCCCCAGGATGGGAAACACCCGACGCAAGCTGGTCAGCACAGAGACAACGGTGTGGTGATGGGACAACGGTGTGCTGATGGCTGGTGCGGCTCGGTGCTTGGTGGGCCGGGGCCACTCGTGCCTCAGCCTGCTCGAGCCTCCAGTCGTTCCCGGTCCAGGACCGTCACGACCTTGGGACGAGCTGTGAGCCAACCTCGGTTCGAGAAATCCGTCAGAGCCTTGTTGACGGTCTCACGTGAGGATCCCACCGCCTGAGCCATCTCATTCTGGGTGAGGTCGTGCCGCACGACGATGTCGCCCGTGGTGCCGTCCATCTCACCGAATCGGTCGGTGAGATCGAGGAGGATCCATGCCAGCCGGCTCGGGACGTCACCGGTGACGAAATGGGCAGTGTTGTCATCGGTTCTGCGCAGACGCTCCGACAACCGCCCCAACAGGGCCAGTGCCACGTCGTGACGGCTGTGCACCAGACCGTGCAGGTCAGCCCCCGGGATGCGCAGCAGGCTCGCTCGGGTGAGGGTCGTGGCGGTCGTGGAACGTGTGCCGCCATCGACCAGGGAGAGCTCACCGAAGGCGTCGCCGGGCCCCATGAGCCACAACAATGACTGTCGACTCATGCTCCGCTGGTCTCCGGGAGTCTGCCGGGTGAGCTTCACCTTTCCCTCGACGACGAGGTACATGTCAGTCGCCGGGTCTCCCACCTCGAAGAGCCTCGTACCTCGCGAGCACACGATGGCTTCGCTGAATGCCAGGAGCTTGCTCGCTGACGTGGCGCCCAACGCTGACAGGAATGGCTGGGCGACGGCTGTGGTCACGACATTCGTCATCGATGACAAATTCCTTTCCTCGGGGGCCCGGGTTCCACAGAGGGGCTGCACATGTGACCTCGCACCTTGCGGCGTTGTGGGGTCTGGACTGAATGCAAGTCTGTGAATGCTGGGCGACGATCCAGTCCAGTGCGGGAATCCTTGCATGTATTGTGGCAGCCGTCACATGCCAATGCTCAGTCACCCCATGATTTATCTCACCTAGTGAAGCGGTTCAAGGAATGTGCGACGACACTGATATGAGAGTAGTTGGCCCCATAGACTGCACCCATGCCCGCAGATCGTCAGGAGACCCCAGCATCGGTTGCTCGTGCGTCGCAGAGCCAGGTTCACAAGATGTATGAGCAGCTGAGCGAGTGCTATCCCGATGCGCACTGTGAACTGAATCATCGCAATCCATTCGAATTGCTCGTGGCCACCGTTCTTTCGGCACAGACCACCGATCAACGAGTGAATTCGGTCACTGAGGAATTGTTTCGACGGTGGCCGGATGCCCGACACCTTGCTGCCGCTCCGATCGACCAGGTGGAACAGGTGTTGAGACCGCTGGGCTTCTGGCACACCAAGTCCGCAGCGGTGGTGAACCTGTCCGCCATCCTCGTCGAGGAATGGGACGGTGAGGTGCCAGCCGATTTCCACGCCTTGACGAGGCTGCCCGGGGTGGGGAGGAAAACTGCCAATGTCGTGCTGGGCAATGCCTTCGGCATCCCGGGGATCACCCCAGACACGCATGTGCAGCGGGTGACGCGTCGCATGGGTTGGACGAGCGCCACGACGGCCCGTGGTGTCGAGAACCAACTGGCGGAACTGTTCGACCCCTCGCAGTGGGTGCTGCTGTGTCATCGTCTCATCTGGCACGGCCGACGCTGCTGCAGAGCACGTCGTCCGGCCTGCGGAACCTGTCCAGTGGCGCGGGCGTGCCCCTCGTTCGGGGTGGGGCCGACGGATCCCCCGCAGTCCCAAGGGCCCATCAAGTGAGGTGCGATGAACATTTTTGACAAGCTACGCGCAGTCCTGTCACCAGAGGTCCCGGTACCGCCGCCAGCTGACAGAAATTTCTCCTCGGCGGTGCTGGTGTTGCTCAGCGACTGTGCCGACCCCGACGTCGTCCTCACCACACGGTCGTCAACGGTGCACCGGCATCGAGGGCAGGTCTGTCTGCCGGGTGGGCACTACGAACCTGGCGACCCCGATCTCATCGTCACGGCGCTGCGAGAGACCCAAGAGGAGGTTGGTGTGGCTGCCTCGCAGGTGAAGGTGCTCGGAACCCTACCGGCACGCGTCACGGTCCCCGTGAGCCGCTCGACGGTGACGACGGTCGTGGGAATGTGGGACGGTGGTGGCTCCAAGTCCGGTGGGGGACTGCGGGTCGTCGACCCGGCAGAGGTGTCCCAGGTCCATCGCATTGCGCTGAGCACCCTGGCCGATCCGCAGACACGTGTCAGTGCACATCACCCCAACGGAGGACGAGGAGCAGCATTCGACCTGCCGGAGCTGTTCATCTGGGGATTCACCGGGCACATCCTCGACGCCGTCCTGTCGCTGGGCGGATGGGAGCGCCCGTGGGACACGCGGAGAATCGTCGAGATCCCGACGCCATTTCGTGGTGAGGATGCACCGACACCGGAGGATGGATGATCCTGGGAGCGGCATTCCTAGGGCTGACACGACCTCTCCGGGATGTCCCGGCTGAGGCTGGCAGCGGTGCGCTCGGAAGTCTGACGGCCCTCTTTCGGCGCAGGGGCAGATGAGCCCGCCTTTCGGCGCTGGGTGGATGGGATCCGCGGTCCAGCGGTCTGCCCAGGTGGGCGTCCCCGTGGTGGGGGCGGAATCTGCGACGGGTGAGCTGTTGGGGGCTGTGGGATCGGCTGGAGGATCATGCCTCGTGGAGGCAGCACGAAACCGTCTGCCGAGCACTTCGCTGGGTAGACGGTTCGGCGTCAGTGGTCAGGCGCTGATCTCGTTGGTCGTGCCGGCATTGTCAACCCCGCGGGAGACGGCCGATTTCAAGGTGCCGACGGTGCGCTTGGCCTCCTCGACGGACTGCCGGGGCGGCTGGACCTTGGACACCTGAGCCTTGCCGATGAGCGCAACCACGCCGGCGATGAGGAACAGGGCGACAGCGGCGGAGGCGAAGCCGAGCACCAGTGCCAGAAGGATGCTGGAGACGGCTGCGTGCCAGGCCAGGGTCAGTGCAAAGGCTCCACACAGCCACATCATGTTGGCGCCGATGACGGCGAAGTAGCCAGCACCAGCGAACATGCCACCGCCGATGCCGGCGTGCTTGACGGCAGGCTTGATTTCGGCCTTGGCGAGGGCGACATTCTCCTTGATCAGCGCTGGCCCATCGGTCTTGAGAGTTGCCATGATCTCGCTGACAGGACGCTTTTCTGCCATGGATGCCTCCGAGTCTGTCGTGGTCGGTATGGGACATAGCCTAATGCCAGCAGACCGATACTGCCCACGAGGTGCACAAAATAAGCTCTCAGACGTGCGAGCGGCGCAATTTTCCCGCTTGTGGAACCTGTCCGGGATGGGCCCTGCGCCATTTGTCGTGACGCTTGGTGCGGTAGGTGAGCAGCAGTGCGCCGAACAGGGCTGCCAACGTCGATCCCACGAGCACCGCCGCCTTGGCCTCATCGGCATAGAAGCCGTCACTGGGGAAGGAGAGATCGGACAGCAGCATCGAGACCGTGAACCCGATTCCGGACAGCACCCCGACGGCTGCGATGTCCGCCCACACGACACCGCGACCCAGGGTCGCCGACGTGAGGCGGGCGGTGAGGAAGGACCCCAGGAAGATGCCGATGCTCTTGCCGACGATGAGCCCGACGATGATTCCCAGTGGTACGGGGTTGGTGACGAGGGCTCGCAGCGCGTCCTTGGTGAGCTGCACTCCGGCGCTCATGAGTGCGAAGAACGGTACGACGACGCCGGCCGACCAGGGCTCGACCTTGTGCTGCCAGCGGTCGATGGGATCGTTGAGTTCGTCCTCGGAGCACCGGGTGAGCAGTCCGAAGATCACACCGGCGATCGTTGAGTGGATGCCGCTGTTGAACATGCACCACCACCCGATGATGAAGATCGGAACGTACCACCAACCGCTGTCGAGGAGCTGCCGGTGCTGGAGGACGCCCCACAGGGCCATGCATGCAAGCGCGCCACCCAACCATGCGAGGTTCAGCCCATGGGAGAAGAACACGGCGATGACGATGATGGATCCAAGGTCGTCGGCGATGGCCAGGGTGAGCAGAAATGCTCGGACCGACTGTGGCATTCCCGATCCGACGATGGCCAGGACCGCCAGGGCGAAGGCGATGTCGGTGGCCATCGGGATCGCCCAGCCTCCCGGGTGCCCGCCCGGGGTCAGGGCATTGATGAGGGTGTAGATCCCGGCCGGGAAGAGCATTCCGCACACTGCAGCGATGATCGGCACCATCGCATCTGTTGGGCGGGACAGTGATCCCTCGGTGAACTCTCGTTTGAGCTCGAGTCCGGCGATGAAGAAGAACACCGTCAGCAACCCATCGGCTGCCCAGCTCTCGATGGACAGTGGCCCGATGGTGACGCCGCGAAATGCTTCGTACGACTCATGTGAAAGATTCGCCCACAACAACGCGGCAACCGTGGCGAGGAGCATGAGAAGCCCCCCGGTGGTTTCGTTGCGCAGGACATCGGAAAGGTGAAGTGCATCGGGGCCCGACACTGGGCCGAAGAGTGTTTCGCGACGTCGGTGAGCCAATGGCCGGCCTCCAGATCATGTGGATGAACAGTGACTGCCGACCAGACTTCCCGGCGCTCCGTTGAGCAATTCTACCGAATGATCCAAGTGGTCTAGATCTTGATGACGAATCCCGGGGATTCGGTCCTGGCAGGTGCGCTGAGTTTCGAGTGGTCCACCCATCCGCGCCAGCACTGCAGCTCGTAGGGCAGTCTCAGCTCGCCCACCGGGCCGCTGGAGTCGTCGTAGAGGTCCTCGATCCGGTGGGCGAGACCGTTCTTGGACTGGTCGTCGAGCCTGGCCACGGCATGGCGGGACAGCGACATCGAGATGAGCTGGCCCTTGGTCACTGGTATCCAGATGCGATGGTTACGGGTCTCGACGTCCGGGAAGTACGGCGATTGCGTGAGTGTGCTGATGGATTCGGTGCCGTACTCACCGGTCATGGCAGTGGGGTCGACGGTGCGTAGCAGGGCAGCCAGTCGACGTACCCAGGGCACGGTGTCGTCGCGTACCAGCCACGACAGTCCGAGGCTTCCTCCGGGACGCAGCACTCGAGCGATCTGCGGTAGCACGAGCCCCGGCGCCAGTTCATGGAACCGTTGATGAATGATCACCGAGTCGAAGGACTCCGAACTGAACGGCAATGAGTCGGCGGTCGCGCAGACGGCATTGACCCCGTCGACGCGGTGAGTGACGGTCGCTGTTGCCGGATCGGAGCTGACTGCGACGATGTCTGCATCGTACTGGGCCAGGGTGCGACACAGCCCAGTACCGGTCTCGATGGCGAGAAGTCGGCGGTTGGTGCGCAGCTGATCGCCGCACAGCCACTGCAGGGACCCGCTGGGGAAGCGCATGGATGTGGCAGATGGCATGGCCACATTGTAGGGAACCGGCTGGTCGACAGACAGCGGGCCACGCCCGGCATCACGCATGGCCGCATTGTGAGGAACTGGCAGAAATACGCGGCAGATCCGAGGGATGAAAAAGTTGTCCACAGCCTCTCGTAATGCCGTGGCGGCGTTGTCCACAGGCAGCAATTCTCTTGGCCGGTCGATCGGTGCGACCACGACAACCAGTGGTGTGAGAGCAGGAAAGACACAGGTCACGTCGGCACCGCAGAACAACGAGACGCCCGGCGTCACGCTCATCAGTTCCGATGAGAGACTGGCAGAGATCATTGGTTCGGTGGCAGCCAGCGTCGGGGTGGTGGTGAGCGTCGTCTCCGATCGCAGTTCCGCTGAGCGTGAATGGTCTGACGCACAGCTCGTCCTGGTGGGGCAGGACAGCGCTGCTGCGGCCATCGCGTGGGGGCTGGGAGCCCGCGATCAGGTGTACGTGGTGGGGCACAGCCCACAGGAGGTGGTGCGGTGGTCTCCCCTGTTGGGAGCCAGCGTCATCGTCGTGCCGCAGGCCAATGCGACACTGGCCGAGCTGTTGCGCGACGGCACGAGCCAGACCACCCGGGCGAGGGTCGTCCTCATCGGGGGTGCCACCGGAGGGCTCGGAGCGTCCACCCTGGCTGCAGGGGTGGCCGGAGTTGCGGTCCAGATGGGCTGGTCGAGTGCCGTCGTCGAGCTGGATCCCGGCGGTGGGGGTCTGGACGTTCTCCTGGGGGCAGAAAGACTTGAGGGATGGCGGTGGCCAGAACTGGCCTCGGCTCGCGGGGTCGTGAGTGGCCTGACTGACCACCTGCCCGTGATGGATTCGGTGCTGTGCGTCTCGGCAGGACGGCATCCGTGTCAGGTAGGGGCGCGAGCTCGGTCGTCGGTCGTGGAATCCCTGGCCGCTGAGACGGACCTGGTGGTGTTGGACCGAGGCCAGCTTGGCGATGACGAACTCGTTGGTGTGCCAATCGACTGCCGCTACGACATCGTCTCGGCGGAACTGCGTGGTCTGCTCGCTGCTCGGGCGCGTAGTGCTGAGGCTGATGAGGTGCTGCTGCGGCGTGGGCCGGGGCGCAGGATGTCCAGTCATGACGTTGCTGCGGTGCTCGACCGGGATCCGCTGCTCACGGTGCGGCAGGACGAGCGCCTGGCTCGAGCCGCGGAGCAGGGTGAGGCGCCCTGGGTGTTGGCCTCCCGGGTGTGGCAGGCCACCTGTCGCCGCGTCGTCAAGAAGGTGATGAGTCGTGGGTGACGAGGTGATCAGCAGTGAGGACGTGGACAAGGTTCGTGGGGTGGTTGCTGGACTGGGACGCGCCTGGACGCCGATGGATGTTGCCCAGGCGCTGACATCCATCGGGAGGGTGGCGTCGGACTCCACGGTGCTCACGGTGGTTGAGGAATTGAGACGTACCAGTTCTGGGGCTGGCCGCCTCGAACCATTGCTGGCCCTGGACGGCGTGACCGATGTGCTGGTCAACGGACCCGATCAGGTCTACATCGATCGAGGGCGAGGTCTGGAGCTCACCGACACCACGTTCACCAGCCCCGACGAGTTGCGTTCTCTGGCGGTTCGGCTGGCTGCCGGAGTTGGTAGACGTCTCGACGATGGCTGCCCGTGGGTGGACGCCCGCCTGGCAGACGGCACGCGCGTGCACGCCATCCTTGACGTTCTGGCAAAACCGGGCACCTGCCTGTCGCTGCGCGTGCCCGCTCGCCACCGGATGAGTCTGGACGACTGGGTGATGGCTTCGTCCATGACCGCCGAGACGGCACACCTGCTCGAGCAGGTCGTCGTCCGCAAACTCGCATTCCTCGTCACTGGGGGCACTGGTTCGGGAAAGACGACCCTGCTCGCAAGTCTGCTGGGCTGCGTGCCAGCTCATGAACGAATCGTCATCGTCGAGGACTCCCGGGAGCTCAGCCCCGACCATGAGCACGTGGTGTCCCTGGAGGCTCGGGCAGCCAATGCGGAGGGTCGTGGGCAGGTGAGTCTCACCGACCTGGTGCGTCAGTCACTGCGCATGCGTCCGGATCGTGTGGTGCTCGGCGAGGTGCGTGGCGCCGAGTTGCGTGACATGCTCATGGCCCTCAACACGGGTCATGAGGGCGGTTGCGGCACGGTGCATGCCAATGGTGTCCAGGAGGTCCCGGCCCGTCTGGAGGCGTTGGCGGCACTCAGTGGCATGAACCGTCCGGCCGCACATGCCCAGGTGGCAGCAGCATTCCATCTGGTGCTGCACCTGGTGAGAGGGCCCAAGGGCCGCAGACTGGCTCAGATTGGCGTCTTCGAGCACGTTGACGGGTGTGCCGTCGTCACTCAAGCGCTCGTCTTCGACGAAGACCTGGTGTGCACCCCAGGGCCGGGGGCGGAGCGGCTCGGTGATCTCGTCGGTGAGCAGACGGTGTCCAGGGTCGTACAGGGGCAGGGCAGACCGCGTAGGGCACGGAGGGCAGCATGATCACGGCGATTCTCATGGCAACGGCAGTGTGGCTCGCAATGGGTCCGAAGCGTGCCCAGCTCAGTGCAGACACCACGACCACGACTGCCCCAACCTGGTTGAAATGGGCCTGGGTGCCAGCGGTACTGCTGATGGCAGTGATGGTGGCTGGCGTGTCCGGTGGATTGTGGGCCCTGTTGGCCGTCCTCGTGGCAGCCACGGTGTGGAAGGTGGGGGCCGATCACCTGGTACGTCGACGGTGCATGAGGACGGAGCGTGAGGTTGCCCGGGCCTGCCGGGCACTGGCAGGACGGTTGTCCGTCGGCGAGATTCCTGCGGTGGCCCTGGAACAGGTTGCCCACGACACCTCGATCCTGGTCCCTGCGCTTCAGGCCCAGCAGGTGGGCGCTGACGTTTCCACGGCGTTGGTGGGCATTGCTGCCGAGCCTGGATGTGGCGGGTTGGCGCCGCTGGCCCATGCGTGGAAGCTGGCCGTGACGACGGGAGCCCCGTTGTCGGCTTCAGCCAATGCTGTGGCGCAGGGAACGAGCAGACGTGCCAGACTGTCTGCCACCCTTGAATCCGAGCTCGCCGGACCGCGTGCAAGTGGGCGACTCATGGGTTTTCTCCCTGCTGTGGGCATTGTCCTGGGGCAGTCGGTGGGATCGGGGCCCACTCATTTCCTCACTCGTACTCTCGCAGGGCAGGTGTGCCTGGTCACAGCTGTCGCCCTGTCCTGCGCCGGGGTGCTGTGGAGTGAGGCCATGGCCGATCACGTGCAAAAGCAGGCTCTGGGATGAACACGATTCTGGCAGTGCTCAGTGCCGTCGCTGTCTACGTGGCTATTGCGCCGAGCCCGTCCAGACGTGTGCAACGCGCTGCCAGGCGCTCAGTGCCGCACTGGGCCGAACCGGTGCGCGGGGCCCCTGCCAGATCGGTGCGTGTGGTGGTCGGCGTGCTCACGGGGGCACTCGTGTTCCTCGTCGTCGAGCTCCCGATGTGGATCAGCAGCGTGGTGGCAGTGGTGGTTGGTGCAGGTGCAATGATCGGTGCCGGGAAGCTTGAGACGACGTCGTATCGGCGCCGCATCGAGCAACGCATCGCCACACTGCCCGACGTCCTCACCCTGCTCGCCGGGGCGTTGGAGGCGGGAGTGCCACTGCGACGTGCGACTGCCGAGGTCGCCGATGCCATCACCGGCGTGTGCGCTGCAGACCTCACCCTCGTCAGTTCCAGGGTTGCCGTAGGGGTGAGTGACGCCCGGGCATGGGCCGAGTTGGCCGACGAGCCGGGATGGCATGAGATCGCCACCGATGTCTCACGAGCCGTGAACTCCGGTGAGGGGGTGGCGCAGATGTTGCGAGTCCATGCCGAGCAGATGCGTCGGCACGCCTGTGAGCAGGTCGAGAAGAAGGCGCGAAAGGCAGGGGTGGACGCCATCATCCCGCTTGCGGTGTGCCATCTACCGGCGTTCATCCTCGTCGGCGTGTTGCCGATCATTGCCGGCACCATTCTCAAGGTGACGTGAACCCCCCTCTCAAGGTGACGTCAGCCCCAACATCAAGGCACGGGGCTGTCTCGGCATGCCTCATCGAGCATGCGCAGGTCGGCTGGGTACGAGCCGACCTGTGGACAACGAGAACCACGTCACAGGCGCCATCCACAGAACGGAAAATCCTTGTCCGATTCCGTGTCGTCGTCACGACAACTGAGGGTGCAGCGGGCAAGTGCTGCTGCATGGCGTGGTCAGGAGACACCTGGCCCGCATCGGAAGGAGAACACTCATGAATCACTCTCTCAACCTCGTCGGCATGGATCCTGTCATCACGACCAAAACCCCGCGCAGGTCGCGGCGTCTGACCCAGCGTGGCATGGCCACTGCGGAGTACGCCGTTGGCATCCTGGCCGCGGTGACTCTCGCTCTGGTGCTCTTCAAGGTGTTCCAGGATGCCAAGTTCTTCAAGGCATTCCTGGGACTCGTCCTCAAGGCCGTGTCCTTCGTCACCGGCATGATCAAGTGATGTCCTGAACTCCCAGTCCGGTGGGGACTCGGCGATCCCCCAAGCAGATTCCCGGTGGGCTGGCGAACGAGCCGTCGGCCCACCGGAATCGATCAATACGTAGGGTGCGGCCCACGGGAAACACCATGTGGAACAACATCAGGATTCGGCACACAGGAAGTCTCAGAAAGCTCTGGGGGATGTATGAACAGGTCACGACATGCGAGCCGCGGAATGGTCACAGCCGAGATGGCCGTGTCACTCATCACGGCAACCATGGCAGTCATTGCCGGGGTGTGGGCGGTGAGCCTCGTCATCGTCCATGACGCCTGCCGGGTCACCGCTTCCCAGATTGCTCAACAACGTGCCCGAGGAGATCTCAAATCTGCTGAACAGGCGCAGCGGAAGGCTCCGGAAGGTGCCAAGATCACCACCGCTTCCCGGGACGGGTGGATACGTGTGACGGTGTCAACGGATCGATCCCTGGGCAAGATCGGACCAGTTCACCTGCAGGCCAGCGCTGCAGCACCTCAGGAACCCGGTGAACTCAAATGATCATCGACGCAACATCGACAGACGCAACATCGACACGGGCCATGAGACACGCTGAAGAATCCTCATGTGCCAGATGCGTGGTTCCATCTCAGAGGCTGCAGTTCACGATTGTCTCGAGGAGCAGGTCACTGCCTGGTGCCAGAGGATTTGGTGCCAGCAGATCTCGCAAGGACCACAGGTTGCACGTGATCAACCGTCGACGCGTCAGCTGCACTGCTCAGCGAGGATCGGGAACCGTGCTGTTGGCCTCGATGGCACTGGGAGTCGTGGTGGCGGTCTGGGGCGCCATGATCATCTCAGGGTGGTACTCCACCTCACGACTTGCCCATCACAGCGCAGACATTGCTGCACTGGCCGCCGCCCAGGCCCGCGAGAAGGGGATTGAGCCATGCTCGGTTGCCCGCAAGGCTGCCCAGGCCAATGAGACCACCCTGTCATCGTGCACCGTGGATGCCAGCAGCGTCGACTACGTCGTGACGGTGAGCGTCACCGCGCAGCTGCGACCCATGCTGCACATCCCACGTGCTCCTCGGACGATCACCGTGACATCGCTGGCGGGACCACAGAAATGATCAGTCCTGGAAGGTGTTTTCGCGGCAGGAATCCGGGGGTCGCCGCACATCTGCGGGAGCGTATGGGGGTTGCCGCTGTCCGGCGAAAGGCGCGGCAGCGCAGACGCGATCCTGCGTTCGCGTTGCATCCAAGCTCCACCCGTATGGTATGGCTGGACCGGATACTGCCCCAGGCATGTCTGGGGAAAAATGCTCTGCTGCATTCAGTGTGTGCTGCGGGTGCCCAACGGATCCATCCGGGAGGCGAGCAGTCGAGCCGATTCCTTGTCCAGCTGCTGGTTGGAGTTGCCGCACTTGGGCGAGACGATGCACGAGGGGCATCCAGCCTCACAACGGCACTCAGTCAACCTCGACGCAGTGGTGTGCCACCACTGCTCAGCCCGGTCGTAGCCGGCTGCAGCAAAACCTGCGCCACCGCTCTGACCGTCATGGATGACGATCGTGCATGCCCCGGTGTCAGGCAGCGACGTCGTGGAGACCCCACCGACGTCCCATCGGTCACAGGGCACGAGCATCGGCAACATCCCAATGGCCGCATGCTCCACCCCGTGTGCGGCCCCAGCCAGTTTCACGGCGTCGAGTCCGAGCTCGTCCACCACGCCATCGGGAATCACCCACCACGTTCCACTCGTCGTCATGGTGTGACTGTCCATGGTGAGGGCGATGGAGTCCCACACCTCGTTGGTGACCTCGTCACGACGCAGGTACCCCAACACCTGGCTGGTGAGCTCCACCTGCCCGGTGGCGACATATCCCGGCCCGAACGGTTGACGAGCATCCTCACGGACGATCCGTACGCTGGAGGCCGACTGCGGCATGGTCCAGAAGCCGGGAAGGTCACGGTGCACCAGGGCACAGTGCTCTTGCGGGCGGTACTCGTCGACGAGCCACTGATCTCCCTGGTGCAGGTACACCGCTCCCGGATGGACAGTGCGATCAGCCGCAGCCTGATCCACGACACCGACCACCCGTCCGGTGAGCGAATCGATGACGTCAACGCCGTGGCCGCCCATCGAACGCAGGTCAATCGCGTCCACAGCTCGATCCAGACGTGTCCAGTACAGCCGTTCACCGCGTTGCCGCAGCACCTTCTGCCGCACCAACATCGACTCCACCTGGACCAGGGACGGGCCGTAAACCGCCTCGTCGGCTGGCTGCAGGAATGCCTCCTGGGCCGCAGCAGCCAGATGTGGGCCCATGACGTAAGGGTTGTCCGGGTGCAGCACCGTCGTCTCGACACTGGAGGAGAAGATGAGCTCAGGGTGTTGCACCAAGTACTGATCCAGCGGGTTTTCCCTGGCCATGAGGACGACGGTGGATCGGCGCCCCGACCGCCCAGCGCGTCCGGCCTGTTGCCAGAACGCCGACAGACGTCCCGGGTACCCGGCAATGACCACGGCATCCATTCCAGAGATGTCCACCCCCAACTCCAGGGCGTTCGTCGCGATCACGGCGTTGACCCGGCCCGACTGCAGCCCGGCCTCAAGATCGCGACGTTCCTGGGGCAGGTATCCCGAGCGGTACGCGGCGACGACGCCGCCGGTGGTCACCTGATCCTGGGCGTGCACCGCGACCACCTCGGCCACGGTGCGGGACTGCACGAAGCAGATCGTCTGACAACCCTGGTCCACCAACCATGCCACCAAGGCAGCCGCATCCTCGCTCAAGGACTGTTCGGGTTGCCACAGCACGACGTCCCTGGCTGGCTGGGGAGAGGAATCCTCGTCGACGACTTCGACGTGCTCCACGCCGATGAGTGCGGCACCGGCCTGAGCAGTGTTCGTCGAGGTGGCACTGGAGAGGATGAAGACCGGGTCGGATCCGTACATGCGGCACAGTCGACGCAGGCGACGCAACACCTGGGCCACATGGGCGCCGAAGACCCCGCGATAGCGGTGTGCCTCGTCGATGACGACGTACTCCAACGAGCCAAGCAGCCCCGACCACCAGGAATGGTTGGGCAGGACGGCCTTGTGCAGCATGTCAGGGTTGGTGAGGACGTAGTGTGCAGCTTCCCGGGCAAACCTGCGTTCGGCCTGCTCGGAGTCGCCGTCCAGTGTGGTCACTGCCCAGTCCTGCGGGCCCAGTTCCCGGCACACTCGAAACTGGTCATGGGCCAGGGCTTTCGTCGGTGCCAGGTACAAGGCACTGTGCCGCTGCCTGGTGCGCAGGGACGTGGCAAGCTCGGTGGATCTGCTCCTCAGGGACTCCGGGAGCCGAGCCGGTCGCGGGTGGGGACGATCCGGACACACCGGCGGATCACAGGCAGTGGCTGCCATGACGGGCATGAGATAGGCAAGCGTCTTGCCGGAGGCCGTCGAGGTGCAGATGGCGCAGTCCTTGCCTGCCTGGGCCAAGGAGGCAAGCTTCACCTGGTGGAGCCAAGGAGTGGAGATACCGTGTTCCTGGAGTTTTTCTCGGTACTGGTGGGGAAACCAGGCAGGCCAGGGAGCCAGTACCGCACTGCGCTCCTGACGATGGTCGACGTGGACGGTCTGGGGTGCCTGGGCCACCAGCGGATTGACGGCGTCGCAGGAGCCACCTCCGCTACGAACGGGATCAGGGATGGGTGAGCCAGTCATCCCTGCAAGCATGCCACGTGGTGAACGATGAGGGGACAGACGCCTGGGTCGTGGTCGTCGGGACTGGGTGGGGCCGAGCCATACAGTGCTGACGACAGGGCGCTGACGGCAGAGCCAATTCTGCGAAGCCATGGGGCGTGCACGATGGGAAGAAATGACGAGTTGAGGCGAAATCAGCGGCGAGGGAAGGACGGCAGGTGGCCAGAGGAGACCTGCGCGCCGGCAGGGGACACCTGCTGGAGAAGGTACGAGGTGACGCGGGGAGTGTGCGAGCGGAAAGGGCAGGATGTGACCATGACGATGATGCTTGAGGAGAACCAGGCGGCAGCACTGCGTCACCTGTTCATCGACAACGACTACACCCGCGCGGGAGTCACCTCGGCAGTGGGGGAGGCTGGCCGGAAAGGCCTGGAGCGCGGCGTCGGTGTGGCTGCGGAACACATCCTTGGCTCCCGGGACGATCTGCTGGCCCAGTTCATCAGGTTGTGGTACTTGCACCTGCCCGTGCCGATCCGTCAGCTGACCGAGGTGCCTGTCGATGAGCTGTGCCGGGTGGGCATCCTCGAGGTAGAGGCGAGCCGGGCCCGGGCCTTGGTGGGTGTGCGCCCCATTGACCTGCTGGACGGTACCACCGGCTGGGTTGTCTGCGATCATGCCCCCGGACTGAACCACGACATACGTCCAACACGCCCCGACCACGTCCTGGGCGCCAGCCCAGCCTCGATGAGTTTGGCGCAGATGACGATGCGCACCCCGGTGGACACTGCTCTGGATCTGGGCTGCGGATGTGGTGTGCAGTCCCTGCTGCTGGCTGGCCATGCGAACCGCGTCGTGGCCACGGACGTCAATCCCCGAGCCCTGCAGATGGCCGCACTCGCAACGCAACTCAGCGGTGTGGAGGATCAGGTCGATCTGCGATCCGGGTCGCTCTACGAGCCCATTGACACTCGCTTCGATCTCATCGTCTCCAACCCGCCCTACGTCATGAGTCCGCCAGAGGAACATGGTGCTCGACTGGTCTACCGTGACGGTGGACTCGAGGGTGACGCGCTCGTCGAATCGGTGGTTCGCGGTGCACCAGCCCGCCTCAACGAGGGAGGCAGTCTGCAGGTGCTCGCCAACTGGGCACAGGTGGACGGTCAACCCTGGCAGGACAGGCTCGCCACCTGGGTCGAGGGCACGGGCGCCGATCTGTGGGTCGTCGAACGTGACCATCTCGACGTCCACCAGTACATCGAGACCTGGCTCACCGATGCTGGGTTGGATGGAACGCCGCAGTGGCGCCCCAAGTACGACGCATGGTTGGACTACTTCGCCCAGCAGCACATCACCGGGGTGTCCATGGGGTGGATCACCCTCACCATGGCAGGACGATCCACCCCGTACCTGTCCTTTGAGCAGTGGCCCTGGCAGGTCAACCAGCCCGTTGCCGATGCCGTCACAGCCCATCAGCCCGGTGTGTCAGCCGCTCTGCTACCTGATGAAAAGTTGCTCGCCAGCGCATGGACCCTGCGTGACGACGTGGTCCAAGAGCAGACCGGCCAACCAGGATCGGCTGATCCGCAGCACGTCGTCCTGCGTCAGCGGGAGGGGATGTGCCGCGCCGTGGAGGTGGCGACGGCCTCCGGTGGGGTGCTGGGAGCCTGCGACGGGCAACTGCCGTTGGGGGTACTCATCGACACCGTGGCGAGCATCCTCGGCGACTCCCCACAGCAGGTGCGCGAGCAGACCCTGCCACTGGTACGGCAATGTCTGCGGGAGGGTTTTCTCTCATGACGAAGGCCCGTTGCCGCACGGATCGTCGGCAATTGGCCCTCGCCCACACCCACGATTCACTGTCCACACCCACGACTCACCATGGTGCGCGTGGCCCGCAGTGGCAGATGACGACATGTCGCTGGACGGGGGCAGCGAACTCCCACCTCGTGGGCTGTGTGGGCACAGCTCCCGCAGATGTCACCGACGTGTCGTGTGACGCAGTTTTCCGAGCCAGCAGGTATGGTCACCACAGGGTATTGCGAGAGCCGGGCGAGGTGTTCGGTCCCCTTGCAGTTGTCGAGCTAGGAGATGGAAGTCAGGTATGGCAGCCACCAAGAGCCTTGTCATCGTCGAGTCTCCCCACAAGGCGACGATGATTGGCGGATATCTGGGACCCAAGTACGTCGTGCGGGCCAGCCAGGGGCACATCCGTGACCTTCCGACGAGCTCGTCCCAGGTTCCGGTGAAGTACAAGGGGCAGCCGTGGGCGCGCACCGGTGTGGACATCGACCACGAGTTCGCGCCGATCTACGTCGTGCCCACGGAGAAGAAAGCGACGATTCGGGAGCTCAAGGGGCTGCTCAAGGAGGCCGACGAGCTCTACCTGGCCACCGATGGTGACCGCGAGGGAGAGGCAATCGCCTGGCACCTGCTCGACGAGCTCAAACCCAAGGTGCCGGTGAAGCGGATGGTCTTCAACGAGATCACCGAGAAAGCCATCCTCGAGGCCGTCGAGGACACTCGGGAACTCGACGACGACCTTGTCAACGCCCAGGAGACCAGACGTATTCTCGACCGGCTCTACGGCTACGAGGTCTCCCCGGTGCTGTGGAAGAAGGTCAAGCCGAAACTGTCGGCCGGACGCGTCCAGTCGGTCGCCACCAGGCTCGTGGTGGACCGGGAGCGGGAACGTATCGCCTTCACCAGCGCCAACTACTGGAACATGGCTGCCACCCTGGCAACCGAGGACAGCCAGGACTTCACGGCCCGGCTGGTACGTCTGGACGGCGTCCGAATCGCCGGAGGACGCGACTTCACCTCCCACGGTGAACTCGCCGCAACCGACCTGCGCCATCTTGACGAGTCCAGTGCCAGAACCATCGCCGCCGGGCTGGAGAAGGCCGGATATGCCGTCACCGGCGTCGAGGCCAAGCCGTACACCCGTCGTCCCTACGCCCCGTTCCGCACCACGACGATGCAGCAGGAAGCTGGCCGCAAACTCGGTTTCACCGCGGACCGGACGATGCGTGTCGCCCAGCAGCTCTACGAGGGTGGCTTCATCACCTACATGCGTACCGACTCGGTCGCCCTGTCCAATGAGGCGATCAGCGCGGCCCGCAGCCAGGCGATCGAGCTCTACGGCAAACAGAACGTGCCTGACAAGCCGAGGGTCTACACCTCCAAGATGAAGAACGCCCAGGAGGCTCACGAGGCGATTCGTCCTGCCGGTGAGCACTTTCGCACCCCGGCCCAGACCGGGCTGTCGGGCGATCAGTTCCGTCTCTACGAGCTCATCTGGATGCGTACCCTGGCCTCCCAGATGGCCGATGCCAAGGGCGAGACCCTGAGCGTCACCATCGACGCCACCCCCAGCTCTCCCATATCGGTGCCAGGAGCCGAGGACGTGTCGCAGGCGACCTTCACCGCCTCGGGACGCACCATCACCTTCCGGGGGTTCCTGCGTGCCTACGTCGAGTCGGTCGACGAGGGTGCCTCCGACGATGCCCAGAAGCGACTGCCGCAGCTCACCGAGGGCCAGGATCTCACCTGCCGCGCCGTGGAACCCGCTGGCCACGACACCCGTCCGCCAGCTCGTTACACCGAGCCCAGTCTGGTCGCCAAACTCGAGGAGTTGGAGATCGGTCGCCCGTCGACCTACGCGTCGATCATCCGTACCATCACCAGCCGGGACTACGTCTTCAAGAAGGGGCAGGCGCTGGTGCCCACCTGGTTGGCGTTCGCCGTCACACGGCTGCTGGAGGATCACTTCGGCAACCTTGTCGACTACGAGTTCACCGCCGAGATGGAGGGCACCCTCGACGAGATCGCCCGCGGTGACGCTGATCGAGTCACGATCCTCTCGCAGTTCTACTTCGGTTCGGCCGAGGACGACACCCTCAACCCCACCGACGGTCACGAGGGTCTGCACGACCTCGTCACCGAGCTGGGTGACATCAATGCCCGCGAGCTCAGCACCTTCCCGGTGGGGCCCGACGACTCCGGGATCGTCGTGCGCGTCGGTCGATACGGCACCTACGTCGAGACCACCGACGAGAAACGAGCCAATGTGCCCGATGACCTTCCCCCCGACGAGCTCACCGTCGAGGTCGCCACCGAGCTGCTGGCCACTCCCAACGGCGAGGAGCGCGAACTAGGCCTGGACCCGACCTCGCACCGTCCGATCGTCGCCAAGAGTGGTCGGTTCGGTCCCTACGTCACCGAGGTGCTCGACGACGCCCAGGCTGGCAAGGGAAGGTCCGGCAAGGGCAAGGTCAAGCCGCGCACCGCTTCGCTGTTCAAGTCGATGGACCTGCAGACCGTCACCCTGGAGCAGGCGCTCAAGCTGCTGTCACTGCCACGGGTGGTCGGCACCGACTCCGAGGGTGTGGAGATCACCGCACAGAACGGACGTTACGGTCCCTACCTCAAGAAGGGTACGGATTCCCGCTCCCTCACCAGTGAGGAGCAGATCTTCACCATCACCACCGATGAGGCACTGGCCATCTACGCCCAGCCCAAGAAGCGTGGTCGAGCTGCCGCCAAACCGCCGCTCCGGGAACTCGGTGAGGATCCCAACTCGAAGTTGCCCATCGTCGTCAAGGACGGCCGATTCGGCCCCTACGTCACCGATGGCAAGACCAACGCCACCCTGCGCAAGGAGGACTCGGTCGACCAGATCACTCCCGAGCGGGCGCAGGAGTTGTTGGCCGAGAAACGCGCCAAGGGTCCCAGCACCCGGCGCAGGACGACGAAGCGCAGGACGACCACGAAGAGGAAGACCTCGACCAGCACCAAGAAGACCGGCTCCAGCGCGTCGTCGAAGAGCAAGGCATCTTCTGCGCAGAAGTCGGCCGCCAGCCCAGCCGGATCCACGGCGTCGAAGAAAGCCCCTGCCACGAGCAGGACGACATCTGCGGCAGCCTCCGGCTCGTCCAGTCAGTGACAGATCGAGTGGATCAAGGGAGTGACATGGGGTCCATCGAACCGCTTCGCTACGAATTGGCCTGGGCCGCGGACCGGCCCGTTCTGACCAATCCAGAATTGGGCCTGGACGTCCTGGTGGACCGGGGAACCAGCTACTCCTTCACCTCGGACATCACCCTGCTCGACTCCACCGATCGCCGTCTGCTGCGAGCCGGTGTCGTGCTCGCCCATCGAGTCATCGAGGGAATTGGCGAGTGGTACATGGATGCCCCGATCTGGCAGCCGTGGCTACCTGCCGACCACTCCGTCGCCCTGGGGATGGCCGGTGACCTGCCGCGGGACTACGGCTGCCTCATCAAACCCTTCCTCCGGGGAGCACCACTGGCCCCGGTGGCCGCACTCACCTGCCAGCGTGTCGAACTGGCCATGAAGGACGACCACGACGAGACGACGGCGATCATTCGCGATGACCGCATCACCGTCACACAGTCCGGGGTGACGACCAGCCGGGTACGGGAGATCACCATCACCCCTCAGGTCGATCCGACAGCTGCCCAGCACGAGTGGGTGACCAACCGGATCCTTGCCCTGGGAGGCACTCCGGTGCAGTCCCACCCTTCGGTCATCGAACATCTCGGGGCTGGGGCCGGGGTGCTGTCGGACTACCCCTTGCCACCACGCCACATCGCCACCAAGATCGACGCCTTCGTCTCCGACGAGTTGCACACCTGTCTGCGACGGATCGTCGAGTCAGACCTGTCTGCGCGTAGTCAGGGGATGGATTTCGGCGATCATCCGACGCATCATGGCGAGGCTGCCACGGCGTTGGGCGCTCGCCGGGATGACGAATTGCTCGGCCTGGGATCCGATCCGGTCGACACCGCTGATGGCGCGGGGATCCACGACGAACTGCACGGCCCCATCGACGGCCTGCTCTCCCAGATCGTCAATCTGCAGCAGACCGTTGACGGCCTGTCGGGAATCCTCGACCCGCAGTGGGCCGAGGAGCTGGAGACGAGGGTGGAGCCCTTGCTGCAGCTCAACCCTGACGAGGTGAGCGTCCACCTCCTGCCAGAGAGTTATTTCCGGATGCTGGACTTCCTGGTGGTGGCTGCCCGCGGCCCGCGCCTGGTCGTCGATCCTGCCCAACCGGTCCAGGAGCTGCTCGACGCCCAACTCGACAAGGCAGTGGAAGCCGTCATGCAACGCTGCTCCCAGTTGACGATTGACGACGACTGCACTTGGCAGCGGGCCCGACGCGTCGTGCATCATGCCATGAACGTGGCCCAGGTGGTGCCGCACAGCAGACGTGCGCATCGCATCAAGCGTCGTCTGGGGCGAATCGCCGATGCCATGGCGGGAACCGGATCGGTCATCGATTCCCCCACCCCCAGTGACATCTCCCACATGACCCCCATGGCTGCCTACGAGGCAGGACGAGAGACGGAACGCAGAATCGTCGTGCAACGGCGGCTGCGAGCTGGATTCGCCGATGACTGGCCCAAACTCCGATCCAAACTGCGCAAGGTGGTGAAGGCATGATCCCCTCGCACGAGCACGCCGATCCCGGTGCCGTCTCTCGCAGCGACGCCGATGGCGGTCAGGAGGTTCGGCGCGGTGCTGGCCCCGCCCGAGGTCTGTTCATCGTCTTCGAGGGTGGTGACGGAGCCGGCAAGACCACCCAGGTCAATCTGCTGTGCACTGCGTTGCAGCAGCGCGGCCACGACGTCCTCACCACCCGTGAACCGGGAGACACCTGGTTGGGCGGGCAGATTCGGCACCTCGTGCTCAGCCCTGACTCCGGTGAGATCAGCCCCAAGGCAGAGGCCCTGCTCTACAACGCTGACAAGGCACAGCATCTTGCCGAGGTGGTTCGACCGGCCCTCGAACAGGGCAGGATCGTCGTCAGTGATCGATATGTCGATTCCACCATTGCCTACCAAGGAGCGGGTCGTGCCCTGAGCGTCGACGAGGTGGCGCGGTTGGCTGGGTGGGCGACCGATGGCCTGGTTCCCGATCTCACAGTGCTGCTCGACGTCGATCCGGTCACCGCAGCCGAACGTATGGACAACCGGGACCGTATGGAGTCCGCCGGCGATGAATTCCACCGACGAGTGCGGGACAACTTCCTGGAGTTGGCCCGTCGTGGCGGCGGCCGGTACCTGGTCGTCCCCGCACAGCTGACGGCTGAACAGATCGCCGCCCAGGTGCTCCAGCGGGTGTCACTGCTGGCTGGCAGGGACATCGAGGCCCCCGGTACGACGGATCGTGGCGGGGCGGATCGCCTCCGTCCGGAGGCAGCCGGGTCGTGTGAGGCAGGCGAGTCATGACTGCTGCCAGCCAGACGAGTCCTGGCACCGGATTGGCCCCGGCAAGTCGGTCGAATCCTGTCAGCCAGTCGAGTGAGCTGCTCACCGGGGTGTGGGCCGACCTCGTCGGTCAGGAGAACGCGGTGCGTGTGCTGCGCCGGGCCGTATCTGCCCAGCCACACGCCATGAGCCATGCCTGGCTGCTCACCGGACCGCCGGGATCCGGACGTTCCAACGCTGCCCGAGCCTTTGCCGCCGCCCTGGAGTGTGACGACGGCGGCTGTGGGCAGTGCAACTCCTGCCGTACCGTTCTGGCCGGGTCACACCCCGACGTGACGATGGTGCGTACCGAGACCTTGTCGATCACGGTCAAGGAGGTACGCGACCTCGTCGTCAAGGCAACGATGAGCCCCAGCCGTGGCAGACGTCAGGTCATCGTCGTCGAGGACGCCGATCGCGTCACCGAGCGTGGAGCCGACGCCCTGCTCAAGGCCATCGAGGAACCCGCCCCACGCACGGTGTGGATCCTGTGCGCACCCACCGCCGAGGACGTCATCATCACGATTCGTTCGCGGTGTCGACGACTGCATCTGGCCACCCCCCGCGATGCGGCGGTTGCCGACCTGTTGGTGCGCCGCGACGGCGCCGATCCCACCCTGGCTGCCTCGGCCGCCCGTGCCGCACAGGGGCACATCGGACGTGCACGAGCCCTGGCTCGCAACGAGGAGGCTCGCAACCGACGTGCCTGGATCCTCAGTCTGCCCACCGAACTGCACACGCTGGGTGACTGCTTGGAGGCAGCACGACGGTTGGACGAGGATGCCGATGCCGAGGTCAGCACTGTCACTGCCGAGCTCGACGCCAGGGAACGTGCCAAGCTGGAACGTGCTCTGGGACTTGACACCAAGGGGGCACGGGCCCGCAACGCTCAGGCAGCCATCAGGGATCTTGAGAGTGAGCAGAAGGCGCGCACGAAACGAATGCGACGTGACGCCCTGGACCGCGTCCTCACCGAGCTGACCACGTTCTATCGGGATGTTCTTGCCGTCCAGACCGCAGCGGTGCCTGTCGAGGACGAGGCTGCGCTGTCGGGTCCCAGGCTCGTCAATGCCGAGTTCAGTCGGCAGATCCATCAGATGGCCGAGTCGAGCAGCCCGGCGCAGACCGTGCACCGGATCGACGCGATCCTGGGCACCCGGAAGTCGCTGGAGTCCAATGTGGCCCCCCTGCTGGCCATGGAGACGATGCTCATCGCCATCAGCGGTGTGGACAAGACGCTGGGGGGTGGTGTCACTCGTCCCAGCAGCGCTGGACCTGCCCACAGCTGGCGGGCTCACCCGCACCGATCTGCCCCACACCGATCTGCAGGTCCGCAATGATCTGCAGGAAGTTCATCTGTCGCCCCGTGCGCGTGTCACTGTCGTTTGCGGTGGTCTCACCGTGGCACAGTGGCACAGTGCTCGACTGTACATGGCCAGATGTGCGCGAGCTGGATGTGCATGAGTCAGATTGTGCATTGGGAACTGGGACGTGATGCCCCGGTCCACCGACGAATTGTGAGGTGTTGACGTGAGCAAGGCAGTCAAGAGGCCGTCTGGTGACTCCTTTGACCCAGGCGCCGAGGAGACCCGCGTTCTTCCCGGTGGCCGCAACGAGCCTGATGTCGACGATTTCAACGAGACCATCGCCCTGCCCGACACCCGTGAGGCCGAATCGGGTCTGCGAGGTGACGCCGAGCAGACCGTGGCCACATCCGATGCCCCGACCTACGACCTGTACCGCGATGACCCGAACTCCGAGGAGACGCGGGTGATCTCTCCTGCCGGAGACGCGGGTGACATGGAACGCACCCTCGTGCGTCCACGTGGTGCTGGCGACTACCAGCAAGACGACGCCGACCACGATCGCACCGAGACCCTGGGCTCCTACACCAGGACCGATCCCGAAACCGCCTCCTACGCCGAGCAGCGGGCTCGGCGCCGTGCCGAGGCCGAGCGTCGGGCCAGTGAGCGTGCCGACCGAGAACGTGCCCTGGGCGCCGTACCGGCTACCGAGGAGCCGGACCCCGTCATCGAACCACTGCCCAAACGCACCACGGACAAGGCATTCGCCTCCATCGGCCTGTTCCTGTTCCGCCTGGTGCTCGCAGTCATCATGGGCGTGCATGCCTACCAGCACCTCACGAATCGTGATGCGACGCTCGACCTCATCGAGGCAGCGAATCTGCCACATGCCAGCTCCCTGGTGTGGGTGCTCGGCATTGGCGAGGTCCTCATCGCCGTGGCCCTGCTGCTGGGCTGGTTCACCCGATTCACCGGCCTGGCGTTGGCAGCCATCGGCGCCCTGTCCCTGATCTACGTCCACTGGGGACGGTTCAACCTCTTCTACGACATGGGATTCCGTGGTGAGCTCGAGCTGCTCATCACCACCTGCGGTCTGCTGCTGTTCTGCCTGGGCAGTGGCGGTTGGGCCATTGACGCCGGTCGACGCAAGGTACGGGATCGCAGGAAGGCCCTCAAGGGCTGACAGGCACCATGACACGAGTCATCGCGGTCGCCTTCCACGAGCATGGCCAGCTGCACCATCTGGCTGCCGATGGGGTGGACGTCCACCTGGGTGACTGGGTGCTGTACCCCACCGACGACGGCGACGAGGTGGCCCGATGCGTGTGGGGTCCCCAGGACGTCCGTCTCGACGAGCCACTGCCCACGTGCCCCGGGCTTGCCAGCCCCACCCAGATCGATGCCGCAGCCGCTGCCCGACAGCGTCGCAGTGAGGTGACCGAGCTCGTCAAGAAGCGCATTGCCGCACACGGTCTTGACATGCAGGTGCTGGCCGTCGATCTCGTCGAGGGTGACGCTCCCCATGTGGCGGTGTACTACCGCACTGCTCACCGGGTGGATTTCCGTGCGCTGGTACCGGACCTGGCCCGCACCCTGGCGAGTCGAGTGGATCTGCGGCAGGTCACCGGCCGCGACCCTGCACGTCTCGTCGGAGGAGTCGGGCTGTGTGGCCACCAGCTGTGCTGCAGCACGTTCCTCAACGAGGTGGAGCCGATCTCGATCCGGCTGGCGAACCAGCAGGGACACGGCTCCAACCCCATGGCCGTCACCGGGCTGTGCGGGCACCTCATGTGCTGCCTGCGTTACGAGAGCCCCTACTACGACGACTTCACCGCGACGGCCGAACAGATCGCCCAACAGGAGCAGGACCGCTCCGCAGACCAGCTGGGTTGTCCGCTGAGGCCGGTCTGCGGGAAAGCTGCCGGGAGACCTTGACGATGAGACGTGACGCCCGTCGAATCATCACAGTGATCTGTGCGTGCCTGTGCCTGGGACTGACTGCCTGCGGTGGTTCGTCGAACAACTCGCAGCCGCACACCACGGATGCTGCACGCACGCCATCGGTGGCCCCGTCCCCGACGCTGGGCCAGCCGGATCCACCAGTCGCGTCCTTCGACCCGAATCAGCACAAGGTCATTGATCACCACGGCAATCCCGATCGTCGGAAGTTGAATGTGCCGAGTTCCATGCCCCAGGGCATGAAACCTGCCAGCGGTCGGACGATGCACTCGTTCCTCACACAGCGCATCACCTGGAACCCGTGTGGCGACAAGTACTGTGCGAAGGTCGAGGTGCCACTGGACTGGGACCATCCCGAGGGGCCGACGATCACCCTGGCACTCAAGAAACATGCAGCCGACAAGGCACACGGCTCTGGCAAGGGGCATCGGTCTGGCAAAGGACAGGGGGCCACGCTCTTCCTCAACCCTGGCGGCCCCGGTGGATCGGGCCAGGAGATGCTCGACACCTTCGAGACTGACCAGTTCGCCGACTACGACGTCATCGGATGGGACCCTCGTGGCACGGGGGAGTCCACTCCGGTGCGGTGCGGCACCGACGCCCAGACCGACGCCTTCCACGCCCTGGATTTCACCCCACACAGTCCGGCCGAGTGGAATGCGCTCACCTTTGGCGCCAAAACCTTCGCCCAGCAGTGCCGGCAGGCTTCCGGGGCCCTGCTCGACCACGTTTCGTCCATCGACTCGGCCCGTGACCTCGACTACCTGCGACATCTGGTGGGCGATGGGAAACTCACCTATCTGGGTGTCTCCTACGGGACGTACTTGGGAGCGATGTACGCCGAGTTGTACCCGCAACGAGTCGGGCGCATGGTGCTCGACTCGGCCGTCAACATCACGACCAAGGAACCACCGAGTCAGCAGGAGGTCTTCGACAAGTCGTTCCACGAGTTCGCCACGTGGTGTGCTCAGCCGCGGTCACATTGTCCGCTCAAGGGCACTCCCGACCAGATCGTCGACCAGACCAAGGGTTTTCTCGATCACCTGGGAAGCAGGCGTCTCACGGTGCGTACCGTGAACAAACAGGCCAAGCTGTCGGAGACCGACGCCGCAACGGGCATCGCACTGTTCCTCTACCTGGGCAGGCAGGGCTACCAGCAGCTGGCCGGGGCGCTCAGCGCTGCCCTCAACGACCATGACGGCAGCCAGCTGTATGCAGCCGCAGGCTACATGTACGGCCGAGACCCCATGAGCGGCAAGTATGACCCAACGGCCTACGCCTTTCCGGCGATCTCCTGCCTGGACACCGGTGACGACGGGATGAGTGAGGTACGGCAGGACTGGGACGAGGCCAGGAGGAAGGCCCCGCTGCTGGGTGAGGCGATGGGAGCCGATCCGGTGTGCGCGGTGTGGAGCGCGACCCCAGTACCCCAGCTCAAACTGACGGCCCATGCCGCGGCGCCGATCGTCGTCCTGGGGGTCACCGGGGACCCGGCAACTCCCTACCAGCAGGCCCAGTGGATGGCGCAGCAGCTGGAGTCCGCCGTCCTGGTGACGTGGAAGGGATCGGGCCACTCGGCGTGGAGCCTGGGCAACCAGTGCCTCAAGGACTCAGTCACCAGGTACATCAATGACGGCACGGTCCCCAAGGACGGAAAGATCTGCTGACGACCGGGTGTGAGCTGCGATCAGTCCTGGGCCACTGGATCCGCGCCGTGTCAAGCCACTGAGCGCTGATCTGTTCTGCGACCTCGCCTGGGTCACTGGGTCCGTGCCGCTGTCGTCACTTTTGGTGGTACTGGCTACCGTGGTAGACGCGCGTGGCGCCCGCCACGTGAGGCTGTCAGGACAGCTCGAAGCTCGGTGAGCCGGATTGTGTGCCCCACGGATACGGGGTCAGGGTCCAGCTCACGACGCATCGGGCTCACGGGTTGGCGATCGGAGATGAGGCCATGACACGGGTGCGGATTGTCAGAGCGACGATTGCGCTGTCTCTGGCGCTTGCCATCCTGGTCCTGGAGTGGGTGTGGCGGCATCGTACGTACGAGGACCTCGAACAGCGGGACGGCAAGTGCGTGGTCGTCGGTGAGACCGTCAACAATGGACGGGTGCCAGTCGTGCCGTGTCAGGAGGAGGGTGCCCGTACGGTGCGGGCGGTCGTGGGACCCAACGGGGATTGTCCCGACGGCACCGAACGCGTTCGGGTGCGTACCGAGCTCAGCCATGACACCGGTTACGTCGGTACGTTGTGCCTGGAACACGGGTGAGAATCCCCGAGGCAGAGCACGCGGTGACCAGCTGGGAATGATCCGACAGCCCGGGCCGTGCAGACCCGGGCGCGGTTCCCCAACGGTACTGGCGATACCGGCAGCCAGATGATCGCCGATCAGGGCATGGGTTCGGTGTCGACCACGGTGTCGTGCAGCAGGTCCAGTGGCAGGCTTCCCAGGGCCAGGGCGCGAGTGTGGAAGTCCTTGAGGCTGAAGCCGTCGGGATTCTTGGCGCGGCAGTCCGCACGCGTCTGCAGCCAGGTGCGCTCACCGATCTTGTAGGCCGGGGCCTGGCCGGGCCAACCGAAGTACCGGTTCAATTCGAAGCGTGCTGTCGCCTCGTCCATGGAGGCGTGGTTGTTGAAGAACCTCCAGGCCTTGTCCCAGGTCCATTCACCACCGCCGACCTCGGCAGGGGCCTCGAACTGGCAGTGCAGGCCGATGTCGAGCACGACGCGAGCTGCACGCAGGGACTGCCCGTCCAGCAGCCCCATGAAGTAGCCCGGATCGTCCATGTACCCCAGATCGGCCATGAGCCACTCGGCGTACAGTGCCCACCCCTCGATAGGACCGGACTGGCCGGCAAACCGCCGCCACGAGTTGAGAGTGTCCTTCTGGGCGATGGCTGAGGAGATCTGCAGGTGATGGCCCGGCACCCCCTCGTGGTACACGGTCGTGAGCTCCCGCCACGTCGTGAAATCGGTGACTCCCTCGGGCACCGCCCACCACATTCGGCCCGGACGGGAGAAGTCGTCGGACGGTCCGGTGTAGTAGACGCCGCCGTCATGGGTGGGGGCGATCATGCCCTCCACGCGACGGGCTGGTTCGGGAATGTTGACATGGGTGTCGCCGAGGTTCGCCATGGCCTCGTCGGCCTTGGACTGCATCCACTCGCGCAGGGCGTCGGTGCCGTGGATCTGGTAGGCGGGGTCGGCGTCCAGAACGGCCATGGCCTCGGCGACGCTGGCCCCGGGCCTGATGCGCTCGGCCGTCTGGTGCTGCAGCTCGACGATGCGAGCGAGCTCCTGCTTGCCCCATTCGTAGGTCTCGGCGAGGTCGATCGCCGATCCCAGGAAGGCACGTGAGGCGAGTTGATACCGGTCAATGCCCACGGCGTCCTGGTCGGTGGCAAGCTCGGCGATTTCACCTGCCAGGATTTCGCTGGCCCCACCGAAGGCTTCCTTGGCCACTGTGATGCCGTCAGCCAGCTCATCCTTGATGTCGGTGGACAGCTCTGCGTGGTCGGTCGTGGCGTTGGCCAGGTAGTTGTCGAAGAACCCACCGCCAGCCACCCAGGAGCGGGTCTGTTCGACCAGGAGATCCACCTGACGGCGTGCTGGGGCCACGCCGGCCCGAGCCGAGGCGCGCTGAGACTCCAACCAGCCGTTCACCGCATCGGGCACCGCATGCAGACGCCGAGCGATGGTGTGCCACTGCTGCGGGGTGTCGGTGGGCATGGCGTCGTAGACACGGCGAATTGCGTGCAGACCGGATTCGATGCCGTTGAGGCTCAACAGGTCGTAACCGTGGTCGTGGGTCTCGATCTCCAGCCCCAGCAGCGAGCGCATCGCAGCGATGGTGACGCGGTCGACCTCGTCGGTGGGGGTCGCCCGGTCCAGCTCATCCAAGGCACCGGCCGCCAACTGGCAGGTGTGTTCCAGGCCGGCGGGGGAGAAGTCGTCGTACTCGTCCTGGCGCACGTCGGCACCCAGGTCGGTCGCCAGGGTGGGGCTGGCCTCCACCAGTCGATCCCAGTAGCGATTGGCGACGACGTCGACCTCGGAGTTGGGGTGGTTGGCGCTGTCCCGCGCTGAATCAACGGTCATGCCCCGACGATACCGGGATGGACTGCCGGGTAGGAGTGTTTGCGGGCTGGATGCCTTGCCATCGTGGGGATGCTGTGAGGGGTGGGGCACCCTCCCATGGGGCACGACGTTCGACCTTGGACTGGACGTACTGGGCTGCCGTGGCACTCTCGTTTGCATGGGCCACGGACCTGTGCCGCCGTTGTTTTCGCGTTTGACGCCAACGTCGGTATAGTTTGACCGGTCCGACTCGTCTCGGGCAGGCCGTCGTAGCTCAGATGGTAGAGCGACGCTCTCGTAAAGCGTAGGTCACGGGTTCGATTCCCGTCGACGGCTCCATACCTTTACTCGCTCGTGTTCCACCTCAGAGTCGTCGGGTGCACAGATCTGTCGCCAGCACAGTTCCATCTTCAATGTCCTTCGATCCTGCGGTCGTTCCATGATGCTTTTTCGAGAGGTACCCATCCCAGGGTTCCGGTGCGCAGCGGCTATCGATAAACTTGCATGACAGCCGAGTCCGCGTCCACGCGCGTCCGACACCTTCGGGTCATGAGGAGAGCCATGTACGACACCATCATCGTTGGAGCTGGCCTTGCCGGGCTGCAAGCCGCCACCACCTTGTCCGCGGCGGGCAAGGACATCGTCGTCCTGGAAGCTCGCGACCGAGTCGGTGGCCGGGTCGAGAACATTGCCCTCAAGGATGGCCGCATCGTCGAAATGGGTGGCCAGTGGGTCTCACCCGGGCACGAGAGGATGCATGCCCTCATCGATGCCCAGGGGCTCCAAACCGTGGAACCGGGCGGCGGGGACATGGTGCTGCGTCTGGGGGGCAAGGCCAAGAAGATTCATGTCGAACAGCCTGCTGCCCAGGACGACCTCAGCCCATTCGAGTTCTCCGATCTGGGTCAGGCGCTGCTCCGACTGCGCCGGTTGGCTCGCAAGGTGACCGACAATCCCACCTGGGCTGCTGCGAATGATCGGTGGCTCGGGCAGAGCCTCCAGCAGTGGCAGGACGTCAATCTGCGTACCGAGGGTGGCCGTAGGTACTTTGCCCGGCTGGTCGAGAAGGCCTTGGGGATCCACCCCGAGATCACCACCTTGGAGGACGCCCTGCAGCGGGTGAGTACTGGCGTCGATCTCGAGTCCTACGTCGTCACCAGCGGTGGGGTACGCCAGGCCCGAGTCGTGGGTGGGTTGGCGCAACTGACCGATGAGATGGCTCGTGACCTCGGTGATCGTATTCGTCTCTCCACCCCAGTGACGCGGGTGGAACACGCCGAGGGGCATGTCATCGTCACCTGCGAAGGGGGCGACCGATTCGAGGGCAGCTCGCTCGTTCTCACCACCCCGCCCCGGTTGCTCAAGACGATTGACTTCGAGCCCGACCTTCCGGCCGAACGCTACGACATGGCCGACAAGATCCCGGCCGGCAACGTCATCAAGGCGTTTCTGGTCTACGACGAGCCGTGGTGGCGGGATCGCGGGCTCTCTGGACAGATGAGTTGGAACGAGGGTGCCATGCGCATCACCTTCGACACCTCTGACGATGAGCATCACGGCATCCTGCTGGGCTTCTTCGAGGGTGGGGAAGCCTCCGGATACGGAAAATTGTCGGTGTCGCTGCGGCAACGGATCTTCGAGGAGGCCATCGAGAGGGCCTTCGGCCCAGCACCGCGAAAGCCAGTCGACTACGTCGATCGGGACTGGCTGGCCGAGAAGTACACCCAGGGCTGCCATGCCGCCCACTTCGCGCCCGGATTGTGGACTGCAGCAGGCCCTGTCATTGGCCAACCACTGGGGTCCATGTACTTCGCTGGTGCCGAGTACGCGTCCACCTTCAATGGCTACATGGAAGGTGCAGTGCGTAGTGCCGATGCTGCAACATCAGCCATTCTCGACGTGGCCAAGTCGTCGGAACACTGATTCTGCGGTATCACATATCCTTGGTGACGCCCGGCGACGCAAGGGTCAGCGCCGGGAAGGCTACGGAGGTGTGAATGTTCTGTGCGCGGTGCGGGTCTGCAGTACAGGCCCGGGACACGACGTGCCCAAGGTGCAACCTTGATCTTCGTCTGCCCGGCGCAATACGTATGACGGATCCATCCCTGGAGCGTTCCCTGCACGGCGGTGCGGACGGCGTCCGTCCGGTCAAGGACGAGTCGTCCCACTTCGACGCCGACGCCACGGTCGAGATGGATCGCAGAGCCATCAACCGCCCCCTGGCTGCGAGAGGAAACTCCGACACGTCCGCACAGCTGGGCAGTCGCTCCCCGAGGCGCGACACGTCCCAGTTCGACGATGCTGCCCGGACAGACACCGCCCAAGGGGACGACAAGACACGACCCACCTCGGGCGACTCCGCTGGCCAAGCTGGTTCCGATGATCGATCGTGGCCGGCATCCTCCGCCTCCAGGAACGACGTCGACCCTGCCCCCGATCTCAGTGAGACCACCTCTCGTGTTCTTCGCGAGCCGGTGTCGTCCGGGGACGAGACCCGAGTGCTCACCCCCACCACACCCCCCGCCTCGGCGCCCAATGTCCCCACGCAGCGTATTCCGGATCTTCCCAACGACTGGTTCCGTGACCCGGAGGCAGAACACAGCGCGGCGTTCGCCACCCAGAAGTCCGATCCGGTGCGCTTCACCCCTCCCGCCGACGAGTCCACGACGCAGGACCAGGTTGACGATGCCGAGGAACAGCACCGGCTCTCCGCCCCCGCCATCGCTGCCATTGTTCTGGCGAGTGCAGTCCTGCTGCTCATCGTCGTCGTGTGGGCCTTGCTGCGTTCCGGGCCAGACATCGGCACCCCGACCTCGAACGCGCCTGCTGCCGCGTCCTCGCCCGCACCGACCTCCAGCCCATCGGCCACTGCTTCTGCGAGCTCCGCTGCCTCTGCGAGCCCCAGTGCCGAGGAATCGAGCGCCGAGGAATCGAGCAGTTCTCCCTCCCCGGCGCCCACGCAGGAGTCCAGCACACCCACGACGTCGGCCACCCCGAGCCCCACTCCCAGCGGCTCCAGCGTCCCCGAGACGGCGCGTCAGTGCGATGACTCGGTCTGGGGCGATGGCAGCGCCTCCTGCCAGCTGGCCCGTGCCGCTGCCTCCCAGCTCCCGTCGCACTCGCACGGAACGGTCCACATGACGGTGTTCAGCCCCGCCTCGAACCGCAGTTATGACCTCACCTGCACCGGCGACGAGCTCGTCACGTGCACCGGTGGGCGCACCATCGCCGTCTACGTGCAGCGTTGAGCCATCGGGATCTGGAATCGGCGGGGTGAGGTGATGAGCCTCACATCGGCGGTTCCCACACCCCGCGCAGTGACGTGTTGGTCGCGAACTCCTCGGAGATCTCGCGCCACGGCCCGTCCACCGCGATCTCGGTGAGGGTTGCCGGCGGGTAGTGACACAGCATGGACTGCCCCTGGCTGTCCGTCGGGTCTGCGGACAGCTGTGCTGCCAGCTGCGGGATTGCCGGGGAGTGTGCGATGACGAGCAAGGTGTTCACCTCGTCATCCAACGACTCGGAGATTCGCTGCCGCATGGTGGGCACCGTGCAGCCGTACAGCACACGCATGGTCTCCACGCGACAGTCCACCTCCAGCTCCTCGAAGGTCTGCTGGGTGCGTCGGGCGCTGGAGACCATGGCGAGATCGATCCTGCGATCGGCAAGTTGGAGCCCCATCTCGTGGGCCTGACGCCGACCATAGGCCGTGAGAGGACGGTCGTGATCGGTGGCTGCCATCGGAGCGGCCTGGGCATGGCGCATCAGCAAGAGGGTGTGCATGAGATCATTGTGGCACCCCTGCCGACCAGCCACATGGGCTGTTCGAGACACGGCACGAAGGACCGGCACTCACCCGGCTGGTGTCAGTGATCGTGTGGCGGGTGCCTCCCAGCAGTCGCTGTGCCGGTCGAGCCGGCACGTGCCCGTGGCGCAGCACCATTCGGGGCAGGAGTCGTGCGGGCAGGATCCTGGGGCGTCAGGCCGTGATCTTGGCGGCTACTGCCACGTCGCGATGAATCGACGAGTCGACCCGGTGGTCCAGCCCTCGGTGCAGATCGTCGTCCAGCGGCTGTAGCCCAGCGTCGGCCATCATGGCGAGCAGATCCTCCCGTGCCAGGCCGAACGTGTTCCACGAGATCCCCATGGCCCCGCCGGAGCGCAGCTGGCTGGCCCACACACTGATCGACTCGCTGAGCAGCTGGGCGGGTGAGCGGTTCCGACCCGAGGAGCGTCCGTCACGGCCACCGTGCCGCTTGTCGGCGGTGGTCCCCTTCCCACCGCCCTTGGCATCCGGTCCCTTCGCGGCAGGACGGGACGTCGCTGCGTGCACCACTCCGTAGGGGGCGTCAACGACGACGGCGTCGAACTTTCTGCGCCCCCAGAGCTTGGCGCTGTCGCGGGTGTCCCCGGTGAACACGCCCATCTCCAGTGGTTCGGAACTGGGCAGGCGCAGTTCGGCCTCGTACTTCTTTCCCAATACCCGACCGTCCCGACGCACGGGGTGGGTTCGTGAGGTGTGTTTGAGACGCTTGTGACGCAGCCACGTCGTCATGTGGGCGGCCAGTGCCTCGACGGCCTTGACGTCCAGCTCCACCCCGTAACCGTTGTGCCCGGCCAGCCAGGCCTCCTGCAGGGTGGTGCCGCGCCCGGCCATCGGATCGAGGATCGCCAGCCGCGCCCCCTGGTCACGCCGTGCTGCGGCCGCCCCGGAGAGTCCGGCCAGGGTGACGTTGAGCAGCAGTCGGGTGAACTGTTCGTTGGTCTTGCCGCGGTACTTGGGGATCGTCACCAGATCCTCATCCAGCACATGGGTGGTGGGAAGCTCGATGGGACGCAGCAGCTCGCCCTGCCGCTGGAAGGCCGCCAGGGTGGCCGATGCTCGTGAGACGGCCCGCAGGATGGCCGGGTCCAGTGGTTGCTCGGCGTCGTCGATCTCCAGTGCGATGTACTCCACCCCGGCGAGCACGATCGGTTCGGCGCCACGCACCTGTGGACAGCACAGTGCCATCTCGGCTGCCGCCAGACGCGGAGCCTGATTGGCGTAGACGTGGTTGGCGGACGGGGCTACCAGGACCAAGCAGGATTGCACGGACGAATTGTGTCACGAGTAGCATTCAACTGCGAGTGTGCTGGTTCTCGTCCTGGTCGG
>OKBS01000051.1_pt1 | contig 54863 bp, 49 predicted proteins | sample 1614331 | NCBI WGS metagenome assembly OKBS01 (sample SAMN04436927, study PRJEB24849) | human gut metagenome | biome: human gut; feature: NICU; material: stool | host: Homo sapiens | place: USA: Saint Louis, MO | collected 2012-05-31
ACAAACCCAGCTGTTGAGTGCATTAGCGTTAAGTGTCGGGTTAACTCTCTCGGCGTCATTTCAGGCCGTCGCGTCGATTCCAGGCCAGGTTGCCGATCAGGCCCCCCTCCCCAGTCTGGCTCCAATGTTGGAAAAAGTGCTTCCGGCAGTGGTGAGCGTACGGGTGGAAGGAACGGCCAGTCAGGGACAGAAAATCCCGGAAGAATTCAAAAAGTTTTTTGGTGATGATTTACCGGATCAACCTGCACAACCCTTCGAAGGTTTAGGCTCCGGTGTCATCATCAACGCCAATAAAGGCTATGTGCTGACCAACAACCATGTGATTAATCAGGCACAGAAAATCAGTATTCAGCTCAATGATGGGCGCGAGTTTGATGCAAAACTGATTGGTAGCGATGACCAGAGCGATATCGCCCTGTTGCAAATTCAAAACCCGAGCAAATTAACGCAAATCGCTATTGCCGACTCCGATAAATTGCGCGTCGGTGATTTTGCCGTGGCGGTCGGTAACCCATTTGGCCTTGGGCAAACCGCCACCTCTGGCATTATTTCCGCATTAGGCCGCAGCGGGTTGAATCTTGAAGGTCTGGAAAACTTTATCCAGACAGATGCTTCCATTAACCGCGGTAACTCCGGCGGTGCACTGTTAAACCTTAACGGTGAGTTAATTGGCATCAACACTGCAATCCTTGCGCCTGGCGGCGGTAGCGTCGGGATTGGATTTGCCATTCCCAGTAATATGGCGCGAACACTAGCGCAGCAGCTTATCGACTTTGGAGAAATCAAACGCGGCCTGTTAGGTATCAAAGGCACCGAGATGAGTGCCGATATCGCCAAAGCCTTCAACCTTGACGTGCAGCGTGGCGCGTTTGTCAGCGAAGTGTTGCCAGGTTCTGGCTCGGCGAAAGCGGGCGTCAAAGCGGGCGATATTATTACCAGCCTCAACGGCAAACCGCTGAATAGCTTTGCTGAGTTGCGCTCTCGTATCGCGACCACCGAGCCGGGCACGAAAGTGAAGCTTGGCCTGCTGCGTAACGGCAAACCACTGGAAGTAGAAGTGACGCTCGATACCAGCACCTCTTCGTCGGCCAGCGCTGAAATGATCACGCCAGCGCTGGAAGGTGCAACGTTGAGCGATGGTCAGCTAAAAGATGGTGGCAAAGGTATCAAGATCGATGAGGTTGTCAAAGGAAGCCCAGCTGCTCAGGCTGGCTTGCAAAAAGACGATGTGATCATTGGCGTCAACCGCGATCGGGTGAACTCGATTGCTGAAATGCGTAAAGTGCTGGCGGCAAAACCGGCCATAATCGCCTTGCAAATCATACGCGGCAATGAAAGCCTCTACCTACTAATGCGTTAATGTCGTAAACCGGGCATCAGGCTGACGTGTGATGTCCGGTTAACTCGTGGTATGCTGCTGCCGTTCCCTTTTTTAACGATGCCTCCATCATGTTTGTGAAGCTCTTACGTTCCGTTGCGATTGGATTAATTGTCGGCGCTATTCTGCTGGTTGCCATGCCTTCGCTGCGCAGCCTTAACCCGCTTTCCACTCCGCAATTTGACAGTACCGATGAGACGCCTGCCAGCTATAATCTGGCGGTTCGCCGCGCCGCGCCAGCGGTGGTTAACGTTTATAACCGCGGTTTGAACACCAACTCTCACAACCAGCTTGAGATCCGCACCCTGGGATCTGGTGTAATCATGGATCAACGCGGGTATATCATCACCAATAAACACGTGATCAACGACGCCGATCAGATCATCGTCGCCTTACAGGATGGACGTGTTTTTGAAGCGTTACTGGTTGGCTCTGACTCTCTAACCGATCTGGCGGTGCTGAAAATTAACGCCACAGGCGGTTTACCAACGATTCCGATCAATCCACGCCGCGTACCGCACATTGGCGATGTGGTTCTGGCGATCGGTAACCCGTACAACCTCGGGCAGACCATTACCCAGGGGATTATCAGTGCCACGGGTCGAATCGGTCTGAACCCGACCGGGCGGCAAAACTTCCTGCAAACCGATGCTTCCATTAACCACGGTAACTCTGGCGGCGCGCTGGTGAACTCGCTGGGCGAACTGATGGGCATTAACACGCTGTCGTTTGATAAGAGTAACGATGGCGAAACGCCGGAAGGTATCGGCTTTGCGATTCCTTTCCAGTTAGCGACCAAAATTATGGATAAACTGATCCGTGATGGCCGTGTGATCCGTGGCTACATTGGCATTGGTGGACGTGAGATCGCCCCATTACATGCGCAGAGTGGCGGCATGGATCAACTGCAAGGGATCGTGGTTAACGAAGTGTCGCCTGATGGCCCAGCGGCAAATGCAGGCATCCAGGTCAACGATCTGATTATCTCTGTGAATAACAAACCCGCTATTTCCGCCCTGGAGACAATGGATCAGGTCGCGGAAATTCGCCCTGGTTCGGTGATCCCGGTTGTCGTGATGCGTGACGATAAACAGTTAACATTGCAGGTCACCATTCAGGAATATCCGGCGACCAACTAAGGTCAGCGTAAAAAAACAAAAACCGGAGTCTGTGCTCCGGTTTTTTATTATCCGCTAATCAATTACTTATTAACGAACTCTTCGCCCAGGGCGATATCTTTCTTCAGCGTATCCAGCATACCTTCCAGCGCGTTCTGTTCAAATGCGCTCAGAGTACCGATAGATTTACGCTCTTCCACGCCGTTTTTACCCAGCAGCAGCGGTTGAGAGAAGAAACGAGCGTACTGACCGTCGCCTTCAACGTAGGCACATTCGACAACGCCTTGTTCGCCCTGCAGTGCGCGAACCAGAGACAGACCAAAACGTGCAGCTGCCTGGCCCATAGACAGGGTTGCAGACCCGCCACCGGCTTTCGCTTCAACCACCTCAGTACCCGCGTTCTGGATACGTTTGGTCAGATCAGCCACTTCCTGCTCGGTAAAACTAACGCCAGGAACCTGTGACAGCAGCGGCAGAATGGTAACACCAGAGTGACCACCAATAACCGGCACTTCAACTTCGCCTGGCTGTTTGCCTTTCAGTTCCGCAACAAAGGTGTTGGAACGAATGATATCCAGCGTGGTAACGCCGAACAGTTTGTTTTTGTCATAAACACCGGCTTTTTTCAGCACTTCAGCAGCAATCGCAACTGTAGTGTTAACCGGGTTAGTAATAATACCAATGCACGCTTTCGGGCAGGTTTTCGCAACTTGCTGTACCAGGTTTTTCACGATGCCGGCGTTAACGTTAAACAGGTCGGAACGATCCATACCCGGTTTACGCGCTACGCCTGCAGAGATAAGAACGACATCTGCACCTTCCAGCGCCGGAGTCGCATCTTCACCTGAAAAACCTTTGATTTTCACAGCAGTAGGGATATGGCTCAGATCGACAGCCACACCGGGAGTCACTGGAGCGATATCATACAGAGAGAGTTCTGAACCTGAAGGCAGTTGGGTTTTTAACAGTAGTGCAAGCGCCTGGCCAATACCGCCAGCAGCGCCGAGGACTGCGACTTTCATCCTAAACTCCTTATTATATTGATAAACTAAGATATGTTGCTCCGCTGCCGCGACCTTAATCCACAAAATTGCCGTTTACAATGACCACATCTCAAGAATGTGTAGTCACGCAAGTTTAGCGTTTATGCATTTAATTGCCGTAATCAGGAACCTAACTTACGTAATTAACAGTCACTTATGCATTAGCGCAACATTCCAACAGGTGGTGACAATATACCCTACCGCTCAGCCAAAACAATATCAATTTGATAACAATTAATTTACTTTTAAGCAGAATTTGCAGGCCGTGACGCAGGCATGTTTCTCAATAACGAAATTTGATAAAATCCCGCTCTTTCATAACATTATTTCAGCCTTCTTCAGGGCTGACTGTTTGCATAAAAATTCATCTGTATGCACAATAATGTTGTATCAACCACCATATCGGGTGACTTATGCGAAGCTCGGCTAAGCAAGAAGAACTAGTTAAAGCATTTAAAGCATTACTTAAAGAAGAGAAATTTAGCTCCCAGGGCGAAATCGTCGCCGCGTTGCAGGAGCAAGGCTTTGACAATATTAATCAGTCTAAAGTCTCGCGGATGTTGACCAAGTTTGGTGCGGTACGTACACGCAATGCCAAAATGGAAATGGTTTACTGCCTGCCAGCTGAACTGGGTGTACCAACCACCTCCAGTCCATTGAAGAATCTGGTACTGGATATCGACTACAACGATGCAGTTGTCGTGATTCATACCAGCCCTGGTGCGGCGCAGTTAATTGCTCGCCTGCTGGACTCACTGGGCAAAGCAGAAGGTATTCTGGGCACCATCGCTGGCGATGACACCATCTTTACTACCCCTGCTAACGATTTCACCGTCAAAGAGCTGTACGAAGCGATTTTAGAGCTGTTCGACCAGGAGCTTTAATCTCTGCCCCGTCGCTTCTGGCGGCGGGGAAAATGTTGCTTTTGCCTATCAACCCCCTGCTTTCCCCTGCGATTCATTTAACGAATAGTGCGTTTTACTGCGACATATCATTCACACAATGAATACATATAGTAAAAAAGCACATTATGCAAAATTCATTATCTAATTGAAAATACTATAATTAACAATAAATGATCGTGTTTTTAATTCTTTTTTGTTATTAAAATTCACATTTTTAACACTTAGTATCAACTGAAACAGTTAGCGTGGTATTAATTAGTTCAATAATTAGTGTATACTTGATTTTGTGATATGGGTCACGAAACAAAGGCCCAGCTAAAAGATTATGTCGAGGTAAAAATCATGAAAATCAAAACCACTGTTGCTGCATTAAGTGTGCTTTCTGTTCTCTCTTTCGGTGCATTCGCTGCCGACTCCATTGATGCTGCACAAGCACAAAATCGTGAAGCAATCGGGACCGTATCCGTAAGTGGTGTGGCGTCTTCGCCAATGGATATGCGTGAAATGCTGAACAAAAAAGCGGAAGAGAAAGGCGCAACGGCCTACCAGATTACTGAAGCTCGTAGTGGTGACACTTGGCACGCTACGGCTGAACTGTACAAATAAACCCTCATCGTCTTGTCCGACGATATTGCCCCCGGTTCGGGGGCTTTTTTTGCGCTAATGACGAACATTAAAACGCAAATGCCCTTCCAGCTCTTCCTCTGCCTCATCAAACAGCAATATTAACGCGCCAAAACGGCGACGCGTTTTCTCTCCCAGATGAACAAATTCAATCTCAAGTGGTAGCGGCAGGACATCGTTCATTAACACATCCCATAGTGAGTCGAGATCGCGTACCTTATCTTTCGCCAGACCAAAGGTTTGGCTAAAGTCACGATAAAAATCCTCCTGACTCTCAATCTCATCAAAATCAAAGGTATAAATATTCATCTGTTGCCACCGTCACGTTTCGCGGCGAGTTCTGCCGTTCATCGCTAAGTATAGCCATGAAAAAACCGACGCTTCGGGCGTCGGTTTTGACTTAACTATCGGTCAACGCATGTTGATACTTATGGAGCATACCCGTAAGCCGATGTACTGGTTCCGTCACCTGCGGTGGCGCTTGCCAGATGCGTAGCTTTTCCTGGTAGATTTCCAGTTCTTCCAGCAACTGGCCAAAGTACCGACGACGTTTATCATCGCTACGGGCAGATATCACATGGTCTGCTGTGCGGCGCATTTGTCGGTGAAACGCCGATAAATCCTCGTTAACCGGGATCGGCGCATCACGCAGGCGCTGGTGCGCGATAATCATCGTCAGCGCCAGGCGAAATTTCGGCAAATCCCCTGGGAACTTATTCATCAGCAAAAACAGCTGCTGATAAAGTGCCGGGAGGTGATTCTCTTTACGACGTGCCACATTGGTAGTCATCGCGGAAACAGCGGCAGAAACAAACTGATTAAGCAGTACACGTCCAGTCCTGTCGCGCGATTTATCCCGCACCAGCAAAATAACGGTGAACGCGAGCACACAGCCGACGATTTGCCCTAATGCGCTGTCGAGAAACTGACTGAAATGGAAAGTCATCGGGTTATCCAGCACGATAATATTTATGGTGCTGGCCAACGCCCCCATCGAGCCCAATCTCCGTTTCTGTACTTCTATACCGAGGAAAAATCCCAGCACTGCCAGGCTAATACACAGCAGCAACATGCTCTGTTGGGTATTAGGGATAATCACCAAAAAGTAGAGCAGCCCTAACGGTAGCGCTGCCAGCGTCCCGTAGATAAAGTCGATCGCCACCATGCGTGGATTCGGCAAACGCATTGCCAGTGACGTCACGACCGCAATCATCACCATTGCACCACTGCCGGAAGTCCAGCCCGTCCACAGCCAGAAAAGCGTGCCCAGAATGCAAGAAAGTGTGGTTCGCCAGAAGTTAACCATTGCATGATGACGTTCGGCTGACTCTACTTTTACTTCCGGTTCGCCTTGCAGGATCTCTTCTTCGGTGGCGTTGATTTTTGTGTTACTGATAACGCCGCGCTTGAGAAGCTGATAACGCGTTGCCGCCGCGACCCAGCTATAAATGGTGACAGGCGTTTCCCGTTCCCCGGTCCAGGCGATCACTCTCCGCAGGCGTTTGAGCTGCTTGTGGACGTCCTGCGCAGTTTCTACCGGCGTGTCAAAAAATTCGCGGAAAGTATCAGTGATCAATTCCGGGCGCGTATTCTGAATAAGATAAGTTTCGCAGGATTGGGTAATCAGCGTCAGCGATAGCGTATTGATCGCTTTTAAACGTCGATTGGCCCGCGCCCAGCGGGAAGATTCCATATTCAGGTTGCTGCGCATACCTTGTAACGCCGTAGTACGTCGCACCAGATCGCCCCAGGCTTTATCGACAACTTCACCATCGCCATGCTTGATACAGAGTTGCATTAATTGATATTGCGCGACCAGCAAACTTTCCAGCTCTCGATCCACTTCTTGTTTGATCGATCGCGGAGAAAAGAGCAAATCCGCCATAATTGCACACACAATACCGATAACGATCTCGCTACAACGTTCGACGGCAAACTGCGGCGTAAGCAATGGTTCCGGCTGAATAGTGATCACAATGATCAGCGCGGTATAACCGGCCAGCCCCCACGCATACGAGTTTTCTATTCGTACCAGCGAGGATATCCAGGTACAAAAACCGGCCCAGATACAGCACACCAGAATCATCAATAATGGTGCTCGGATCATCGCAATGATGATTACCAGTCCGGCAATACAGCCAATAAATGTGCCGATGATGCGCAAAAAGCCACGATAGCGAATAGCGCCAGAATACGGTTCACCTCCCGCAGCAAAGGCCGGACCGGCGGCAACAATCGCCGCTGTCAGTACCGCCCAGCGTGGCGTTTCCAGCTGGAAGTGAAAGCCAACAAACAGCGCCAGTACAATGGCGGTCGCCAGTTTTACCGCAAAGCGAATATGTTGATTAGCAATGGAGAAAATACCCATCGTGATTAACCAAACTCACGCAGGCGATGAGCCATTTTACGGAAGAACGAATCCTGACTTTCGTCGCGATCTTGTTTGCCAGTGACTACCACCGTAGCAGTGGTGCCCGCAGGCCAGATGTTCTCTTGCTGGTTGTCGAGACGAATACGTACCGGAACACGTTGCGCCAAACGTACCCATTCAAGGTTAGAGTCGATGGTCGCCATCCCTTTGTCGTCACGCGTGCTGCTGGCATTGGTGACCCCTGCGGCAACACTATCAACAGTCCCTTTCAGCACTTTGTTACTGCCAAGCGGCGTGATCTCCGCACGATACCCAGGGCGCACCCCTTCCAGCTTAGTTTCTTCCATATAGGCCAGTACATAGAAGGAGTTCTGTTTCACCAGCGCAACCGCCGTTGATCCTCGAGTAATAAACTCACCGGTATAGACGTTGAGGTTGGTCACCCAGCCATCTGCTGGCGCGCGGATGACTGTACGTTCAAGATCCAGTTTTGCCAGATCGCGGGTCGCCTGCGCTTTCGCTAACTGATGCAGAACTGTTTGTAGTACGTTGTTCGCCTGGTCGATCTCTTCGCGAGACATCGCCTGCACACCGAGACGGTTACGACGTCCGGCCTCCTGGCGTTTCTCCTGTGCCAGTACCTGATAATAAGCAACATCGGCTTGCGCTTCCTCAAGCGCCTTTTGATAGCGCGGCTGGTCGATGGTGAACAGTACCTGTCCTTTTTTCACCAGCTGGTTATCATGAACATTCACCTGGGTAATGAGTCCAGAAACGTCCGGCGCGATCGCAACAACGTCAGCGCTAAAGCGCGCGTCACGCGTCCACGGGGATTCGGTGTAATAGACCCAGGCATTAAAAATTGCGATGAAGGCCAGAATGACTAATACGACCGTGATGGCCGTACGGGAGAATTTTCTTATTAGTGTTTTCACTTCAACCTCAAACGAACAGTCGCGATATCAAATAAAACAAGCAGCAATAGAGCGCGGTGTTGAACAACGCCGGATGCCAGACAAAGTCGTAGATACCTGTTGGCACAAGTACCCGGCGCACCAGCCAGAAAATCGCCAGTGATAAAAGCAATTCGAAAAATATCGGTGGGAAGGACAGCCCAAACACCACGATAACGGGAAACAGACTCATGTTGACCTTGGTTGTATAGAGAGAGCAGGCGTTATTATTTTCAGCATCTGTCGCCGCAGAGAAGGGCATGGAAAGCCGGGCGAGAGCAACATTGCTGTAGATTGATATTTAATATATTAACGTAACTGTTATGCTGTTATCTATATTATGTGATCTAAATCACTTTTAAGTCAGAGTGAATAATGGAACGACTAAAACGCATGTCGGTGTTTGCCAAAGTAGTTGAATTTGGCTCTTTTACCGCCGCCGCCAGACAGCTACAGATGAGCGTTTCGTCCATCAGTCAGACGGTGTCAAAACTGGAAGATGAGTTGCAGGTAAAGCTGTTAAACCGTAGCACACGCAGCATTGGCCTGACCGAAGCCGGCAGAATTTACTACCAGGGCTGCCGTCGGATGCTCCATGAAGTGCAGGATGTTCATGAGCAACTGTATGCCTTCAATAACACCCCCATCGGGACGCTGCGCATTGGCTGTTCTTCAACTATGGCACAAAATGTTCTCGCCGGGCTGACGGCAAAAATGCTGAAAGAATACCCAGGTTTGAGCGTCAATCTGGTTACCGGAATTCCTGCCCCCGACCTGATTGCCGACGGTCTGGATGTGGTGATCCGCGTCGGCGCGTTGCAAGATTCCAGCCTGTTTTCCCGCCGTCTGGGCGCAATGCCAATGGTGGTGTGCGCCGCAAAAAGCTATCTCACACAATACGGCATACCAGAAAAACCCGCCGATTTAAGTAGTCATTCATGGCTTGAATACAGCGTGCGACCCGACAATGAATTTGAACTGATCGCACCGGAAGGGATCTCGACTCGCCTGATCCCGCAAGGGAGATTTGTGACTAATGATCCGATGACGTTGGTGCGCTGGCTGACGGCGGGTGCCGGGATCGCCTACGTGCCGTTGATGTGGGTGATCAACGAGATCAATCGCGGGGAACTGGAGATCCTGCTGCCACGTTACCAGTCAGACCCACGCCCGGTTTATGCGTTATATACCGAAAAAGATAAGCTGCCGCTGAAGGTACAAGTCGTGATCAACTCGCTAACGGATTATTTTGTTGAGGTCGGTAAATTGTTTCAGGAGATGCACGGGCGCGGGAAAGAGAAGTAATTAATATTGTACTGTTACGTTGTACAAACCTGTGCCAACGGGTTCCCCTCACCCTAACCCCAGAGGGGCGAGGGGACCGTTCGTACACGGAGAAGGATTAATTATCCTTCTGAAAATACTGAAATTATTACGCAGTACCGCCAACAGTCAGGTTATCAACTTTCAGCGTTGGCTGGCCCACGCCAACCGGCAAACTTTGCCCTTCTTTACCGCAGACACCCACGCCGTTATCCAGTTTCAGGTCGTTGCCAACCATCGAAATCTGCTGCATGGTTTCGATACCGGAACCAATCAACGTTGCGCCTTTCACCGGCTTAGTTACTTTACCGTTTTCAATAAGATACGCTTCTGAGGTGGAGAAAACGAATTTGCCAGAGGTGATATCCACCTGGCCGCCACCAAAGTTCGGTGCATAGATACCGTACTCAACGGATTCAATAATTTCCTGCGGGGTCGATTTACCCGGCAGCATATAGGTGTTGGTCATACGCGGCATGGGCAGATGAGCGTAGGATTCACGGCGACCGTTGCCAGTCGGCGTCATGCCCATCAAACGCGCGTTGAGTTTATCCTGCATGTAGCCTTTCAGAATGCCGTTCTCAATCAGCACGTTGTACTGGCCTGGCGTACCTTCGTCATCAATCGCCACCGAACCACGGCGATCGACCATCGTGCCATCATCAACCACGGTACACAGTTCTGAAGCCACCAACTCCCCGACCTGTCCACTAAATACTGAAGTGCCACGGCGGTTGAAGTCGCCTTCCAGACCGTGACCCACCGCTTCATGCAACAGCACGCCCGGCCAACCTGCGCCAAGTACTACCGGCATGGTGCCCGCTGGTGCAGCAACGGCAGAAAGATTGACCAGCGCCATACGCACTGCTTCTTTTGCCCACGCATCCGCACGGACTTCGCCGTCGAGATCAGCAAGGAAGAACTCATAACCAAAACGACCGCCGCCACCACTGGCACCGCGTTCGCGTTTGCCATCTTCTTCGACCAAAACGCTCACGGAAAGACGCACCAGCGGACGGACATCCGCCGCTAGTGTGCCGTCGGTGGCCGCAACCAGAATTAATTCATAGACACCACTGAGGCTGGCAGTCACTTCCTGTACGCGCTTGTCCGCTTCGCGGGCAACCTTATCGACGCGACGCAGGATATCCAACTTCTCTTCACGGCTCATGCTTTGCAGCGGATCTACCGAGGTATATAACGGGCTATGCTCTACCGCGCCCAGCGTCTGTACTTTGCCATCACCACTATCACGGACGATGGTGCGCGCCGCTTGTGCACTCTGTTCCAGCGCCAGCAGGCTGATTTGGTCAGCATAAGCAAATCCGGTTTTTTCACCACTGATTGCACGCACGCCAACGCCCTGATCGATGTTGTAAGAACCATCTTTAATAATACGGTCTTCTAAAACCCAGGATTCGTGATAGCTCGACTGAAAATAGAGATCGCCATAATCAAGGCGACGTTCGGCCAGTTGACCGAGGATCGCGAACAAGTCCTGATGTTTCAGGCCGTTCGCCGCTAGCAATTGTTCACTTACCAGGTTCAGACTCATCGTTTTTGCTACTCGTTAGTTACTGCAGTAGAGGATTTTTTACGGCTGCCGGATGCGGCGTGAACGCCCTATCCGGCCTACGGTTATGTTCCGGCTCGTTGGCCTTTGGCAACGATTATCATATGAGATTGGGGCAATTACGCGCCCTCGTCAAATCATTGCGCTTTTTCTTTACGCGGTTGGCGCAACACTTCGTTGATTTGCGGATCGTCCAGCGGACCCGAAATGTGATAGCGCAAAATGGAGACTTTGCTCCACAGCGGCCCCAGCACTTTACTGGCTGCAAACACTGCCGCGCCAACAATGGGGTTAACCGCAAAAGCCGCAGCCACGCCCACCGTCGCAGAAATCTCTGGTGCGACAACCGCTTCCATATTCAGGTCGCGACGCACCAGATTTACCGACCCTTTCATGGCGATATCCGCTTCCAGGCCATCCACCAGCGTGTCGTCAGTGTGCATAACGCCGTCTTTAATCCACGCGGTGCTGCGAATGGAGTCAAAATAGAACCCTTCGCCAAAAGTGTCTCTGAAATCAAAACGCAGCTTACGCATCAGTGCATCTACGCTCAATAAACGCAGCAATTGCCCGGCATGTCCGGTATTGATTTCGGTAATTTCGCCTTTACCCAGTTGAGTATGAATGATGCCATTCAACGTCGCCTCATCTGGCTGCCAGGGTGCTTTGCGCCAATGTAAATCGTAATCCACATTAAATGACGACTGGCGTATGGGCGTCGTGACTCCAAAAAATTCTGCGGCGGCATCAATTTTCTGCCCGCGCAGTTTTCCTTTCAGCGAGGTACGTTCATTCCCCGGATTGTTAACCCATTCCCCATCGGCAGTGAGCCGCGAAAAACCAGTATCAATCAGTCCATTAGTCAGCGTTAATGTATTGCCAGAAATGGTGATATCACTGTCAATGCGCCCGAATTTTTGCCCCCAGAACCAGCACTCTGCGCATCGTATTTGTGCGTCCGGCCAGCCACGGAAGCTAATGCGCTCCGTTGTCGGGAAAGGTGATGAATTCGTTGAGTCACCATGAGTTTTCGGCACGCTTGGGTTGTAATAAAGATATTTGATATTCGCCAGCCACGGCGCGTTATTACGCATCGCCAGCGTGGCGTTGATTTCACGCCCTTGCGCCTCAACCAGGGTGCCATTTGCCGTCGGTTGCGAAACAATACTCAGGTTATTCCATTGCTGATTTCCCAGCGACAACATAGGCGTACGTAACGTTATGTGTTGTGGGAAACTCGCTGCACCACCGACACTCTCCGCCGCGCCTTTCTGGAACAGGGCCAGCCACTCGGCACCATTCATCGGCGGCATATTGAGTTCAACGCCACTTTGTTCCGGCAACGGCGGGAGCGTTTTACTGTCTGCCGCCCAAATAGCACGATCGAGCGTCAGCTTTTGACCGAGCAACCAGCGGCTATTGAAATGGTTATCCGCACCAGCCTGTCCGGTTAATTCAAAGCTGTTGAGATTGCCATCAACCTTAACGTTTACCGGTAGTGGTTCACCCGCAGGTTTGGCTAACGGTGAAGGTAAGTGACTGCTCACATTCTTCAAATCGCCGTTCAGCTCTACGTTATACGTCGCGCCAGCATGATAAGGCAGCTCAATGCCCACTTTACCATCCCACGCCACGCTGCCACTTAATGCTTCGTTCACCGCTGCAGGCAGAACGCCGGTTTTCGCTGGTTGCCAGTTACCGTTGAGATTCACCGCGACCTGGTAGGCTTTTGCCCCTTCTTTGGTGGAAAAATCCACGTTCAACGGCTGATTAAACCAGCTTGCTGTCAGTGGTTCACTTTGCAGATCGCCATTGATAAAGCTGAATTTACCGCTCAAATTTTTCAGGGTGCTGTCGAGTGGTTTGATAAACAGGCTGTTATTACGCAGCGTCACTTCACCTTTCGCGGTTACCAACTCGCCGTTCAGCGGGATATCAAGATGTAAGCGAGCATTCACATCGCCGTCGAGCTGGAGTTCTTGCAGGGTCGCACCCAGAGAATCTTTCAGCGGTGTCTCATCAAAGTAAGGGCCAACGGCTTTACCCGGACCTTTAATGTCAGCGTCAATCAGCAGTTTTTCTTTTGAGTAGTCAGGGATCACTGCGGTGAGATTACTCGCGCGCACGCCGCCCAAATTAACGCCATCGGTTTTCATCCATAAACCGTCGTTAATAAAGTCCAGTTCAATATCAAGGTTAGTTAATGCAGGCCAGTCCGGCTGGAAGGCAAACTTCGCGTTGCGCAGCGGCACCAGCACTTCAAACTGACCTTCGTTGTGTTTATAGGGGAAGAGTTGCGGATTGCCACCATAAACCAGCGTCGCGTTATCCGCTTCACCGCCCTGAATCGCGCCACTTAAGTAATCAACCAGGTCTTTACCCATCAAGTTTTCCGGGAAATAGCGCCAGGCTTGCGAACCATCATCGGTACTGATGCCAGCCAGAATACCCAGCCAGGGTTCATCGTTAGCAGGTTGCAGGTAACGAAAACCGCCGCGCGCATGGACGGCTTTGGCTTTAACGTCAATATTACGCCCATCCAGCTGGAAACCTTTGTCATTGTTCAGCCAGCTTATCGTAGCCTGGCCGTCTGCGATTTCCAGTGGCGCACGGAATACCGTTTCGTAAGGCATCTTTGCCTGCTTCATCGACGCGGTAAGCAAACCATTTTCTACGCTGCCGGAAAGCGTCCCGGAAAAGTGTTCCGCACCCGGTAATAATTTCCATTGCTTCCAGGCCAGATCGCTCCACGATGCCTGAAAACGGGTCTTGTCTGCCGCCTGAAGCGGGATATCCAGCGCCAGAGTGTTAATCTTGCCGCTCGGTTGTGTGGAGCGCCAAACATCACCCAGTGCAGGTGAAAGTTTCGCGACCAGCGGGCGTACGCCCTCCAGCCCTGCCAGCTCCAGATTACTGGCACGAATCCGGAGTTCGTCACTGCGTTTATTGTCTTTGCCGCCAACGTCCTGTTCCGGTATCCAGGCCAGCGTCAATGCTCCGCTCGGCCAGGGTTTGCCGTCCATCGTGATCCGTGTATCGGGAATAGAGAACTGCCATCCCGGATTTTCACGCGTAATATGCGCAGTCAGATTATCCACCGACAGCGTATGCGTTTCCTTCTCGCCCAACCAGCTGGCACCGCCCTGTTTCAGCCAGACGTCACCGCCGGTTACATCGCCTTTGTCGATCGTCATCCAGCCTTCAAGGGAGAACTGTGCCGTTTCCAGCGCAATATTGTCCTGCATCCATTTACCGAGCCACGGCTTCAGGTCGATGTCATCCGCCTGGAGCCAGACGCGACCATTGCTTAACAACCCCTCATCATCGCGCAAATCCATACGCACCTGCATCACGCCGTGCTGTCCGGTAAGGCTGGAGAGGCTTACCAGGCCTTCCGCACGGTGTCGACGTGGATCGTTCAGCCAGGTGAGCTGTGGGATCGCCAGCTCGGCGCGCTGACCGGATGGCGTCAGGAAACTGACTTCACTGTCGCGGAGATCGAAATGGTCGAACTGACGAAGAAACAGATCGCTGATGTGACTGGCTTCCAGGCTATCATTACCACCGCCGCTGGTGATAGGAGTGTTGGTGCGAAAGCGCAGCTGCCAGAAAGTGAGGTCGCGAAACTGCCAGCGCATATGTAACAGGCTCTGCCAGACATCCAGCGCCAGAGTAACGCGTTTAACCGAAAATTCGCCGCCATCTTTTAGTTCTGCACGGATGTCGTGCGCTTCAAGCGTCGGACCAAAATTCTGCCAGCTGGCTGAGAGCTGACTGGCTTCTACCGGCATGCCAGTCGCGGATTCTATTTTGTTGAGGATTTCCGGACGCCAGGCGTCAAGATGCGGTAAAGCAATACGCAGGCCGCTAACCAGCAGGGCAGCGATCACAACGAGCGCGGCTCCAGTAAGCAGTAAAATCCCCGGCAATCGCCTCACCCGTCACTCCTTGTCTGCTAAAAATGTGACTCAAAAACCCTTTGCCGGATGGCGGCCCAGCATCTGTTTACATCATTACGACGTCAAACTGCTCCTGGTTATAGAGCGGTTCAATTTGTACTTTAACCTGTTTGCCAACGAAAATTTCCACTTCCGCCAGCGAGTGTGACTCTTCGCCTTTCAAGGCTTCGGCTACTGCCGGAGAAGCATAGACCAGGAAACGGTCGGAGTCGTAAGCATGGTGGACACGAACAATCTCGCGCATGATTTCATAGCATACCGTTTCCACGGTTTTCACCGTTCCGCGACCGTGGCAGGTTGGGCATTCGTTACACAGTACGTGCTCAATGCTTTCGCGGGTGCGTTTACGCGTCATCTCCACCAGCCCCAGCGCCGAAAAACCATTAACGCTGGTTTTCACCCGATCTTTGCTCAACGCCTGCTCCAGCGAGTGCAGCACGCGGCGACGGTGATCTTCATTATTCATATCGATGAAATCAATAATGATAATCCCGCCCAGATTGCGCAACCGTAACTGGCGAGCGATAGCCTGCGTCGCTTCAATATTGGTATTGAAAATGGTGTCGTCCAGATTGCGATGACCGACAAACGCCCCGGTATTGATGTCCACGGTGGTCATCGCTTCGGTCTGGTCGATAATCAGATAACCACCGGATTTCAATTCTACTTTGCGTTCCAGCGCTCGCTGGATTTCGTTTTCGACATCAAAGAGATCGAAAATCGGCTGGCGTCCGGTGTAATGCTCCAGCTTGCTGGTCATCTCGGGAATGTACTCTGAGGTAAACTCCAGCAATGCTTCGTAAGTCAGGCGTGAGTCAACGCGAATGCGGTCGAGTTCGGCGTCGGCGAAATCACGCAGAACACGCTGCGCCAGCGCCAGTTCGCCGTACAGCTGATAACGGGTCTGCGGGCGTTTTTTACGCTCCATAACTTTGGTCCAGACGCGTTTCAGATAAGCGGCATCGGAGGCCAGTTCAGCCTCGCCAACCCCTTCCGCTGCAGTACGGATGATAAACCCGCCCTGCTCGTCGCAATACTCTGCGACCACTTTTTTCAGGCGTTCACGTTCTGATTCGCTTTCAATACGTTGGGATACCCCAACGTGAGAAGCCCCTGGCATAAACACCAGATAGCGAGAAGGCAGCGTGATATCGGTAGTCAGGCGCGCACCTTTAGTGCCAAGCGGATCTTTCACCACCTGCACCATCAGATCTTGCCCCTGACGGACCAGTTCCGAGATGTCGCGCACCGTGAATTGCTTTTGTTCTTCACCCGCCACACATTCGGTGTGCGGCATGATGTCAGATGCATGAAGAAACGCGGCTTTATCCAGCCCAATATCTACAAAAGCCGCCTGCATACCCGGAAGTACACGACTTACACGACCCTTGTAGATATTGCCTACTATTCCGCGTCGCGCCTCACGTTCAATATGAATTTCCTGCAGAATACCGCCATCAATATACGCCACTCGCGTTTCCGAAGGCGTTACGTTTACCAACAATTCAGCCGTCATGTTTATCCCTTTTCTCACGCAGTGCGTTAAAATTACTTAATAATTCATACGTTTCAACCAGCGGTAAGCCGACTACGGCGTGAAAGCTGCCATTTATCTTCCTGACAAAACAGCCACCCAGCCCCTGAATACCGTATGCACCTGCTTTATCTAACGGTTCGCCGCTGGCGACATAGCCCGCGATGTCTTCGTCTGTTAACGTTCTGAAAGTCACATCGGTGACCACCAGGCAATCGAGAATGTGCTGGCTGTCGGCCAACGCCACTGCCGTCATCACCTGATGGGTCTGACCCGATAATTTGCGCAACATCTGCGCCGCATGCTCTGCGTCGCGCGGTTTCTCGAGCACTTCTCCGTTCAGGATAACGATAGTATCCGCACCCAGCACCGGGAGATCCTGCGCCGTTTGCGCGACACCCGCCTGTGCTTTCTCGCGCGCCAGACGCACAACATACTGCTGCGCGCTCTCCTGCGGCTGACGCTGCTCCTCAATGCCCGTAACAATACGTTCAAAGGTCACGCCAAGTTGCGCAAGTAACTCCTGACGACGCGGAGAACCGGAAGCTAAATACAGAGAAGTCATAGAAACCTTTATTGCACTGCAAACTGCTGACGGACTTTACGCATCAGCAAGAAAATCCACGGCCAGAGAACGCCATTGACTACACTACTCCAGAACACTTCCGGTCTGAAAGAGACGTTAATCACTAAAAACTCTGCCCAGAAAACAATAATATCCACCACCAGCGAAAGCAACATGACGACCAGCGCCTGCTGCCATAATGCGAGGTTGCGGAAAAGCTGGTATTTCAGCGCCACCAGGTAAGCAATGATGCTCATCGCCAATACGCGTACGCCAAGCGTCGAGCCGCTGATCAGATCCAGTATGGCACCCATCACAAAACCTGTGCCCACATTTACGCGATGGGGCAAGGCCAGGATCCAATACAACAAGATGAGTAACACCCAGTTTGGCCGGAAAACAATCAGGTTGTCCGGCCATGGCATGATTTGCAGCAACAGCGCAATGAGGAAAGAGAGCCAGATTACCCAGCGTCCCTGGCTACGATAGCTCGCCACTATTGTCCTCCCGGCGCACGCGCAGGCGGTTGAGCACCACTTTGCGGCGGCGTAGCCCTTTGTGGAGAGCGATTAGCAGCGGGCTGTGTGGGCGCAGCAGGCGCAGTAACTGCATTTCCTGTCGCCGGTTGCTGCGGAGTCGGCTGAGTGATCCCCGTTGCCGGTTCAGGTAACTTTGGCCCCATCGCGTCTGGCGAAGGCAATACCTGCGGCATCATCTGCATCAGACGTTCATTAGCAACACGATGCACCTCTTCCGGCGTCATCGGGTTAGCGCCGTTACGATCCGCGCCCCACAGCAGCAGCAGATAACGCAAACGTTGCAGTCCTGCAGTCGGACGCGCCTGAATCACAGTATAAGCGCGCTGGGTATCGAGTTTTACGGAAGAGACAACCGCGACCGGATAGCCTTCCGGGAAACGACCGCCCAGACCGGAAGTCACCAGCACATCACCAACACGAATATCCGTATTCGCTGGCAGATGCTCAAGCTGCAAATCATCCGTACAACCGTTACCGGCTGCAATTACGCGGATATCGTTGCGCAGCACCTGGATTGGCAGCGCGTGGGTCGCATCACAAATCAGCAGCACGCGGCTGGTCAGTTTAGCGACGGCCACCACCTGACCAACAACACCTTTGTCGCTGATAACCGGCTGGCCTTCATAAACGCCATTAACGCTACCTTTATCGATAACAACTTGATCGCTATAAGGATCGTTAACCGTGGAGATAACCTGAGTCACCATTTTCTGCTCATCCTGACGCAGCGGGGAACCCAGCAGCTCGCGCAGACGCGCGTTCTCCTGTTTGTATTGTCCAAGCATCAGCAGTTCACTGTTTTTCAGCAACAGTTCCTGACGTAACGCCCGGTTTTCAAGTTCTAGTTGGTCACGCGAGGCCAGCGTCTGCGATACGCCATCCAGCAATTCACGAGGAGCATTGGAAACAAAGTAGAAAGGACTGACGGCGGTATCCATATAAGTACGGATTTGACTGAACGTCCCCAGGCGGCTGTCGGCAATAATAATGCCGAGCGCCACCAGCACCGCCAGAATAAGGCGAATCTGTAGCGACGGGCCACGGCTAAAAATTGGCTTCATAAGTTATGCGTATTCTCGTATCAGACCAGGCAGGGTAAACAGACACTTCCCCTGCCTGCATCCGATTACTCTTCGCTGAACAGGTCGCCGCCGTGCATGTCGATCATTTCCAGCGCTTTGCCGCCACCGCGCGCCACACAGGTCAGCGGGTCTTCAGCAACAACGACTGGAATGCCGGTTTCTTCCATTAACAAACGGTCAAGGTTACGCAGCAGTGCGCCACCACCGGTGAGCACCATGCCGCGCTCGGAGATGTCGGAAGCCAGTTCCGGCGGGCACTGTTCCAGTGCAACCATTACCGCGCTCACAATACCGGTCAGCGGTTCCTGCAGTGCTTCGAGGATTTCGTTGGAGTTCAGGGTAAAACCGCGTGGAACACCTTCTGCAAGGTTACGGCCACGAACTTCGATTTCACGGACTTCATCGCCCGGGTAAGCCGAACCGATTTCGTGCTTGATACGTTCTGCGGTGGCTTCACCGATCAGAGAACCGTAATTACGACGTACATAGTTGATGATAGCTTCGTCGAAACGGTCACCACCAATGCGCACGGAAGAGGAGTAAACCACGCCGTTCAAGGAGATAACAGCAACTTCAGTAGTACCACCACCGATATCAACCACCATAGAACCGGTCGCTTCAGAAACCGGCAGGCCAGCACCAATTGCGGCAGCCATCGGTTCTTCAATCAGGAAGACTTCACGGGCACCAGCGCCCTGCGCGGATTCACGAATTGCGCGGCGTTCAACCTGAGTCGCGCCAACCGGCACACAAACCAGAACGCGCGGGCTTGGACGCATAAAGCTGTTGCTGTGCACTTGTTTGATGAAGTGCTGGAGCATTTTTTCAGTCACGAAGAAGTCGGCGATAACGCCGTCTTTCATTGGGCGAATGGCAGCAATATTGCCCGGCGTACGGCCCAGCATCTGCTTCGCGTCATGACCTACTGCAGCTACGCTTTTCGGTGAACCGGCACGATCCTGACGAATGGCCACCACGGAAGGCTCATTCAATACGATGCCTTGTCCTTTTACATAAATGAGGGTATTCGCAGTACCCAGGTCAATGGACAAGTCATTGGAAAACATGCCACGAAATTTTTTCAACATACTAAGGGATAATCCTGAAAGCTGGGGCGGAAAAGAAAATCCGCTTACTTTACCAACCACACGCAGCAGCGACAAGGCGCAAAAATCATCTGCTACGGTGAAAATTAGTGCAGTTCGTTTCCTTTGTTACAAATCTCTGCCTGAGTCCAGAAAGGCTTAATGCATCAGCAGCATTCCTCGCCTGTTTGCAACCGCGTAAGGTCATTCATCTGCATATGTGCTGCAACAATCTGGCGAGCAGACAAGCACACTCCCATGAGACGCAGCGCGCGTTATTCTACGTGAAAACGGATTAAACGGCAGGTTAAACCGAGTATCTTTGTGAATATTTTTTCACGTTAGTATCAAGTGGCTGTGAGGACGCGAAAAAATCCCCTTGCCCACCTGTAACACCGCGCTGAATCAGGGTCTGCCACTCGCTTCGCGAACGCACGCCGGTGGCGTAAACCTGGGTGCTGGTCCCGGAGCAGGCTTCCACCAGGCTTTGAACCAGCAGCTGGTTCTCCGTTCGCTTCTCAATGTTTCTGACCAGCCCCGGATGGAGCTTGAGTAACTCAACATTAAGTTCTTTGATCCAACTGGTGCTTACCAGCGTCAAACCAGCCTGGTTGACGGCTACCCGTACCCCTAAAGCATTCACTAAACGAATAACAGGTTGTAAGCGACTGATATGTTGACCAACATCGGCCTCTGCAAGTTCAATAATTATGCGTCTTCGTTGCGATTTTTCACATTGCATTAACGTATCGCGCAGCCAACGCTGAAAACGCGGGCGAATCAGCGACTCAACGGTAACCTGAATCGCCAGATTTTCCTCTGGCCAGTAACGCAATAGTGGAATAAGACGGCTGATTAGCAGGCGGTCATACTCTTCCGATAAACCAAACTGCAAGACCATCGGCATATACTCTGCCGAGCTAACCTCTTCATTACCATCGAAGATGCGGCACATGAGTTCACGATGATGAACCCGGCCTTCGCGAGTAACCGCCGGTTTTTGATAAAGGCGCGGGCCGCCGCGACTGAGCATTTGCTCGATAAGCGTACGCCAGCGAACATTACCGCGTCCTTTTTCAGGCAACGAGTCATCGTAAATAGCCCAGCTATTGCCGCCCTGCAATCCCGCATTACGCGTGGCAGACTCTGCATGTTCCATTACCTGCTCGGTATCCTGACCACTACGCCAGGCACAGATACCAATGTGGATCATATCGTCGCGATCGAGCATTTTATTGTTCGGCAAGGTATCGACGGCTTTGATTAACTGACTGGCGATGCTCTCTGCCTCTTTTAACGTCCGGTGCGGTAACAACGCAGCAAAATCACTGCGGTGGTAACGCGCCAGCAGTGCGCCAGGGTAGCGCATCATAAATGTCGATAGCAGATTCGTCAGAGAGAAGAACTGTTCTTCAACCTGGCTGTGCCCCCAGGTATCACTCAACATATTGAAATCCGGCAGACGAATCATCATCACGATCCCGTGGGTACCTACTTTCTCTTGATCTTCCAGTAACGTTGCTAACTGATTATCGAAAAAGAGTCGGTTATTGAGGCCGGTTTTCATGTCCTGGGCGGCATAAGAGCGGATCAGCGTATCAAGACGGCTGTGTTGTTCGCGTGCGTTCTGAATTTCACAAAGCAGCGTATCCAGCGCACTGCTGGTTCTGGGCGGCCATTCATAGATGGTTCCCAACACATTAGAGCCACGCTCACCGTTTAAGATACGAGTAGCCCGGGTTTCCAGCAATTCTTGCCCGGCAAGTTGCCGTTGTAACCAGCGTACCGCCAGGAAGAGCATAAGAATGATAAAGCCAATCGCCCCCGTGAGCGGCGCGGTAGTCATTAAAGAATGGAAATAGTTGCCCATCGGATCCTGATAAACCAGACGCAGCGACATCCCCGGATGCTTTATCAACGGAACGCTCAGTTCACGAAACAGATCGTTGGTGCCAACCGGACGATAACTACCATTTCTGGCCAGGGTATAAACCTGCTTATCACCATGGAGCAGGTCTACACGAACGATATCTGCCGACATCATTAATTCGGTAATTTGTGGCCTTAATGTGCTGAAGTCATTCGACAGTAGGTGGGTATCAATCGCCGTCGCCACCGCCTGAACACGATGACTCAACTTATACTGAATGGCGTTGTAGAAACTTAGCGAACAGCCCAGCAAAGTCACAAAAATTGTTAACCCGGTGAGCAGCGTGACAAAGGCCGAAAATTTCGTCGTTAATCTCATCCTTGTGTTAACTCCGATAGTGAGGAAGCGGGCATACTAGCAAATCAGATTTATCTCGCAATTTATTGCGCTTCATCGGCTTTGCTTTTTCATTAGCGAGTATAGTCTTCAGAAATTATTTTCCAATCCATCATGCACATGAGGACCACTTATGCAGGCGTTACTTTTAGAACAGCAGGACGGCAAAACTCTCGCATCAGTACAGACTCTGGACGAAAGTCGCCTGCCGGAAGGCGATGTCACGGTTGATGTTCACTGGTCGAGCCTGAACTACAAAGATGCGCTGGCGATTACCGGTAAGGGAAAAATCATCCGTAATTTTCCGATGATTCCTGGGATCGATTTTGCCGGAACTGTACGCACCAGCGAAGATCCGCGTTTTCATGCCGGTCAGGAGGTGTTACTCACTGGCTGGGGCGTTGGTGAAAACCACTGGGGTGGGCTGGCGGAACAGGCGCGAGTGAAAGGTGACTGGCTGGTTGCCATGCCGCAAGGGCTGGACGCGTGTAAAGCAATGATTATCGGTACTGCCGGTTTTACCGCCATGCTGTGTGTGATGGCGCTGGAAGATGCCGGTGTTCGCCCGCAGGATGGGGAGATTGTCGTGACGGGTGCCAGTGGTGGCGTCGGCAGTACCGCCGTGGCGCTGCTGCATAAGTTGGGTTATCAGGTCGTTGCTGTTTCCGGTCGCGAAAGTACCCATGAATATCTGAAAAGTTTAGGTGCCAGCCGTATTCTTCCTCGCGATGAGTTTGCCGAATCCCGTCCTCTGGAAAAACAAGTCTGGGCTGGGGCAATTGACACCGTTGGCGACAAAGTGCTGGCAAAAGTGCTGGCGCAAATGAATTACGGCGGCTGCGTGGCGGCCTGTGGTCTGGCGGGTGGTTTTACTCTGCCAACCACGGTCATGCCATTTATTCTGCGTAATGTCCGTTTGCAAGGGGTGGATTCAGTAATGACGCCACCAGCACGCCGCGCACAAGCCTGGCAGCGACTGGTCACCGATTTACCGGAATCATTCTATACCCAGGCGGCAAAAGAGATATCTCTGGCAGAGGCACCGAAGTTTGCCGAGGCCATCATTAATAACCAGATCCAGGGTCGCACGCTGGTGAAGGTTAACTAACCATTTAGCAGGGAATAATAAGAGAGGGAACTCATTTTGAAATCATTATTCAATCAGTTAACGGGAAAAGCGGTTAGCCGGACAGCTTTCGTCGAACATCTTGGTTATGAAGTTGTACAACATCATCCAAACTGGAAAGTCATGATTTCGACTGACCATAAATTGATGCGCATTGATACTCCACCAAACAGCCATTATTGATACGCCTCCGTCGCCTGTTAGGTTTATGGTGCTTTGCCTTGGCGACGCTACGCTTAATCTGTTACTGATTTCTGGTACCATGGGGGGAATAATCTGATTTTATTTGATTACAAATTAACCACTTAAACCTATTGAATGCGGAGCATTGTCAGTCGGTTAATTTTGCGTGCTTTAGCATTCACATCTTTCCGGACGATGCAGTGAAAATTGGGTAATCCCCAGCAACCGCTGCGTAATGTCGTCTATCTTGTCGCGATCCTGGCATCCCTACATTATTTGTGGTCTGTGAAGATTATCTCATTGCAGCCCCCCATCTTCGCAGGGCTGGCTTTACAGCTTTTCACCTTACGTTATAAGAAGTTCCGTCGATGATGGCGCTAATTTCGTGAATTGTGCGGCTTGTTGCAAATTACACGGTGTTGAAGGTTATTTACATGTTAGCTGTTGATTATCTTCCCTGATAAGACCAGTATTTAGCTGCCAATTGCTACGAAATCGTTATAATGTGCGACCTCGTCCTCCCTGACGCAGTTTTTGCGCTGCGGAAAAGGTGACATTGGCGCAACGAAGGTATATTTTGTTTTTTGCCGGAGGATAGCAGCAGATCGCTGCACAATGTCCGTCAAGTCTAACATTGACACTCTGGGGCAAAATAGACCGGCGTCCCGGCCTGCTGGAATTTATCGCTATGCATACAGCTGTCGGGGCATACGCTTTACAGACGGCGGTGAAACGCCTGTCACAATCACACTAAACAAAGAGTACGGAACCCACTCATGGATATTCGTAAGATTAAAAAACTGATCGAGCTGGTTGAAGAATCAGGCATCTCCGAACTGGAAATTTCTGAAGGTGAAGAGTCAGTACGCATTAGCCGTGCAGCTCCTGCCGCAAGTTTCCCTGTGATGCAACAAGCTTACGCTGCACCTATGATGCAGCAGCCAGCTCAATCTAACGCAGCCGCTCCGGCGACCGTTCCTTCCATGGAAGCGCCAGCAGCAGCGGAAATCAGTGGTCACATCGTACGTTCCCCGATGGTTGGTACTTTCTACCGCACCCCAAGCCCGGACGCAAAAGCGTTCATCGAAGTGGGTCAGAAAGTCAACGTGGGCGATACCCTGTGCATCGTTGAAGCCATGAAAATGATGAACCAGATCGAAGCGGACAAATCCGGTACCGTGAAAGCAATTCTGGTCGAAAGTGGACAACCGGTAGAATTTGACGAGCCGCTGGTCGTCATCGAGTAACGAGGCGAACATGCTGGATAAAATTGTTATTGCCAACCGCGGCGAGATTGCATTGCGTATTCTTCGTGCCTGTAAAGAACTGGGCATCAAGACTGTCGCTGTGCACTCCAATGCGGATCGCGATCTAAAACACGTATTACTGGCAGATGAAACGGTCTGTATCGGCCCTGCTCCGTCAGTAAAAAGTTATCTGAACATCCCGGCAATCATCAGCGCCGCTGAAATCACCGGCGCAGTAGCAATCCATCCGGGTTACGGCTTCCTCTCCGAGAACGCCAATTTTGCCGAGCAGGTTGAACGCTCCGGCTTTATCTTCATCGGCCCGAAAGCAGAAACCATTCGCCTGATGGGCGACAAAGTATCCGCAATCGCGGCGATGAAAAAAGCAGGCGTTCCTTGCGTACCGGGTTCTGACGGCCCGCTGGGCGACGATATGGATAAAAACCGCGCCATTGCTAAACGCATTGGTTATCCGGTGATTATCAAAGCCTCCGGCGGCGGCGGTGGTCGCGGTATGCGCGTAGTGCGCAGCGACGCTGAACTGGCACAATCCATCTCCATGACACGTGCGGAAGCGAAAGCAGCTTTCAGCAACGATATGGTTTACATGGAGAAATACCTGGAAAATCCTCGCCACGTCGAGATTCAGGTACTGGCTGACGGTCAGGGCAACGCTATCTATCTGGCGGAACGTGACTGCTCCATGCAGCGCCGCCACCAGAAAGTGGTCGAAGAAGCACCGGCTCCGGGCATTACCCCGGAACTGCGTCGCTACATCGGCGAACGTTGCGCTAAAGCGTGTGTTGATATCGGCTATCGCGGTGCAGGTACTTTCGAGTTCCTGTTCGAAAACGGCGAGTTCTATTTCATCGAAATGAACACCCGTATTCAGGTAGAACACCCGGTTACTGAAATGATCACCGGCGTTGACCTGATCAAAGAACAGCTGCGTATCGCTGCCGGTCAACCGCTGTCGATCAAGCAAGAAGAAGTTCACGTTCGCGGCCATGCGGTGGAATGCCGTATCAACGCCGAAGATCCGAACACCTTCCTGCCAAGTCCGGGCAAAATCACCCGTTTCCACGCACCTGGTGGTTTTGGCGTACGTTGGGAGTCTCATATCTACGCGGGCTACACCGTACCACCGTACTATGACTCAATGATCGGTAAGCTGATTTGCTACGGTGAAAACCGTGACGTGGCGATTGCTCGCATGAAGAATGCGCTGCAGGAGCTGATCATCGACGGTATCAAAACCAACGTTGATCTGCAGATCCGCATCATGAATGACGAGAACTTCCAGCATGGTGGCACTAACATCCACTATCTGGAGAAAAAACTCGGTCTTCAGGAAAAATAATTTGTGACGCGCGGTGTTTTCATCGCGCTTAGCAAAGAACGTAATCAACGCCGGGCCTGTTAATGCTACCCGGCGTTTTTATTGCCGTTAACTAACGGTAGCCTGCAATTTCCGCTTTCAACGCGCTAATTTCAGCATCGCCATCAACAATTCCCAGCTCAAAGCAGTATTTCTTTGTTTCCCCTGGCTCAATAAAGGGCAGACGCCCCTGCGCTCGTTCTTTATCACGACCGTCAGGAAAACTATTACTGACCTCCAGTCCCATAACATATTCACCCGCGCCTAAATTTTTCCACTGGATAAAGTTGGGTAGCTGCATGGTGTCGAATTTCTCGTAAATTCCCCACCCCAGTTCGGCGTTCACCAGCGCAACTATACTCATCCCCTGACTGTCGCTATTCAACGTGAGATAGTAAACCTGCTCGTCAAAACCGGGCTGTGGGGTACAAATCTCCAGATGACTGGTTAACCCTTCCGCCGCATGCGGAGTTCGTGGCGTTATGCTTTTAGCCGACAGCAAGATTTCTGCCTGTGGCGATAATAAAGGCCAGCCGTAATTAAAGTGATAAAGAATTTGCAGCGGCTGGCGGGTGAAACCATGATTAGTCACCTTGTCTTCAATGCGCATTACATTTTCGCCATAACGGCAGCGAATGGTCCTTTCCAGCGTCAGATTTTCACCGAACAATCGTGTTTCCCGTACTTTGCCATTGATGACAAATTCAATGCTGTCGTCGGTCCGTTCTGTGCGATACCCCACCTCTTCTGCTGGAGTCGCAGCCAAACGCCCGTGTAACCCCAGCGTTTCTCCTTCATCCTCACAGGGTGTGCCAATGTAGCTAAGTCCGCAGGTAGTCAGTAACCCCGCGTAAAAGCTACGTAAAAACCCGTTGCCCTGAGACTCAAAAAAAGCGGGGGCGACAACACCGTTGGGGGTGATAAAAGAGAGCGCAGTGTCCTTGTAGCTGGCCCATGCAATATCCAGCGCGCGATCTTTTACCACCGTAAATGCCAGTCCCGCACCAGTACGGACATCAAACGCTTCTGTACCCTTTGCTCTGCCACTACGTAACTCATAGTGTTTAATTCCGGCAACCTGCGAGAGATCGCCAATCCACGACCAAATTTCGTTTTTCATTGTGCTGCTTCCCGAATGGACATGTCATGGCGCTGGATGAACGTTTCGATTTCCATAAGGCGAGACGTTCCCTCCATTGGGCCACGTCGGGTTACCGCCAGTGCACCGCAGGCGTTGGCATATTGTAATGCCCGATGGGCGTCAAACCCTAGCTGGCGGCAGGCAATCCATGCGCCACCAAAACAGTCTCCCGCACCGGTCGGGTCAACTTCTTCCACCGGATAGCTCTCAACATGAAACTGCTCATTCGCGGAGTAGTAACTGGCACCTTGATTGCCGCGCTTCACAATCACCTCTTTAACACCTTCTTCAAGAAAACCAGCGATTGCACGCTCCGGTGTCGAGTGTGGCGACAAGAGCAACACTTCGCCCTCGCTGGGCATGTAGATATCTGTTAACTCAAGAACAAAGTGGAGGGCATCACGCATTTCTGGAATATCGAGCATCTCTTTACGAATATTCGGGTCGAAAGAAATAACGCCACCATTTGCTTTAACGATGGTTACTGCTTTTTTTACTGCGTCTACCATATGGAATGAAAACAGGGATGAACCCATAATATGAAAATGGGTACAATCCTTCAGAATATTTTCATCAACATGCTGTGCCGATAATTTACCGCAAGCGGCATTCTTGATATTAAAAATAAAATCGCGATCGCCAGAGTTATGATAAGTAACAAAGGCACTACCGGTGGCTTCCAGAGGTAAGACTGAAATCCCCCTGATGTCCACACCGTCAGCAGCCAGACGATGTATATTAATATCACCAAAGCCATCATTCCCCACGCAGCTAATGATGCCGCACGGGACGCCAAGACGTGTCACCTGGTCAATAAAAATAGCGGGCGCACCACTGGGATAAGGGCCGTTCCAGATACCTGGTTGATCAAATGGCTGGCCGATTTTACTCGCCATAATTTCAACCAGAATTTCTCCAATTGTGAAGACCTTACTCATATGATTAATTCCTTGAAATGATTAGCTGCGTTTTCTTTTATTTCTTACGTCAAAATAAACGGCTACAAGAATGACTAATCCTTTAACCACCATCTGGTAAAAATAAGGAACATTCATTAAGTTCATGCCATTATTAATAACGCCGATGGTTAATGCGCCGATCACCGTCCCCACCACGGTTCCATAGCCGCCGTTCAGGCTGGTGCCTCCCAGTACAGCTGCGGCAATAGCATCCAGTTCGTAGCTCAACGCGGAATTCGGTTGCCCGGAATAGAGGCGTGAGGCAAGGATCATCCCGCTGATACCTGCCAGCACGGCTGTAATCATAAAGACTTTAATTTTCAAGCGGGTGACATTTATCCCTGAATAAATTGCCGCTTCTTTATTACCACCAGTGATATAAATTTTTCGTCCAAAGGTTGTTTTAGTAAGAATGAAGTGGTTTATCAGCAATAAGATGATTAATATCCATATAGGAATAGGTATATAGAGAAATTCTCCATTCCCCAGCGCCAGAAAGGCATCATCTTTAATCATGATGGGCATACCATCGGTCACTATATAAGCGATACCACGGAAGATCCCCATAGTAGCAACGGTGACAATAAACGAAGGGATCCCCGCTATAGCCGTCAAGCCACCATTTATCATCCCCAGAGCCAGTGCTGCAATAATGGATAATGGGACCAATAAAACAAATGGAATTCCCCATGAAGCCCCAAGCGCAGCAAATGTGCCAATCAATGCAATGGTTGAACCGACCGATAAATCAATATCGCCAAGCAAAAGCACATAAGTCATTCCATAGGCGGTAATTGCAATTATCGAAACCTGAAGAATAATATTAGTAATGTTATTGGCGGTAAAAAAACTGTCATTAATAAAACTGAACAGAATGATTAACACCACCATTCCACTGAGGATACCACCATATTGCCTGAAGACTTTTTTAAAATTATTTGCAATGGGAATTCCCGAAGGTTTCGGACTGGCAAGAGTTTTCTCTGTCATTTAACGTACTCCTGTTGCAGCGGTCATTACCTGTGTCTGCGTTAAATTTTCACATGAATAAATATCGGCAATAGTTTTATTACGCATTACCACCAGACGATCGCTAAGTGCCATGACTTCTGGCAGTTCAGAGGACACCAGAATAATTGCTGTCCCTGCCGCAGCCAGTTGACGTATCACGTTATAGATTTCAAATTTTGCGCCGACATCCACTCCGCGCGTTGGCTCATCGAGCAATAAAATACGCGGAGTTTTCTCCAGCCACTTCGATAACACGATTTTCTGTTGATTACCGCCGCTCAGTGCTCCCACTGCCTGATGCACAGAACTCACTTTAGTGTTCATTCTGGCAATTGATTGCAGCGTCTTCGCCTCTTCTTGTCGGTGATTGATGAGTCCCATCCGCGAAGCGTTATATTGAAACGCCACATGGTGCGTGTTCATATTGACGTCGTGCATCAGCACTAACCCTTCTTCCTTGCGGTTTTCGGTCACAAAAGCAATGCCATGATCAATAGCCTGTTTGGGATTAGCGATCCTGACTTCCTTACCATCAATCAACACAGTCCCGTGATACGAAACGAGGCCAAATAGCGCCTTCATCACATCGGAACGCCCGGCCCCCACCAGGCCAAAAAATCCGAGGACTTCCCCCGGACGCACAGCGAAACTGACCTCTTTAAAAAGCGAAGGATGGGAAAGATTTTTTACTTCCAGTTTTGCAGGAACATTTTCATCCGGTTTTTCCCCAAGACGTGCTGGCCAAATATTTTTCATTTCCCGACCAACCATTTGGGCAATCAAGTGCTGGATATCACTGTTTTTCTTTTCATGCGTAGCGATATACTCACCGTCGCGGATCACCGAAATATCATCTGAAATCCGCATAATTTCATCCATGCGATGAGAGATATAAATAACCGCACAGCCTCGCTGCTTTAATTTTTCAATAATGTTAAACAGGATCTCCGCTTCATTATCACTTAGCGAAGATGTCGGTTCATCCATAATCACGACATCCGCTGCATAGCTTAAGGCTTTAGCAATTTCTACCAGTTGCCTATGTGCCATCGACATATTGCCGACCATTTCCAGAGGGTCTAGTGGGATGCCCAGTTCCGCGAGGAGGTTCTGGCAATCTGCGAGCATTTTTTTATCGTTAATGATGCCAAAACGTCGCGGTTCATTATTGGCATAAATATTTTCCGCCACGGTCATATTATTACTCAGGCTCAGTTCCTGAAAAATAATCGCAATCCCTAACTGGCGAGAATGCTGCGGATTATTAATGGTGATGGTTTCACCACGTAGTGTTATCGTTCCCTGGGTTGGCGGATAAACACCGGCCAGTATTTTCATTAATGTCGATTTACCGGCACCATTCTCGCCTAATAAAGTATGCACCCGCCCTTTACGTAAAGAGAGTGTAATATCTTTTAATGCCTGAACATGACCAAATGTCTTCGCAATATGCGAAACATCAAGAATAACATCCGTCATAATGACCTCGGTGTCACAACAAAACGCCAATAACGTTTTGTTGTGAGGTGAAGATATTTACTATTTACCTGTATAAACGCCGGGTTGTACCGGGATCATTTTTTCTACCGGTTTACCATTGAGGTGATCAACAGCGGCATCAATGGCTTTAGCACCCATTTGATCTGGATATTGCCGAATCACGGCCGCAAACGTTTTTTCACTGTCAACGGCATCACGCGCTTCTTTCATGCCGTCAAAACCAATGATTTTGATGTTGTCGTTATGCGCAGATTTTGCTGCGATAACCGCTGCCAGCGCCGCATCATCACCAAAGCCAAACAGACCATTCAGGTTAGCATTTGCCTGCATAATGTTTTGCGCAGTCGTTAACGCTTCAGCTCGCGTAATACCAGGCTGTTCAGCAACAATTTTAATATCCGGTGTATCGCTTAACCCTTTCTTAAAACCATCAACGCGCGCAACCACCGATTGTAGTGCCGGATAAGAAATAATGGCTACAGTACCTTTACCACTCAAAAGTTTACCCATTAACTTGCCTGCTTCAACGCCTCCCGCATAGTTATCGGTCGCAACATGCGATACGACCGGAACGCCTTCCGCAGCGACGTCAACGGTGATAACGGGAATACCGGCCTTATCGGCTTTAATTATCGCTGCCTGGACGCCTTTCGAATCGACCGGAGAGATAATAATGGCATCCACTTTTTTAGTAATAAAATCCTCAACATCAGAAAGTTGTTTGTTTAAATCCTGATTGGCAATAGAGACACTTAAATTGACATTGTCTTTTTTTGCCTCTTCTTTCATGGCATTCGCAAGATCAATATAGAAAGGATGTTGTTGTGTTAATAATGACGCACCAATTTTATACTCTTTTGCCAACGAACTTTGCGAGAACAATGCCAGGCTCACCAACATAGCTGAACCAAGTAATTTAATATTTTTCATAAACAATCCTCATTATTTTTGTAGGGTACAACGTCTTAAATTTTTCCTTCACTACCACAAACGCCAATAATACGAGTTACGACTTCTTTCATGGCGGCCTTTGCGGGCTGCATATAGTGACGTGGATCATTTGCCGCAGGATTGTTGTAGAAATATCCTTTTAACGCATCGGCAAACGCAATTTTCAATTCTGTCGCGACATTCACTTTACAAATACCGCGACGAATACAGTGCTGAACGTCCTGTTCCGATAAGCCCGAAGCACCATGCAACACCAGCGGAATCTCCACTCGCTGACGAATCTGTTCCAGCCGCACAAAATCCAGTCGTGGTTCATGCGCATATAAACCATGTGCTGTGCCGATTGCTACCGCCAGGGAGTCAATTTGGGTACGTTGAACAAACTCTGTAGCTGCGGCTGGCGAGGTATAAGCGGAATCTTTTTCATCCACCCGCAGATCGTCCTCCTGGCCGCCAAGACGCCCTAGCTCGGCCTCAACGCTAACATCAAAGCGATGGCAAAAGGTGGTAACTTCTTGCACTCGCGCAATGTTGTCTTCAAATGGCAAATGGGAGCCATCAATCATGACAGAACGGATCCCTGCGCGAACCTTGTTAAAAATGTCATCACTCTCTTCATGATGGTCGAGATGCAGGACTAACGGCAGGTTGTACTCGCGAGCCAGCGATTGTACTAACGAAATTAAACTTCCCACGCCACCATAACGATATGTACCGGGTGTTCCCGCCAGCATAACGGGAGAGCGAAGTTGTGCAGCGCTCTCAACAACTACCTGTAAAGTTTCAAGGTTATGAATGTTGAAAGCAGGGACGGCATATCCCTCTGACTGGGCTTTTTTCAGCATGTTTTTGCTTGAAATAATGTACATCGCAGCTCCTGTTATTTGTCGTTCGCCTTACAAAATGAAGAAAGAGAATCTTCACTTTCATTTTGAAAGCAAACTAGCACAGCAAAAGCAGCAAAAAGCGTGATGCATGTCGAACATCATCAAAATAACTTACAAAAAATAACTTAATTTATTTTTCACTTTGCAAGTGAACCCAATGAAAACCCTGCATAAATATGAATATATTCATTTATTTTTCAATGTATTAAGCTATTTTAGCTGCAATTTTGACCCATGATTTTCTTTTCGAATTGTCGATATGATTGAAGGATAACTTTCAAAGAAAAATACAAGGGGCTATAGTGTTACGCATTAAAGGCCAATGAAGAGTGTTAACGTGCCGAGAAAATCGTCTAACTTACTGAAACGTAGATTAAAAATTGCAGAAATTGTTGCCGCCCAGGGTGAAATCAAAGTTGATGACTTATCTGCGCAACTTGGTGTCTCTGGCGTGACGATCCGCGGCGATCTCAGTTATCTGGAGCAACAGGGATATTTAAAGCGATCATTTGGCGGTGCTATTGCGACACCACTCTCCTCTGAACCAGAAGCGATACAACCGATCGCGCCATTGTCTCTGGCACAACAAATGGAAATAGCACGACATTGCGCACGGTTAATTCGCGATCGTGACACGCTATTTCTTGGACATGGGACAATCTGCCGTAAGATCATTCCATTGCTCAGCGAAGTGAAAAAACTGCGTCTGATCACCAACGATCCCGAACATGCGCTGCTGGCAAATCAGTTTATTGATGGCGAAATAATACTGGCTGGCAGTGAAATGCTGCGCCCCGACACCGCACTGGCCGGAAAACAGCTTGAACAGGCACTTCAGCATTTCACCATTACACATAGCATTCTGGAAATCAGCCATCTGGATGCTGATGGTACTTTAAATATCAACGTTCCCAGACTCGCCGCTGCCTGGCAGCTCTGTTTCGATCATGCCCAGAATAAGACGGTTATCGTTGCCGCCGATCCTGCGCCATCAACGGCTGCTATCGGGCATTTGCATCAGGCAGAAAATGTGATCGTCAGCCGCAGCATTAACGAACAATATCAGCAACAATTGCAGTCGGCTGATTTCGTTATCCTTTATACCAGTAATGAGTGCTTTACCTGGTCCAATCGCGAAAGGCTTCAGGAATGAGAGGGGTTTTGTGACAATAACTATCTGCGCTATGGGCGAATTGCTGGCCGAGTTTTTGTCCCGCAACCCACATCAAAAATTCACTCAGCCTGGGGAGTTTATCGGGCCATTTCCCAGCGGTGCGCCAGCAATTTTTGCTGCTCAGGTGGCAAAACTGTCCCATCGGGCCATCTTCTTTGGATGTGTTGGTAATGATGATTTTGCCCGACTCATTATAGAGCGTCTCCGTCATGAAGGTGTCATTACCGATGGGATCCATGTTATGAACAATGCCGTCACAGGTACGGCGTTCGTGAGTTATCAAAATCCCCAGCTGCGGGATTTCGTCTTTAATATCCCTAACAGCGCCTGCGGTTTGTTTACTGCCGAGCACATTGATAAGGATCTGCTTAAACAGTGTAACCATCTGCATATTGTGGGCTCATCGTTGTTCTCATTTCGCATGATCGATGTCATGCGTAAAGCAATAACGACGATCAAATCGGCTGGCGGCACCGTTTCTTTCGATCCCAATATTCGCAAAGAGATGCTGAGCATTCCTGAAATGGCGCAGGCTCTCGATTATTTGATTGAATATACGGATATTTTTATCCCCAGCGAAAGCGAACTCCCTTTCTTCGCGCGTCACAAAAATCTGTCAGAGGAACAGATTGTTAGCGATCTTCTCCACGGCGGCGTAAAACATGTGGCGATAAAACGCGCCCAGCGTGGGGCTAGCTATTACAAGCTTAAAAACGGTACATTACACGCCCAGCATGTTGCAGGTCACGATATCGAAATTATCGATCCAACGGGTGCAGGCGACTGCTTTGGCGCAACGTTTATCACTCTTTTCTTATCCGGTTTCCCGGCACACAAGGCGCTGCAATATGCAAATGCCAGCGGCGCGCTCGCCGTAATGCGGCAAGGTCCGATGGAAGGGATATCCTCACTGGCAGACATTGAAGACTTTTTGCAGCAGCACTGAACGGCAATTTTCTGTCAGATTATTTTCCCTGCCTGAAGACTTGCCGTAGAATTGCCCGTTTCTCGTATCCCCCCATGAGGAGGACCCCTTCCGTGGACACTCGTTTTGTTCAGGCCCATAAAGAGGCGCGCTGGGCGCTGGGGCTGACCCTTTTGTATCTGGCGGTATGGTTAGTAGCCGCTTACTTACCTGGCGTTGCCCCCGGTTTTACCGGTTTTCCGCGCTGGTTTGAGATGGCCTGCATCCTGACGCCGCTGCTGTTTATTGGACTGTGCTGGGCGATGGTGAGATTTATCTATCGCGATATCCCACTGGAGGATGACGATGCAGCTTGAAGTAATTCTACCGCTGGTCGCCTATCTGGTGGTGGTGTTCGGTATCTCTGTTTATGCGATGCGTAAACGGAGCACTGGCACCTTCCTTAATGAGTATTTCCTCGGCAGCCGCTCTATGGGCGGTATTGTGCTGGCGATGACGCTCACCGCGACCTATATCAGTGCCAGTTCGTTTATCGGCGGGCCTGGAGCTGCTTATAAATACGGCCTGGGCTGGGTATTGCTGGCGATGATTCAGCTTCCTGCAGTCTGGCTTTCGCTCGGTATTCTCGGCAAGAAGTTCGCAATTCTTGCGCGCCGCTACAATGCGGTGACGCTGAACGATATGCTGTTTGCCCGCTACCAGAGTCGTCTTCTGGTGTGGCTGGCGAGTTTGAGTTTGCTGGTTGCGTTCGTTGGTGCGATGACCGTGCAGTTTATCGGCGGTGCGCGCCTGCTGGAAACCGCGGCGGGTATTCCTTATGAAACCGGGCTGCTGATTTTCGGTATCAGCATTGCGTTGTATACCGCCTTTGGCGGCTTTCGCGCCAGCGTGCTGAACGACACCATGCAAGGGCTGGTGATGCTGATTGGCACCGTTGTGCTGCTTATTGGCGTGGTACATGCCGCAGGTGGTTTAAGTAATGCGGTAGACACGTTGCAAACCATCGATCCGCAACTGGTTACGCCACAAGGCGCTGACGATATTCTGTCGCCTGCCTTTATGACGTCGTTCTGGGTACTGGTGTGCTTTGGCGTTATAGGCCTGCCGCATACTGCGGTGCGCTGTATCTCTTATAAAGACAGCAAAGCAGTACATCGGGGGATCATCATCGGTACGATTGTAGTCGCAATCCTGATGTTCGGTATGCATCTGGCCGGAGCGTTAGGTCGGGCGGTGATCCCCGATCTCACCGTACCGGATCTGGTGATCCCAACGTTAATGGTAAAAGTGCTGCCACCGTTTGCTGCCGGGATCTTCCTGGCTGCGCCTATGGCTGCGATCATGTCGACAATTAACGCCCAACTGCTGCAAAGTTCCGCTACGATCATTAAAGATCTCTATCTGAATATCCGTCCGGATCAAATGCAAAACGAGACGCGTCTGAAGCGGATGTCGGCGGTGATCACGTTGGTTCTCGGTGCGTTGCTGCTGCTTGCCGCCTGGAAGCCGCCAGAAATGATCATCTGGCTGAATTTGCTGGCCTTCGGTGGGCTGGAAGCCGTTTTCCTGTGGCCGCTGGTGCTGGGTCTTTACTGGGAACGCGCCAACGCCAAAGGCGCGCTAAGTGCGATGATCGTTGGCGGCGTGCTGTATGCCGTACTCGCGAAGCTGAATATTCAGTACCTGGGCTTCCACCCTATCGTGCCCTCGTTACTACTAAGTTTGCTGGCTTTCCTGGTCGGAAACCGTTTCGGTACATCCGTCCCGCAAGCTACCGTTTTGACTACTGATAAATAAAGAGTTTTGCCATGCCTTGGATCCAACTGAAACTGAACACCACCGGCGCAAACGCGGAAGATCTTAGCGATGCGCTGATGGAAGCGGGTGCCGTTTCTATCACTTTTCAGGATACCCACGATACGCCAGTATTTGAGCCGCTGCCGGGCGAAACGCGCCTGTGGGGCGACACCGATGTGATTGGTCTGTTCGACGCTGAAACCGATATGAACGACGTGGTGGCGATTCTGGAAAACCATCCGCTGCTCGGCGCGGGCTTCGCGCATAAAATCGAACAACTGGAAGATAAAGACTGGGAGCGCGAATGGATGGATAATTTCCACCCGATGCGCTTTGGTGAACGACTGTGGATCTGCCCAAGCTGGCGTGATGTGCCGGACGAAAACGCCGTCAACGTGATGTTAGACCCAGGGCTGGCGTTTGGTACGGGTACCCATCCAACTACCTCTCTGTGCCTGCAATGGCTCGACAGCCTCGATTTAACCGGTAAAACAGTCATCGACTTTGGCTGCGGTTCCGGCATTCTGGCTATCGCGGCGCTGAAACTGGGTGCAGCAAAAGCCATTGGTATTGATATCGATCCGCAGGCGATTCAGGCCAGCCGCGACAACGCTGAACGTAATGGCGTTTCTGATCGTCTGGAACTCTACTTACCGAAAGATCAGCCAGAAGAAATGAAAGCCGACGTGGTGGTCGCTAACATCCTTGCAGGTCCATTACGTGAACTGGCACCGTTAATCAGCGTCCTGCCAGTTTCAGGCGGTTTGCTGGGCCTTTCCGGTATTCTGGCAAGCCAGGCAGAGAGCGTTTGCGAAGCTTATGCCGACAGCTTCGCTCTGGACCCGGTCGTGGAAAAAGAAGAGTGGTGCCGCATTACCGGTCGTAAGAATTAACCTTCGCATCGCCGTATGGCGACGCAGAGCGAAGTGCGAGCGATGTCACAAAAGGCACGTTAATTTGCCGATTATTTACGCAAATTTGCGTGCCAAAATTTTCATTCATAAAGAAAAATTGAGAACTTACTCAAATTTCTTTGAGTGTAAATTTTAGTCACTATTTTCTAATATGATGATTTTTATGAGTAATTATCGCGCCACGCTCATTTTAAATGCAATTCTTTGATCCATCTCAGAGGATTGGTCAAAGTTTGGCCTTTCATCTCGTGCAAAAAATGCGTAATATACGCCGCCTTGCAGTCACAGTATGGTCATTTCTTAACTCATGCGCATCGGACAATATCAGCTCAGAAATCGCCTGATCGCAGCGCCCATGGCTGGCATTACAGACAGACCTTTTCGGACGTTGTGCTACGAGATGGGAGCCGGATTGACAGTATCCGAGATGATGTCTTCTAACCCACAGGTTTGGGAAAGCGACAAATCTCGTTTACGGATGGTGCACATTGATGAACCCGGTATTCGCACCGTGCAAATTGCTGGTAGCGATCCGAAAGAAATGGCAGATGCAGCACGTATTAACGTGGAAAGCGGTGCCCAGATTATTGATATCAATATGGGTTGCCCGGCTAAAAAAGTGAATCGCAAGCTCGCAGGTTCAGCCCTCTTGCAGTACCCGGATGTCGTTAAATCGATCCTTACCGAGGTCGTCAATGCAGTGGACGTTCCTGTTACCCTGAAAATTCGCACTGGCTGGGCACCGGAACACCGTAACTGCGAAGAGATTGCCCAACTGGCTGAAGACTGTGGCATTCAGGCTCTGACCATTCATGGCCGTACACGCGCCTGTTTGTTCAATGGAGAAGCTGAGTACGACAGTATTCGGGCAGTTAAGCAGAAAGTTTCCATTCCGGTTATCGCGAATGGTGACATTACTGACCCGCTTAAAGCCAGAGCTGTGCTCGACTATACAGGGGCGGATGCCCTGATGATAGGCCGCGCAGCTCAGGGAAGACCCTGGATCTTTCGGGAAATCCAGCATTATCTGGACACTGGGGAGTTGCTGCCCCCGCTGCCTTTGGCAGAGGTTAAGCGCTTGCTTTGCGCGCACGTTCGGGAACTGCATGACTTTTATGGTCCGGCAAAAGGGTACCGAATTGCACGTAAACACGTTTCCTGGTATCTCCAGGAACACGCTCCAAATGACCAGTTTCGGCGCACATTCAACGCCATTGAGGATGCCAGCGAACAGCTGGAGGCGTTGGAGGCATACTTCGAAAATTTTGCGTAAACAGAAATAAAGAGCTGACAGAACTATGTTCGAACAACGCGTAAATTCTGACGTACTGACCGTTTCTACCGTTAACTCTCAGGATCAGGTAACCCAAAAACCCCTGCGTGACTCGGTTAAACAGGCACTGAAGAACTATTTTGCTCAACTGAATGGTCAGGATGTGAATGACCTCTATGAGCTGGTACTGGCTGAAGTAGAACAGCCCCTGTTGGACATGGTGATGCAATACACCCGCGGTAACCAGACCCGTGCTGCCCTGATGATGGGCATCAACCGTGGTACTCTGCGTAAAAAATTGAAAAAATACGGCATGAACTGATACTAATCAGTTAAACTGTTGATTAAAAAGGCGCTCTTCGGCATGGGGAAGCGCCTTTTTTATTGAAATGACTACACCACTGACTACACGGAAGGGTGAACTACAATAAACGATAACGAGCGTTATCGACGTGGTGCGCTAGGCTTTTTCCACTCAAAAGCGCCTGTACTCATCCGCTGGCGGTGCCGTTTCTTCGCGGCCAGACAAGCCGCAACACTTGTACGGATCACCAATTTATCCTGCCCGTTAAGCTCATGCCCCTGCAATTTTGCTGCACTGATAATGGCAGACTCCAAAGTTTCTTTTTTTAACATGCTGCACCTCAGTTGATCGGTTACGCCTCCATGTTGAGGCGTACCGTAATCATTTTTATCGTGGTTTTTTAGGCTGTAGATTGGAATAAATGGCGCGTCCGAATTGCTTTTGCGGGTTGTGTACTTCAGCGGTTAGCTCATTGATGAGTTGCCGCTTAAGCGCAGCGTTACGTTGATCAAAGGCCAGCAGGGTGGCGTCGTCAGGCTTCCCGGTAAAGGTGTTAGGCGCACTGATACTGATCGCAATACGTGGCTGTGCCTCTATCTGTCTGGCGGCATCCTGTACCGCCGGTGACTGACGACCAATCGCGCGAACCCCCAGCGAACCATCAGCGCCACGGGTCAACGGCATAATGGCTTCCGGCCCGGCTTCACCGAACACGCCCGCGCCTTTCGCAAAAGCAAAATACTGCGGAGTGCTGTATACACCACCGCTGTATGCAGAAAGCGACGGTGAATCGTAAACGCCGCCCAGCGCGTTAAAAGAGAAATTTGCGCCCGCACTTTGAATGGCCGTTCCGCTGCTGGCTGCACCACTCGCGCCTCCAAATAAACTCCCGAACATCCCACCAGCTCCCCCGCCCACTGAAGCCAGAATGGCTTTGGTGATCAGCGCCTGCGTCGCCATCTGAATCAGCGACTGAATGACACTTTCGCCGAGAGATGTGAAGATGTTCGACATACCGTCTTTAAAGCTGGTTGCTCCCGTCAGAACGTTTGTCATATTGGTGGAGATCGAGTTGGTGGCATTGTTCAGAATTTCGCTGGTAGCCGTTGCTGACATCGAACTCAGGTCTTTTGCCTGATCCGCATAATTCATCAGAGAATCGCTAATTCCTGCTCTCCAGTCTGATTGTTGAGCGTCGGATTGTTTCTGGTAGTCATCCTGTATCGCCAGCCGTTCAGCAAGGGCGGCTTTCAGCGCTTCTGTTTGCTGTTCATAAAGGTCTTTAGATAGCTGTTTACTGCTGAAATCGCGATCTAACTCATCCTGCCGTTTGCGGAAATCAGCGCGGATATCGGCCATTTCTTTCATACGGTCACGGGCTTTGCTACCCATACCAGCGCCGAGGAAATCAATATTCCCCCGGTCACGCGCAGCAGCATTGCTATCAGCCAGACCGTTTCTGAATGCCTGAAGTTTTTCCTCTATATTTTTCTGGTCAATAAGGGCCGCATTTTGTAGCAAAATTGCTTTTTTAGCGTTATCGAGAGATGCAAGCTCTCCCTGAACAACCTGATATTTCATTTTTGCCAGTTCGTTATTTTGTCCGGCAAGAGATATTTGCTCACGCTGCTGTTTAAGCAAGCGGGTATACACATCTTCTGTTTTTTCGATATCAGATTTACCGCGTGGCTTTTTATGCGATTCATTAAGATTAAAATCAGTGGCTGCATTTCCCTGAATAGCCGCGATCTGCGCGTCCTGTCCCGGCAAAATTTTACCCTGATTATCAGTCCTTACCGCACCCTGCTTTATGGCATCCTGTAGGGCTTTCAGCTTGGCTCTCTCCACGCCCTCTTTTTGGGATAGAGCAATGCTTTCTTTTTGTTGTTTTATAAAGGTATCGTAAGCCTTATTTATTTGAGGTGTTTGCGGCTGATTGTCTGCTGATTTCGCCTTCATCTCGTCCATAAACTGGATGGTCATCGAAAAAAGCGAGGCCATTTTATCCCCGAAGCCCAGCGTACTCATAATTGAACTTTTAATTTTATTAAATGCAGCCGCTGAAGCGTTTACCTTTTCCTCAAGCTCTTTTTGTAGTTTATTCTGCGCATCAACGGCGTTATTTAGCTGAATTGTAGTATCAGCTATATCACGCGATAATTTATTGTATTCACGCTGATATTTAGCTGCATTTCTTACGTGACCATTATTCTGATCGTTCTCTACCCCCATTTGATGGGCCAGAATTGTGTATTCCTGAACTTTCCGGGCGGCTTCTGCCTGTGCGTCCCTCAAGTCCTCCAGCTTATCTTTGAGCGCGTCAATGGATTCACCAGAATCGGCAATAGAGCCTCTGATTTGAATTTCGCTCATGGCTTTCGCTTTTTCCACCACCTCATCAAGGGTGGAGGCATACTGTATAGCCGACTGTCGAGCCTGCTCCTGATTCTGATACCACGTATACCATGCACCGGCACCCAGCATCAGAATCCCCGGAATACCGCCAAAGAGGGAGGATACGCCAGCCCATGCGGTTCTCGTTACTGAGGTGAGCGCATTAAGCCGCTGATTGGCTATTGACAGCTCATTGACCGTTGCGGTTTCCGCTTTATTCGCTTTGACCATCTCCATTGAGTTTCTGGCAAGCAGCGTCCTGATTGATGCGCGTTGTTTTTCAGTCTGCGCCAGTTCAAGTTGAGCCACGAGTGAGCGCTGATTAGACAGAAGTACCGATTTTTCCGCTTCAATCTGAACAAGAGAAGCATTCGCCCCTTCGATTTTAGCAGCGGTGCTGGCAATCTCCGCCCCTCTGGCCCTCACAAGTTCTTCGGTCTGTGATTTTAGTTGTAGCGTCCAGTTACCCAGAAAACGGGTCACGCCCACAGCCGTTAACGCTCCCGCTGCCATTGCTACGGTATCAATGTTCTCAGCCAGTGAATCAAGCCCACCAGCAAGGGCGGCGGAGGCACCGTATGCATCATTTGTGCCGCCCACCCAGGCCATAAAGGCATTTTCAACCTTTTGAGTCGAGGCTGATACCGTTTTGGGCATTGAATCAAATTCAGTCTGCATCACCCGTAACTGAGCGGTAATAGCCGGAACCACTTTATCTATTGTCAGTAGTCCATTATCAGCCATCGCCTTGAGGTCTTTGCGGGCAACGCCCATACCTGCGGCCAAGGCACGGATGATCCGATCACCGTTTTCGTTAACGGAGTTGAATTCCTCCCCGCGCAATACCCCCTGCGCAAGCGCCTGGCTGAACTGCGTGATAACCGAACTGGCCTCTGACGTGCTGGCCCCGGATAATTTAAGGCCGGTGCTGATAGCCTCGGTGACTTTCAGTACATCGCCAGAGGAATAGCCAAACTCACGCATGGATGCCGCCGAACGGGCAAATAAACCTGCGTTATCGCTGAAAGCTGTACCGGTTTTCTGGCTGATATCCATCAGCAAACGTTGTGAGTGAGTGAAATCATCGGTCGATGTGGATGCCTGTTTCAGGCGGGCATTGACGGAACTCCATTCATCAGCAAGCGATATCAGATGCCCTGTAGCGAATGCCCCGGCAAACGCGCCAGCCATTCCCATCGCGGCATTCTTCGTTTCCGACAACTGAGCGGAGACTTCGGCCAGAGCCTGCCTCGTCTCACGCGCCGAAGTCGCAGCCTGCCGCCCACCTCGTTGCATCGTTTTGTAGTAGTCTGATCCCAGCCGGGAAGCGCGTGATATTTCTGTCTGGAATGATTGCGAGTTTGCTGAAACTTTGATTATCAGCTCGCGTAATGTAGCCATAGTTCACCTCGTGTCAGATGCCGTCAAAAGCAGCGAGCCGCTGTTTATGGGTTTCACTCATATCGAATGCAAAATCCTCGTGTTCCGCCTGGAATGTGCCAAATGCCATTAGCGCAGCCACTGCCGGATCAATCTTGTTAGAGGATTTCTTCTTGTTGGGCTTAATATTGGCGTTAGCGTCGGTCTCCATCACCACGTTACCAATCGCCCAGGCCAGTACCGGATCGCCGCGATGGCGTACCACCCTGCGATTAACAAAAACCTCAAAGGATTTCGCTACCGGGCTGAATTTGAGATAGGTTTGCTGGAACGGCTCTACGTCAAGGCCCGCCCCCTGTAGCTGGGTACGCAAATGCGTGGCGTTCCACGTATCGAAGCCCACCAGCCGGATATTGAATGTTTCGGCATCACGCAGAATATCGTCGCGGATGCGGTCATAGTCGATACAGTCGCCGGGAGTGGTTCGAATCCAGCCCGCTTTCACCCACTGGCGGTATATGGCGCGGTTTTTGTTGGAAACATTATTAAGTGTCGCTTCCGGCAGATAATGCCTTGTAAGTAACCTGATCTCCCTGTCGAACGGAAAAGCGTAATTTACACTGGTGATATCACTGGTTGAGGACAAGTCCAGACCTGCATAGCACTCCATCCCGGCCAGCTCGCTTTCTTCGTAGTCGAGTTTGCAGGCTTCCCATGCTCCTGCACCCATCCACGGCGTGGAACCCTGACACCAGATATTGAAACGTTTGGTCAGCATTTCCACCCATTGCGACGGGATACCCCGCGCCTTCTGGATAGTGGCCTCCAGTTTCGCCGCATCAACGGAGATATCCAGATTCGGGTTAGCCTTGATCCACATTTCAGGCTGATCAACCTCGCTTTCGTCGTCCAGCTCGTAAATCAGAACAAACAGCGAATCGTTGCTCTCTTCCCCGGCCAGAATCTGACAGCAATAGTCATAATGCTGCTTGCAGGCGGAGACAACGTTACTCCCGGCTGTGGTGATGGCGAATAAAACCGCTTCAGGACGTGCGCCCATGCCCAGCTCAAGGGCGGAATAAACACCATTATCAGGGTGAAGGTGGTACTCATCGACAATCGCCAGGCTGGGGTTAGTCCCCTCAATGGTGGCCGCTTTCGCCGCCAGCGGCTTTAACAGGCTGTTATTTTTCGGGAAAATCAATTTATGAGCCTGAATATTCACGCGCTTTTTCAGCGGCTTTGACAGCAGACACATCTGGCGGGCATCATCGAACACAATACGGGCCTGATCCCGGCTTACCGCCGCCGTGTAGATGTCCTGCTGGCCCTGTTCCATGACCAGAAACCAGTTAGCCAGCATGGCGGCTACGGTGGATTTAGCATTCTTGCGCGGCACCTCGATAAAAGCACTGCTGTACTTCCTGCGCCCCGTAGCACTGACCTTAAAGCCCAGCAGGTTAGCAAAGGCGAACTGCTGCCACGGCTCCAGCTCAATAGGCTTGCCCCGCAGCGGGCCTTTGACGTGTGGGCATAGCCGGGAGAACGCAATAAACCGCTCAACGGTCGCTGTATCGAACGCGTAACGGGGGTCATTCAGGTCTGAAAAGTACCTTTCGACGGCCTGTTTTACCCGCTTACAGGCCGGAATTTCGCCCGATTTTATGGCGATGGCGTAATCATTCCATGCGGTCAAGTTCGTCTTCCTCTTCAGTTTCAGGCGGGTTACGGCGACGGCTTACCGGATCAAAGCCCAGCAGAGACGACATTTTGATGATAATTTTCTCAGCGTCGGATTTGGCTTTCAGCGCCGGGTTACTGGTGGTGGCACCGCGTGAGCCTTCAACTGAAAACCCGCGCAGGGCAATATCTGCAACGGCTTTCCGGTACATGGAATAGTTGACGCAATACAGCTCAAGGTTGTTCCAGTCGGCAGGGGTTAAATCCCCGCGTTCAGCCATCTGCTTAGCTTTTGTCTTCCACTGTTGCCCCGCAATTTCATCAAGGTAAGCGGGTGGTTTAGGTGGTCTCTCCATAACTTCTTGTTTCCTTTTGGCTTACTGCTGTGAAAAAAATCACCGCGCGTAAAAATTTGAGGGGGCGGGCGGTGCCTGGCACCTTGAGGTTTGTCCTGAAAACCTCCCCCACCCCGTCCATGCGACCTGTCAGCGGTTGCGGAAGCATTCCCGCAACTCCCGGTCACGCTCACTCATGCGCTGCACAGGCTGGCGCTCATCGCGTCTGGTGCGGGTCTGCATGAAGCCATCACGGCATCGGGCCAGCGACTGATACAGATTCACTACGTCTTTCTCATTCATGATCAACCTCATACATCCAGTTATTGCGCTGTGCTGCCCGCTCTTCCTGTTCGCTGTACATCCCCGCTTTGCGGTTGGCTTTGGTGATGGGGTCTTGCTGCGTAGTCTTCTGGTTATGATGCGTCTGGCATAACGGCTGGTGATTCCACTCAGGCCAGAACAGAACATCATCACCACCATTGATAGGGATGATGTGATCGACAATCTTTGCGGGAACATAGAGGCCCAGCTTCTGGCACTCAACGCACAGTGGATAGCGTTTCAGATACTGAGCGCGGTACTTCTCCCATGCGGCAGAGTAACCACGGGCGCGACGGTGGCCGCGTCTGGCATCCTGCGCCCGCCACACTTCCCGCTTATGCTCATCGCATTTGCCAGACTTCACACGCTTGTTGCATCCCGGCTCAGTGCAACGGCGTAACGGTTGCCACGGCATCAGTACACCCCCACATCACGATAGACAGACCACAGCGCGGAGATAGCAAGGGGAATCTCTTTCGCCTCCACATCGCTAATCATCGTGCGGTACTCGTACAACTGAGAGACGTACATCAGGCAACCAATCTTGATCGCCGGAGTGAACTCCAGCCCACTATCGAACCTTTTACCGATATGCTTCTGGCAGACCTCCAGCGCCGCATCGATGTACGCCTGAATCAGCGCATCTTCATCAGTACCATCAACACGACAATGCAGCTTTGCTTCAGCCAGGGTGATTCCAGTTGTCATTTCTCAGTCCCCTGTTTGCAGAGAATTTCAAGGCGGGTCATGCCAGAATCGGGGATAGGTGGCCCGATGATGTTGAGCGTTGCGCCAGCCAGCGGGCCGGTCAGCACTTTCAGGCGGTTTGCGGCGGTAATATCCCGGCGAAAGCGAACCCATACACGAACAGTGGCTTCGGCAATCTCAGCGCCAGCGGCCACCAGTTCACGACCGCTGATCCCCTTTACTTCAGCCCAGATGGTTTCCCCGTCTTCCCATTTCTGAATAACCTGCCCGGAAGGTGTTCTCGATGAAGTGAAGGTGCGGATCGTGACGCGGTTTCTCAGTCCTCCTGCTCTCATTCGTCACCGTCCTTATTGCCCTTGCTCACTTTCACTTCCTGTTTCCATGCCTGGCTGTATTCGTCGCCACCATCACGCGGCGGCATCCCTTCCCGTTCGCGGGCCTCATTCGGATTCATAATTCCGTTCTTGATACCGCGCTCATAAGTTGCATAGCGTTCAGTTGGAGTGGCACGGAGAAGATCGGCGGAATCAAATTCCACCTGATATCGAATGCCCGGTACAGGAGAGGCCACCAGCAACGCGGATTTAATTTGCTGCTCAAAGTTGGCGAGCCACGGCCGCATAGTCATGGTGAGAAAGGCGCGGCTTGCCTCGCTGAAGTTGCTGTAGGTGCTGTTGCTGTATTCCTGCAGGAAGATGGGCGACACGTTGAACATGCGGGCTATATCTTCGATGGTGAAACGGCGGGAGGCCAGCCACTCGGCATCCTGATTGCTCATGCCAAGCTGTTTGTAGTCCATACCCCCTTCGAGGATCGGCGTTTTCCCTGCATTCCTTGCGCCTTTGTAGCGCTCCAGCGCCTCAAGTGCACTTTTGCCTTTAACGCCATCCAGCCATTCTTTAGCGGTAATGACGCCCGCCGCCATCATGCCATCTTTCATAATGCTGGCACCATGGCGCTGTTGGGCCAGACCTAACCCCAGCGCCTCCCGGCAAATGGTGATCGGCGAGCGCCCCAGAAAACCGTCATCGGTGGAATAACGCAGGTGGAGAATCTCTTCCTGCAAATAGGTACGAACAGCCCCGGTAAACGGCTCAGTGATGGTGTATTTGTACTTATGTTCGCCGATACGCTCAGGCACAACGGCCCCCGGCGCATACGGATGCAGGGATTGTGGCTGGCCGTCGCGGCCCCACTGGATCACCGCGTAGGCGTTACCATTCAGCAGACAGTGGCGCATCATCGTGCGCTTGAACTGATAAGGCGTCTGGCAAACGTTAGGCTGCTCGTTCAGCAGAAAATCTACCGGATGATTACTCAGCCATTCCCGCGCCTCACGCCCGTTATCATTACGAACCCGGTACAGGTAGCAGGGCATGGTTGCCACAGCCTCACTAATAACTGACACGGCGTTCATCACCGCCGGCAGAGATTCCGCAGTACCCGCAGACACATATTCACCTGATCCGGTATTTGGAATCCCTGCCATCGCCAGAAACTCATCAATGGTCATGCTGCGTTGTTCGGCTGGCTCAGACTTGCGGCCAAAAGGCCAGATATTCCACATATCACAGCCCCGCCAAGTCAGCCCAGCGCCGACGATTATCACCAGCACGGCGTAATTCTGGATGTTGAGCAAAAAGAGAACGATGCGCGATTTCAACGCCGGATTCAGGGTAAGCAGGCATGGAAGTAACGGTGATTTCCCGTAGTTCAGCAGCGGTCACAGTTCGCAGGTACGGGGATTGCGCAATATCCCAGGACTCTTTCAGCGCACGGAAACCAAAGCTCATACCTGAAAGATCGCCACGTTCCACCAGCGCCAGCACATCATTACCAAGCTGAGTATTCGGCGGCGTCAGCTCAAAGCGCAGCCCGGTATCGTCTTCGGACAGCACCAGCGTGCCGGATTTGGTACGCCCCAGCAGTTGGGTATAGTTATGCTCATACAACGCCCGCACATCGCTACCGGATGCCAGGCTGTCTTTAAACGCTCCCGGCGCGAACTGTTCCCGGAATTCATCCCAGATAATTTCTGAGAGACTGTTCCAGCGCACGGCATAGCCCACCAGCTTCTTATCAGTAGCGGTCAGTTCAGAGGTGCGGATTTCAAAATCTATTGTTTTCATTATTGGACTCCACAGAGGGCAGAAAGGGGCCGAAGCCCCTCACACGTCGAATCAGGAACCTGCAAGCTCCAGAATCTTGATCGCGTTGGAGTCCACCACGCCACCGCCCAGATATTTATCGGTGTGAACCTTATAGAAGCCCGGCTCGGTGATGTTGTCAGGGCGGGTACGCACACCAGTAGTGTGATCCACGATGAAGTAACCGCGCTTGAAGTCGCCAACCGCGAGGAACGCTTCTCCGGCATCAGCATCAGGCATGGTTTCAAGGTACTGAACCGGACGGCCCAGCAGGGTATCGGGAGAACCGGCAACCAGACGATCGCGCCAGATGTAATCCCCGTTACCGTTCTTCAGCTTCTGAAGCGTGGCAGCGGTATTGGAGTTCATCACCCACACGGCGTTTTTGCGGTATTTGGCTTTCAGCTTGTACAGCAGGTCGATCAGGCCATCAGAGGTAACAGCAGCCGTTTCCATTTTCTCCAGCGTACCGAACGGGCGGGTTTTATCGCTGGTGGCCGCACGAGGATAAGCCAGGAAGCCTTTAGATTTCTTCGTACCGTCGCCGTTAACAAAATCATTTTCTTCGGTAGCGCTGAAAGTGTCGGAGATTTCAGAAGACAACCAGCCCAGAATATCCACCTCTGAGAAGTCGAGAATCTCCTGAGTGGTTTTCGGGTAGGCGTAGATCGGGTTGAGTTTGATATCAACGCGCTCCATCTTCGGCGTACTGGTCTCGGTTCGTGCTTCACCTTCAGTACCGCGATTTACCGTCGCGCCGCCCACAGATACCAGTTTTTGATATTCGTTGGTTTTGGTGGTCTTCACCGTGGCGATGGAGCGCATCACGCTGTCATCCTGCAACTGGCGCATGATCTCTTTGTCCAGCTCAGGAATAACGGTATAACCGCCGTCAGCCTGCACCAGCGTGGTGAGTGAGCGGGTGTCGCCGGTCATGATGTAGTGGCGCAGCTCATCGTTGCTCACGCCTTTACCTTCAACGGAAGTGCCAGGCAGATTGCGCTGATCGTCGGCGACGGCCTCAAGGCGGATAATTTCAACTTCAAGCGCATCAGCCTGAGCGCGGAGTTCGTCGAACTGCTTGCCCTCTTCATCGTTCAGGCTTCGCTTTTCGCTGTCGGCTTTATCCAGCATGGAACGCATCTGGGTTTTGAGTGCGGCTTTCTGCTGGCGTAATTCGAGTAGTTTTTTCATGAGTGGTTTCCGTAACAATTAACGTTGAGACGTGAAACCAGCGCGGGAAAGAAAGGGTAGCCGTTTAACCTTTTTCGGACTCTCTCCGGCTGTCTCGCACAGCTTGGTTAAACGGCTGGTGGCGGCTCACGTCTGAGTGCCACTCTTCAAGGTATATATGAAAAAACGGAAGTAAATAGCCCCCCTTAAATGACGAACGATAATGAATATTGACGAACAATTAATTTACAAATCTTTTTTATTTCTCGCTCATCCAACCCGGCGGTGTTGGCATCTGGTTTCTATATTCCTGTAAGTGCTCAATCAAGGCATCCAACTGCTCACGATTAGTGGCAAATATCTCTTCTGATAGCGTGCTGCGAACAAAATCATGATGGTCAATCCAGAATAGAGCGCCATCTTTGAGGGCCTGCCGATACTCATCAGTAGGCATTGCGCTCATGTCGTGAAGCCCGAACTGATCATGGTGTTCTTTGATTTCCTGAATGGTGATCGGCATATAGCCTCCTATTAAAAAATAAAAATATACGTTTAAGTGTTCACCTGTTCACATTTTGTAATTTATTAATTAAATTCATATAGTTACATGGTGAACACTATTCTTTCAGGTGTTCACAAGTGTTCATCCAACCCTTCACCCTGTAGAGCAAAAAACAATCAAAAGGTGAACAGGTGAATACTTGGTGAATACTTAACAAATAAGTGTTCACCTATTAACCCACTGTTATAAATAAATTTTTTAACAGGGTGAATACTGGTGAACACTCATTCTATAACTTTACTCTACCTCACCGTTTTCTGAGTTGCTGTTGCATGATGGCATCCAGTCTTCTGAATCGTCATGCAGAGTAACGTTTGACCTGATACCGTGCTTGGTTTTCCGTTTTTCATACCTCTTGCCATACTCAGCCATTGCACCAGGCATATCCGTTCCGAACCGCATTAGCGACACTGGCTTATTCAGTCCATTGGCCCGCATGTATGCCATGTAGGCGTGATACAGATAACGGCGCGGGCTGAATGGTACAATCTCGGCGTTACCAATAAACATGCCATCACAAACAACTGACGCCATCAGATAGCCGCAGAAGTCCACCAGCGAATCCCCCTCTCGCTTGATAGCCAGTGCCTCTTCGGATTTCTGCTGCTCGTGCAATAGCCGTTTTGCTTCATCCTGTCTGGCAAAGCGGGTCAGCAGGTGACGAATTATTACGGCAAGCTCTCCCTCTATCTTCTCGGCCAGCATCGTATCCCGCTCATCTTCCGGCACAACCTCGGAAAAGTTGAATATCACCCGGCGACGGGATATCCCTCCACTGCGGTCGCTGAATGTCATAGCGTTGTTATTGACGGCCAGTACTACCGCCTGTATGCGTGTCGAGTATGGCGCTTTATGCTTCGGGTCGATCGACACCTTATCGCCACCTGTAATGGCCTTTATCCCTGCACCGTCGCCAGCATATCGCGTCATATCAGGCATTATGATCAGCGAGTAACCAACCACCAGCGCCCTATCTCTCGCATCCTCCAGCGCTTTCATACTGGCTGATACAGTATTGGCCTTACCCGCCAGCATCGTGCAGATTTCCGCCATAACGCTTTTACCGCTACCACCCGGCCCCGTTACCTCAAGAAAAAGCTGCCAGTCGTAACGATTGGCCAGCACCATAAACAACGCAGCCAGTACACGATCTGTCTTGCGGTCATTGTTAGCCACGGAACGGCGGAGCCATTTCCAGAAGTTCGGCGCGTGGCTGGCCAGCGTCTCACCTTCTTCTGGTGGGCTGAATGGTAATTCGCTTGCGATCAGCAACCAGTCTGTTTTGCTGTGCTGCCTGAATTGCCCCGTTCGGGTATCAAACACTCCATTGCTGAAGCCAATGAGGTTACGGGCCGTAACTCCCATGACCGGGAGACTCAGCTTCATGGTTTCCACTGCCGATTTGATGGCGTTCTGCGAATAAGCCACCTCAGCATCAATATAAATTTGAGCCATTTCCCGTTGTAGCTCTTTATCCTGGATTGGATTCCAGATCACTCCGTTATAGTGGTGAACCGTGTCAGAGTCAGCGTGAATAGCTAACTCACCATCGTAATGCGCAAGAAGTACCTCTCCGCGCTGGCTGGCCCCCATCTGGTTAAGAGCCGGACTAACCTCAATAGATTTCTGAAGCTGCGCTCTCTTCGTCAAAGGCAATTGGTGGATATTATTTTCTGATTCGCTAGATTGCTCCCGAAGCCGGTTCAGATAATCGTGCCAGTCCTCCGGCTGGAGATCGGGAATACCTTTAAATAATTTGGCATCCTTTACACCTGCCAGCGCCAGCTTAGCGCCAATAGCGTTAATCATCAGCGGCTCAATTTCCCCAGCCAGATATACCCGCGCCGCTCTGCGTCCATCATCAATAATGCGCAGATTATCCAGCTCCTCCAGTTGCCGAGGGCCTAAATAAACAGGAGGTGTGGTATCTTCGGCAATCTGCTTACCCAATCCCTCTTCCCAGCCTTTTGCGTGGCTCCACGCGTCGGCACCTGCGAAAATAATCGCCTCTGTAAACTTGTCTTTCGGCAGAGCCTTTACGTTCGGTGCGTTCTTCATTTCGGCACCCCTCCACTCATCTGGAATTTGCCTAACAACGGGTGATACCAGTATGCAGATCCGTATTTACGTTTAGCACTACGCAGAACCAACCGGGCCGCCTCCCTGAATTTCTCTTCAGGTGTAACAAACCCACCACCTTTTAGCTTCACCATCATCACGCCGGTGTTCTTCGCCAGTTCTTCAGCCTTTTTGGTGGAGATACCGAATTCAGCGGCTAGAGTAGACAAGGGTGCCATACCCGGGGGAATTTCTCCCCCTTGGCTATCGGTGAGTGATTTGATCTGCAGCTCAAGGGTCAACACCTTTTCCACCAGCAGATCAACGCGCTTTTCCAGCTCGTTAAATTTGATATTGCTGATCATTGAATTGTCTCCCCTCTACGTTGTTTCAGCGCGTAATGAGCGGTATCGGAACATTGCTCCAAAGCGGCCGCTATTCTTGGCAGATTGCGAAGGGTATCGCCAACAAGCAGTAGATCGCGCATAGCGTCTTCATTGTCATAACCCTCGCTCTCAATAGCATCATGAGTGAGGTTGCCTATCAGAGTGAGCGCAGAACAGATACTACGTGCGGCAGAAGCGTAGATATCAACGGCATCAACCAAATCATCGTCATTATGCTTTTTGAAATCCGGGGCGTGTCTAACAAGCTCCTGGTAGATATCACGCATGGCTCACCTCACTGACTGCTTTCAGTTCACGAACGCGAGACAACGACATAGAGATCAAACCAATCGCAATGCTGTAACCCTCTTCATCATCGAGATTCATATATAGAGTCGTACACAGCATTACCTCAAGGCGGCGCAGTTCGTCTTCAATGTCTATTTCTGACCATTTTGACTTAGGCATTGAACACCCCCTCGACAGCCTCAACCTCAAGTGTCAGACCAGTGCGGTTAACATCATCATAAAAGGTTATATGGCACCGCATTTGAGACCGAATTTTTGCGGCGAAGACCATATTCCAACCGCAGAACTCTGCGCGGGCTTCTTCTTCAGTTGCGGCTGTAGTACGCATCACTACAGGTTTTCCATGTGGGAGATGTTTCGGGACTGCCAGGAATAACCATGTGAATTCCGGGCGAGTTTGGGTATGCTGTGATCCAGCCATAACTGTTACTCCAACTAACGGTTTGTGGTTAGAGGCCCGGTTAGTGTTCCTAGCACTGCCGGGCTTCGCATTTACAAGGTGTATTTCACCTTCGATATTCAAGCTAGCCCAAAGTGAAATACACTTCAAGCCTTTTCCTTTTATTTTTTTTGCGTATACTGAAATACACCTAACACAAGGAGTTTTAGTAATGGCAACAGGTGCAAAGAACGCAAAGTCACAAATGACTACAGTTCGAATCCCCCATGATGTGATGGAAGATATTGAAAGTTTGAAGCAAGAAGGAGAAAGCACCGCTGGTTTTCTCGTAACTGCAGCCAAAGGCGAAATCAAACGCCGCCAACGCAAGAAGGCCAAGGAACAGGAGTAACCAGACGCCAGAAAAGGCGTTTGGCCGGAGCTCACTTTTGAGCTTTGCTTTATTATCAAAAGGTTAACTTGTTGATTTTGTTCCAAAGCACTTTTTAGTGCTTTGGAAAAGTTCATTAGTAATGAGATGCGATTTTCTTCGCATCGGTGTTGATACCCAATATCTGGGTAACGAGCCTCCCCGCTTTTAGTAGTGTGTTTAAGATATTGATTTACAAGCAGAGTGCAATTTTGCACTCTGGGGTTTACGCCTTTTCTGGCGACAACCTTCGATGTTCGAGATCCCCCGTTCCGGGGAGCACAGCCTTTAAGCGGTTTACCCCAAAGGTGGGGAAAACCCACCTTTACCGGAGCGTTACCCAAGTTTTGGGTAACGGATAACTCATGGTTTAGTTTGAGCCCGCCAATTCTGGCGAGCGCAAAATCCTGTATAAAATTGCGCTGGCTATAAAGGGTAGAAATCTGCCCTTTAACATACGAGTTTTTCCCGTATGTACCATTACCTTCTACCGAAGCACTATAAAGTGCTTTGGAAAAGTTCATCAGTACCGAGTTGCGATTATGCAACTCTCTCAGGTTTTGACCACCAGCGGCAGGCCTGGTAATCTGATGGCGTTTAGTGTGATGACTCTGGCGGCCATGTGGGGCCGCCTTTGTTTTATGTGCCATACCCGCCCCTTATTCCGCTTTACTGCGGCTTTGTTGCCAGGCGGATACTTCGGACAAAAGCCAGCCTACGGCACGTCCGCCCAGCTTACGGCGGGCCGGAAACTTGCCTTCCTTTTCCATCATGTAGCGGGTAGTGCGACAAATGCCGGTTAACTGGCGACACTCAGCCTCACGGATCATTCGTTCGCCAAGTTGGTTTGTTTGGTTCATTGATAAATGCTCCTGTTCATTATTGTTCAGGAGCATTTTGGAGAGGGGTTATTGGGGATCCGGGGATATCACTTGTTTGTCAGTGAATTCACTTCCTGCCGAGGTACTTAGCCCAGGTATTTTTATCAGTAGGAGGCAACTCAACACCTTTAGAAGCGGCGGCAGCCTCTATAATCATAATTAGCTTTGCCACAGGCGTTTTATCTAAATCAATATCCGATAGCTCAGGATTCATCTTTATCAGAGCTACAATAAGTTCACCTTTCTTAGCAATAGTTTTTGGGGTGTCTATTTTTTTAATCGGTAAAGAGCCAACCTCTTTTATTTTCTCTAAGTCTCTAGCCATAATACACAGATAACGGGCATCCAGTTCAATTCCTCCCTGCATACTTGCTATCTCAACTTCCCCGCCATCAGCTTCAGGCTTAGTTGTTAGGCTAGCTGTTTTTATCAAATCAACACCACTGGTAAATTCAGCCAAAGCAAAAGAATCTCTCCAGACGTAAAAGAACCCGCTTATTGATTTTGCGTAATACCCCGTCATTTCATTTTCTTGCCTGAATTCTATGTCAAAAATGCTCCACTTATCAGTCCCTAAAACACCGCCAAAATCGTTATCAATTTCATTTATCAATTCAGAAGGGAGCATA
>OKBS01000094.1_pt1 | contig 42537 bp, 54 predicted proteins | sample 1614331 | NCBI WGS metagenome assembly OKBS01 (sample SAMN04436927, study PRJEB24849) | human gut metagenome | biome: human gut; feature: NICU; material: stool | host: Homo sapiens | place: USA: Saint Louis, MO | collected 2012-05-31
TGAATGACTTCACCGGCTCCGGCGTTTCGCAGCTGCAGCTGTTCGACGAACGTCCTCCACGTCCTCACAGCGCTGAGCTGATGAAGGTTCTCGATGGCATTAATCATTCCGGGCTGGGACAGCTCTGGTTTGCCGGACGAGGGATAGCGCCATCATGGCAAATGAAACGCGACATGCTCTCCCCTGCGTACACCACTCGCTGGAAAGATATCCCCATAGCGAGGATCAGTTAAATTTCGCTTTTCAGAGAGAGCCAGTAGTGCTCGCCGCAGCCGAACGACAGGGCGAAGCCCGCGAGTGAGCGAGGAAGCACCAGGGAACTGCACGGATAAATTCTGCTTACGCTCGGTGTTAAATGGATACCCCACCCTGCTTTATCCACTTATCCACGGGCATATTTTTATAAAGTCTTTTTTAACTCTTTTTTCTTTATTTTACTCCTTTTAGGGAGCCTGAAAGCCGCATGCAGCGCGCCCTGAGAGGAGTTCATTATGGGCAACTGGTTAACATATTATGGGTAATTAATCACGTATCTGTGGGTTCCATAGCAACAAGCTATGGGATACGCATCAACAAGCTATGGGAAACAGGTCAAGTTTAGATCTCAATTATCCACTTGTGGATAAATTGCATATTTTCCCGGTGGATAAGTAACGCGATAGCTTGCAATTTCTGTTTTCACTGCCATTATGGGTGGATAATAATTTACCCATAGGCCTTGGAATGGATACTCAAGCACTCTTGCCAGCTACTAAAACGTTTAAAAAACGCGCCAGTATAAAGCAATCTAACGAATTGACCGAAGCCGCATATTACTTGCCTCTTCAGGCAAAACGTGTGCTGTGGTTATGCCTTATGCAGGCCTATTTCAACGACAGTCAGGATGATGATTCTGACGTATTACCTCTTTTCAAAATTAGCGTTTCCGATTACGTCAAATACTTCAATGTCGCTACGTCTGTCGCCAGTCGTGATGTAAAGGCTGGAGTAAATGCTTTGGGCGAATCAACGGTTACCTTCTATCCAAAAGAAGGTGAGTTTGAAGAGGTTAAACGTCCGTGGCTGGCTGAAGCAGGAATGAAGAGAGGCCGGGGTTCCTGGCAGATTGAGTTTAACTACAAGGTCATGCCATTCCTTGTTGGCTTGACGTCCCAGTTCACGACCTATTCTCTGTATGACTGTGGTCAGCTTAATAGTGTTCGTGTCATCCGCCTTTATGAGAGCCTGTGCCAGTTCCGGAGCACTGGTGTCTGGATCACCACACATGACTGGTTATGTGAAAGGTTTATGCTTCCAACCTCGCAGAAGAACAATATTGCGGAAATGAAACGTACCTTCCTGGAACCTGCGCTGAAGAAAATTAATGAGAAGACGCCCTTAAAGGTAAGTTATACAACCGAAGAAGATGGTCGCTTATTGTTTAATTTTCTTGATAAAAAACAATAATCTGAAATTTATCCTATATCCCCCCTTGGTCTGTTTCTTACATTTGGGGGGATACTAAACTTGCTGTATTTCCCACATCACATGCCGAACTTGACCTGTTTCCTACAGTTCGGGCTGCCCTCTAAGTTGACTTCTTTCCCACAGTCCCGGCCGGCAATTAAGTTGACCTGTTTCCCACAGTCATGACTGTCCGCGAAGTTGACGTGTTTCCCACACTCCCTGCTGGCCATTAAAGTTGACCTGCTTCCCACAGTCCCGGTCGGCCGCGAAGTTGACTTGTTTCCCACAGTTCAGGCCGTCTGCGAAGTTGACGTGTTTCCCACAGTCCGGGCCGTCTGCGAAGTTGACGTGTTTCCCACAGTCCGGGCCGTCTGCTAAGTTGACCTATTTCCCACATTCCGGGATGTCTGTGAAGTTGACGTGTTTCCCACAGTTCCGGGGGGCTACAAAGTTGACCTGTTTCCCACAGGACACCGATTCTATGGGCAGAATGATCTGCGGCCGGAGTCTGCAAAGATTAATCTTGAGTCGCAACTGTGCGCCAAAGAGATATGACTAGATAAATAATCTGGAGCCGCCATAATAAGCATGAAGTCATGATTTCATGCAATCATTAAATAGCTTTGTACTCTTTAGTAAGCGAGGTGACAGGCGATTGGAGTGCATATACTTAGATGAAAGGATGAAATCATGATTTCATCCTTTCATGAAGGCGGGGAGGGGCTGAGTGGTTAACCCAGAAATGAAATCATGATTTCATTATTTCATTTTATTGCGATACATTTCATATCCTGCAAGGAGCATATCTGTCATCGATATTCCCTGTTCTGCCGCGTAAGCTTTCATCTCTTTATGCTTAGATACCGGCACTTTGATTTGGATAGGTTTAACCGACGAATCAGGCGCAGCTCCCTTTCCGGTAACATCCAGAGTTGGCTCATCCTCCTTAGGAGGCGCTAGTTTTATTGACTTTCCTGGGGCTTTCATAGAACTCCTCATGTCCAAAATAATGAAATCTTTAAATCATGCTATCATGAGTTAATGATATCATGAATCTCTTCAATCATTTGTTTTGCCGTTTCGTTTAAGGATTTGAAAGGAGTTTCATGGAGGGCACGCCCCGCATCCAGAGCCTCGCCGTAACTGGTTTTGAATGGAATGATTGTATTGAGAACTTTGAAGCCCCACGCTTTGATTGTTTCCTGAGCTTTTTCGCCCTGCGACTGAGATGGTGACTTAGCGACAATGAATACGATTTTGTTTTTCTCAATGCCCTTTTTAATCAATTCGCGGGCAAGTTCCAGAGAAGGTTCCAGATCATCAATTGTGGTCCCAGTGGTTATGATCACGAGATCAGATTCATCAGCCACATCCAGTGATGTTGTCTCTGCTGCAGGACGACCATCAATGATAAGCAAATGGCAGCTATCTTTCATTTTGACAGCTGTATCTACCCGGCGGTAAAGAGCGCAGTCAATTTGACTTAGACCATTGTTCTCGCGTCGTTCTGTCCACTTCAGAGAGGTTTGTTGCTTCGTGTCTATATCCGCCAGATGAGTCTTCCATCCAGCTTCAGTAAACCCAACAGCAAGTGTTCTGGCTTTGGTACTTTTTGAACCTCCGCCTTTCTGACCAACGATCGATATAACCTTTCCCATATTAACCACCTTCATTAAATCATGATTTCATTAAACACATACATCCCACTTCTCATATTGCCCAAAATCGAACAACTTAACAAGATGAAATCATGATTTAATGATATAATTATAGCATGATTAATGTAACTGACTGATAGTAATACATTGCAAAACAATGAAAGCATGATGTAATGATTTCATGATTAAGTGCGCGAGGATAGTTTATGAAACAGTACACATTGAAAATCTACTTTGGAGATAAATCTGAGCCTGCTTTTTTTGGTGGCGACAGGCAGGATGATTCATCGAATACGACACCGTTCCAGGTGGCTCTTAAAAAGTCGCGAGACTGTAATTCATATGCCGCTTGCTTATGTACGGGTAAAGAATTGCCACTCTCTGTGAGGCTCCGAGTGGAGAAACATCATTTAGCTCGCTTCCCACTCACGGGTATAAAACACAGAGAGGACTGCAGATTCTATAGTAGCCTCAGTCCTGAAGGGCCGCAGGGGTGTTATACACAGGACGCATTGAAAGAGAAGCCAGATGGAACAATCAATATTAAGCTTGATTACCCATTGCAGGTAACCGGTCCGTCAACTCCCATAGATAGTTCTCTGCGTTCTGGTGATGCTTCACGGAACAATAAACGCGACACAGTTTCTATTCTTGGTCTTCTGCATTTTATCTGGGAGACAACCAGCTATAACACATGGGTACCTAAAATGAACGGTATGCGTTCATCCACCAAACTGGGTTATCACTTGTTTAAGCAGGCAGAAAAGATAGAAGCAGGCAAAACAAAATTATCTGACGTTCTGCTCACTCCGGCCTACACGAACTCCAGCGATAGCAGAAGAAACAGCATGACTGTCGAACGTGCGAAAGTTAATAAACAACGTCTTGTAGTTATTGCTGAGCTTGCTAAGTTCTCTGAAAATTACATGGATGGATTAAATCGACTTCCTGTGACCTGCTCCCCGTTGATTAGTACACCCCGATGTTAGTAATGTCTTCATAAGCCACATGAGGACATCCCCATGAAGAAGCGTTTTTCCGACGAACAGATCATCAGTATTCTCCGCGAAGCCGAAGCTGGGGTACCCGCCCGTGAACTCTGCCGCAAGCATGCCATTTCCGATGCCACGTTTTACACCTGGCGTAAGAAGTATGGCGGTATGGAGGTGCCTGAAGTTAAGCGCCTGAAGTCGCTTGAGGAAGAGAACGCCAGACTCAAGAAGCTGCTTGCCGAAGCCATGCTGGATAAAGAGGCGCTTCAGGTGGCTCTTGGGCGAAAGTACTGACGACAGACCAGAAGCGGGAAGCCGTGATGTTGATGTGTGATGCGACCGGTCTGTCGCAACGTCGTGCCTGCAGGCTTACAGGTTTATCCCTGTCGACCTGCCGCTATGAGGCTCACCGTCCGGCTGCTGATGCGCATTTATCAGGGCGCATCACTGAGCTGGCACTGGAGCGCAGGCGTTTTGGCTACCGTCGTATTTGGCAGTTGCTGCGCCGTGAAGGGCTTCATGTTAATCATAAGCGCGTGTACCGGCTTTATCACCTCAGTGGCCTGGGCGTAAAACGCAGAAGACGTCGTAAAGGGCTGGCAACAGAACGTCTGCCGCTGCTCCGTCCGGCGGCGCCCAATCTGACCTGGTCGATGGATTTCGTCATGGACGCACTTTCCACCGGTCGCAGGATCAAGTGTCTTACCTGCGTCGATGATTTCACAAAGGAATGCCTGACGGTCACTGTTGCCTTTGGGATTTCAGGCGTTCAGGTCACGCGTATTCTGGACAGCATTGCACTGTTTCGAGGCTATCCGGCGACGATAAGAACTGACCAGGGGCCGGAGTTCACTTGCCGTGCACTGGATCAATGGGCCTTTGAGCATGGTGTTGAGTTGCGCTTAATCCAGCCGGGCAAGCCAACGCAGAACGGATATATTGAGAGCTTTAACGGACGATTTCGCGATGAATGTTTGAATGAGCACTGGTTCAGCGATATCGTTCATGCCAGGAAAATTATTAATGACTGGCGGCAGGATTATAACGAATGCCGCCCGCACTCCACGCTGAATTATCAGACACCGTCTGAATTTGCAGCGGGCTGGAGAAAGGGTCATTCTGAGAATGAAGATTCCGACGTTACTAACTGAGTGTTGTATCTAATCGTGGGGGCAGGTCACCTGTACGTGACTTTTCCGGCATGCCTTTTCTGGGGCTTGATGATGACAGATGGAAGTCTGCGTTAAGCAGATTCCCAAATGCTGTGAATGGCTGGATGAAAGGGATGAAGGTATTTGTAATCGCTGTTACGGATGTTCCTGGTGCAAAATCAGCCCAGGTGAGACAGCTGGCCCTGATGATGGTAAGTGATCGCTACATACCACTTGATTCATTGAATGAAGGGGCGTTTGAACAAAAGCTATTCGAGCTGGAGCGATCGTTTTACAAACCCCTACGTTATGATTCATCCACTCATGAATACCTCGCGGATTTTTGCCTCACTGATGTTTCTACAGATAACCATTTACCAATTCCTGTGGAAATATGGGGGATGAACACTCCTGATTATCAAGAACATCGGATGGTAAAGGAAAGATGGTACAACGCAAATTATGGCGCAACTGGTTGGTTAGCATGGGATGCAACTCGAACATCTGTAGACAGTATAGAATCGCTTTTGCCAAAGAAAATGAAATCATTATATCATGATATCATCAAATAATGATTTGCGCGTTGCCGCTATCTAAAGGGATCACCTTCCTGCAAAACTGCTTTAGCGGGAAGGTGATTCTGTCCAGCGGCCACAAAAAAGCCGCCCAGAAGGACGGCTATAAACTTTTATGTTTTACCAGTTGGTACTGGCTGAGCACCTTAACGGAAACTCTTGATTAGTTGGGCAATTGCCGCAACTAGGTTGATTATAGCAATAGCATGTTCAATCATCCCGCACCTCCATCTCTGTGGTGCGTTGGTTACTAAGCAGTCCCCATCCCTATAAAACGCCCATCCGGTTATGCCCTTCATCTGCTAAGAGGAAGTTCACCACGCCACCGCCGAGGCTATCCGGCACCACCCGCTGATAGAGGGCTTGCATTCTTGCTACCTGCTTGCCGATAGGGAGAACACTGGTTGGTATAACAAATTCATAAAATTAATAGGAGAATTAAATGAACTGATCTTTAACTTAAAAGTACTACTTACCTTCATTTGAAGGATACAACTAACAACTAGCGGTACTATTGCATGACTTTGTTTCTCTTAGCGATGGAATTATAAGGATAAATCCTATAGCTGCCAATATGTTTGATCGAATATTAAGGTTGTATTATAGTGAAGTTGCTAAGAGGAAGTTCACCATCCTGCCGAGGCTGATCACCAGTCAGCAACGACAAAATCAAAACCCCGGCCTACCATCCGGGGTTTTGTGCTATCTGGATTCCGTCAATTTATTCGTTGTCTCACTTGGACGCACAGGATCTTCTGTCCAGTCAAAGAAGACGTCATCGGATTACCATCTGCACTAAACAACAGATACACAAAAAATGCCATTCTCCTTGGACATTTCGGCACTATCGGAATAAATGACCATAAAATATTTTGCTTGGTCGTATTTATTTTTCTTGCAGAAATACGCCAGCCTGTGCCGGGCGGTGACTGCACTGACCGAAGTCACCTGCCATTTCCCTTCAGCAGCGCCACCGCTTCATCGCCTGGCATCTGGAACTGCACCCGGTGCCGTGCCGCGACATCGAGCGCAAACACTTTCGTGTAGACCTCCGTAGAGCTGACTGACTTGTGTCCCATCAGGCTCTGCAGCACCTTCAGCGGAATGCCGGCATACAGCATGTGCATCCCGTAGCTGTGACGGAACGTGTGCGGGGTAACCGGTACCGAAAACGTTACCCCGTCGGCGGCAGCCGCATCAACAGCTTCATTTATCCAGGTCCGAACCGTCCTGTCGGTGATTTCCCAGATGCGTGCCTTCTCGGTTCTGCCGGTGCGTTTATTACGGCGCTCCAGCGGAATTTTCAGGGTGGCCACCATCATTTCCAGCTGGCGGGCATACTGCGGATCGGAAAGTGGAACGATACGATGGGGCAGACTACCGGCCGGAGCGCGGCCGGCCGTTCTGGTGGCTTTTTCGGTCCGCTGTTTGAGCGTGGCCAGCTGCACGAACGGCCAGGGCGGTGCCAGCGAAAAATCACTCCGTGTCAGGGCCAGCGCTTCGTTAATACGGGCGCCGGTGTTCCACAGGGTGGCCAGCAGCATCTTACGGTGAAGATCGGGGACGTAGTGGAGCAGGGCGCTCACTTCCGGCGCCAGCAGGTATTTCGGTAGTTCGTCCTGAACGAGTGCCATCTGGCGCAGGGCCAGCGCGGCGGGGTAGTCGATGGCCACCGGCAGCTGCGCGGCAGAAAAGGAAACGCCCTGGCCAGGTATTGCCGGCATCATTGCTTGTTGTCCCCGCTGGACAGGTATTTCAGTGTAAGTCGTGCCAGTGCTTTCTGCGCGTAATCCTCACCCGCAAGCACACTGATGTCATGGTTCATTCCGGCTTATCCTCGTTCGCTAAACAGCTTAGGCATTTCATCAAAAATCATCAGGTGACGGGTGCGCTTTCCGCGAAAAATGCGCCTCATCACTGGCGTGAAATCCGCAGGCTCCCAGCCATAGGGCCACGTATAGTAAATCCCTTCCTGCAGCGTGCTGTCGCGTCGTTCTGGTCCGGCAACGATACGTCTGACCTCCCTGCTCAGCGCCTCACCGCGCAGGCCGTACTGGCCCAGGTAGCGGCGCAGCCGCGTTCTCGGCATCCGCGGATCGGATTTCACGTAAGCATTAATATTCATATGCTGGGTGGCGGTGAGGATATTCATGCCGTACTTGCGCATGGTGCTGAAAGCGGTGGCCATCACGTCCGTTTCTGTCTGTGGGTCATCATCGGTTCTGTTCATCTGGTTTTCTGTTTACTGGCTAAAGGGTTGTTGTGTGGACCGCTCGGTTAAGCTGACGCGGTGTCATCCTGCAAAGACCGGAAGGCAAGCAGGGCGTCCGCCCTGGAGGCCAGCTCGATACAGTCACCGTGCTGTGGGTTAATTTCTTCGTCAATGGCTTCGTTGTAACGCATGCGAAGCCGCCACCCCTTCATCGGTGGTGCGTTCTGTATGGCCAGTACCATCCCTTCCGGCGACAGCAGTTCACGGAGGGTGTAGCAGGCGCCGATCCGGGTCGAGTCCCGCAGCCACATCACGGGATACTCACTGACCAGCTGGTCATACACACATTCCGGCGTATGGAAGTAATTTCCCTCCGCCCTGCATAAATCACACATTCGCGTTCCTTTTATCGAGAAACCCTGTCAGACCGGGTCCGGTATAAAACGGCCAGGCTCAAACGGCCAGCGCTTGTCGCCTTGGGAATACACCTCGATCCACGCCAGTGTCCCCTGCTCAAAATACAGGTGATAACCGTCACCGGCACTGAGGGTCAGCATCCCGTCAAAACAGGTATCGGTTCGCGTACCGTCACCCATCCAGCGAAGCAGGCGGCCTTCAGCGGAAATCTCGTAAAATTCACACTCGCAGTCCAGATCGTCGGTCTGAAAGTCCGTCCCGGTGACTCCGTCCGGCATCCGGTACCGGAATCTGACCGTATCAAACATTCCCATGTGTTTGCTTCCTTAAATTGATGAGAAATCCCGCCTTGCTGAAAGTGTCTTCCTAAATGCGTCGGATTATTTTCCGGGTCGCATTAACATCGTGCTTAACCTTGAAAGGGTTGTCTTCAATACCCGGTTCATCACTGACGCAGTCATCGCTTTCACGTCGGCGCCATCCTCCCATAGGTTCAACGAAGATCCCGACGACGTATCCTTCCTGAGTGAGTAAATGTTTTGCCGGTGGGATCTGGGCGACCCCTTTCAGAACCGGATATTCAGTAGTTCGCTCATAGATGACATCGTGTCCTTCATCATGGAGTTCCTGAATTAACGCGTCAGCTGTTCTGTATTTCGATACCTGCATTCAACGATCCTCATGAAGCATCTGAAGAGACAATCATGATAATAGTCACCCAGAGTAATTATGACGCGCGGCACTATCCACTGCACCCAACCCTGAATCTGTCACGCTAATGATTTTCTCCTGCCGTTATCATTTTAAGGCAGATAATTAGCAGTCATATAGCCACGTCATTAAATTACCGGATGACCGTTTCCGGCAGATCCGATTTTCTGGCGTATAACAACTTTCCGGAAGTGTACCACGCACACGGAATAACCACACCGCCCTTTTATGGGGGTGAGCGGGCGGTCACGCGGCAGGGGAGAGACACAACATATAGCGTCACTCGCATCTGATAACACCGCTACATATTGTGTTTCTGCGCCGCTGCGCGCCGGAGGCAGGAAAGCAGATCCGGAACAATGAGTTTTCGGATCTCAGAAAGAGTGAAGAGGGATTATTGTATGAATGGCACAAAAAGCGACGGATTGTTGCGGTGAATAGATTATTGCCTGATGGGCAAAATTAACGAAAGAGTTTGCCTTAAATGGCAACAATTAACGAAAGGGAATTTTTTTTAGTTATTTTTTTTCTAACCGGCCTTAAAGGCCGCCCCGCGAACAGTAAATACCTGCACATCAACCAAGACATTAAGGAGAACATTATGTCTACATTTTTAGCTGCAGTATTTGCTGTAATCTTTACCCTAATCGGCATCGGCCACTTCATCTGGACAATCGTTGTCGCATACCGTGGTCTAACCTGGTTTTTGACCAATTTTGACGACCTTCCACATATCTGGAAGCGAAACGGGCGATACTATCGCCGTTTCATACTCCGACGCATCTGGAAGCGTATCTTCAGTCACTGATAATGTTATCGAGCGGCATCCCCAGTCCGGCCAGCCAGCACAGACAGCACCAGGTGGTGTACACCATCCGTGTCTGGCCGGATTTCCATTTGCGGATGGTGCGTTCGTCCACATCCAGCCGGTGGGCCAGCTGTCTGTCAGTAAGGGGAATGAGGTCCCTGACCAGCAGGATTTCGGAAACAGTGGGCTTCTGCCAGTGTTCTCCACTGACCAGCGTATTACCATTGAATTTTCTGGCATCGATAAGATCGCGGAAATTCCTTTCGTTGTCGGCATTCATAATTTATCCGCCTGAGCAGATTGCCACAGCACAGGGTTTTCCGGCGTGTAATAATAGTCATGATCTTTGTTCTGCTTATCCAGATACTCATTAAGCTTGCTCAACTGATAGGCAGAATAAAAGGTACTGGACGAACCCACATTGTACATATCAATAGTTGTCATCACATTATCAATGTAATCAAACGAGACCTTATAAAAGTTAAGGCTCCGATCATGGCGACATTTCAGCAGCTCGGGACGTGGAGAGAACACTTCTATACGAGGTCTGAAACACAATGCAGCACCAGTAATGAAGCACAGAGTGAAATTGTGGGATAAGGGAAGATATATTCTATTTTCATCATTATACAGACAAAAAATGTTGGGTGCTATTCCGAATGCTGGCCTGTGTTCAGTGCTGTCGAAATCATGGCCTGTATGAATAACCTCAATGGTTCTGATACCAGAAAAAATTTTGTTTCTTAATTTATTGATTTTGTCGTAAAGGGTCGGCTTATTCAGGATTGATAAAAGCCCAAACAAAACAAACAGCGCTCTGCTTTTATCTTCTTCGGAAGAAACAGAATTAGCAACGCGCAAAATTTTGCGATAGAAATGATCTTCCATTAACTCAGGATTAGTTTGAGGCAACTGATTTATCGAATAGATGTATTCTGATAAATGATCCTGTATATCAGCATGGAACTGTTCAAGCAGTTCATGTTTGTACGGGTTTTTATTTTGCGGATTGTGCAAATTGAGCATTAACTGCATCACCGCGAAACTGGCAAGTTTCTCTACCGGAAAATCTTCCGGCAGTGTGTGACGGAGGCGTGAGAAATTGTGCTCGTGAATTATATCGTTCACGACCCCGGCGGTCAGGCGCTCGTACACACCCAGTTCGTCTTCAATATCGAAAGGCAGTCCTGTCTCAGCATCAATAAGACGAAAGCAGTTTTTCGATACTGCCACACTGGATATTGGCAGAGGTTGCGTGTGGAGAACGTTTTCCTTATCGGGCGTCATATAAACGGTATGACACCATACTCGCTGCTTTTCTTTTGCAGATAGGGCGGTGTCATCGCTGCGAAAGTTGCGTAGCACCCACTGTGAAAGTACATGCTGATTTTTTGTGTAGTCCATAACATTTCCTTCTGATTAAACGGGTAGACCGGGTCAGAAATCGAATTCTGTTGCCTCATCATGACCAGCAAGCCTGACCGGTTCGGGAACATGTTTACGGCGAACGATTTTTTCCGGATAGCTGAGAAAATGCTTTTCAAAAACCCGGATAAGAGCATCATTCCAGGTTGCCTTTATTCTTTTTCGAACTTCATGCGGCTCCATGACAGTTATATTATAACGCTGGTTAGTTAAGTTATTTTCTTGAAACTTACGAAGAGACTCTCTGGAATCATCGCAGAGCTTTCCTGTAGTCCATAACTCAACATTAATTTCAGCATTGGGGTATTCTCTTTTGGCATAATCGAAAAATACCGGCACCTGTTTACCAATCCATTTCTTAACATCTTCATGTTTCACTGTCGAATAGGGCTTATAACCCTTGCATTCAATAAAGGTGATTCTAGTATTTCCCTGTCGGCTCAGGACATCGCATTCTGCAGTCCCCTTCCTCTCTGACTTACATATTCTACCAACTTCAACATCATTACTGTTTACGCGCACGGTCTCAGCAACAATATATTCAAACAAATCCCCCTGAAGCTGACTGGTTACTCCGGCAATATTCTCAAGCTTGGACATGATGTCATCTATTGCGGCTATATTATCTTCTAAGCTGAGCGTTATTGAACCAACCAGATCCCTTAACTGAAAGAGTGCATCAGCAAAGTCTTTTCCGAACAGATTCTCCGGTGTTGTGGGTATTATTCCGGCACGCTTCATTTCCAGAAAAGCTTCTTCGCTGTATTCGTCGGCAACAAACATAAACAGGCATCTTGGGCTGTTCCTGAGGCTGTTTATTGAACGACATTTTGTAATAAAGGGCTGGAGATGCACAAGACTGAGCTTAAAGCCCAAAAGCATGTCGCAGACAAAGAAACCAGGCCGAATTTCCCCTGACCGGGAAAACTGCAGAAGCGGATTAAGATAGGATGCTGCAGTGACGTCAAAATCAAAATTTGCCACACAGGGATCCTGATCTGAATCGAGTTCTTCCCGTGTGCGCAGCGTGTCGTAACTGATGATACCGTTATGACGAACCCACTGACTCAGGGATTTCATCAGAACTGACTCTGTAAGTAGCCTGGCTTTGAGGGGATGTAGCGCGCGCTGATACCCGTTATCGTTTTTTTCTGTCAGCGCCACACACTCCCCCAGACCTGGTAACGTAACGACCCTGACCATTTTGTACTGAAGCAGACCGTCCAGAACTGACTTCCAGGATAATCTGTTTTTCATTGCTACTGGTGAACCGCAGGCAGCAGGAAAATGTCTGGCCGGCAGAATCCCCCCGCGAGCCCGGAGGCAACTCAGGGCGAGACCGTAGGCCGACCCGGTATCAAGGAGAGCTGTATTGAGACTGGACCAGAAGCGCCCGGTACCATACTGCTGTTTCAGATAAATAAATCGTTCGCGCTTGGGGAAAAGCTTGTCAACACAGTGGATCTGCCCTGCATAAGCCGCCCGGGAAATCTGTTTGCGCGCGGTATCACGGTTAACTCCCTGGGTTTTCAGCATTTCCTCTACAAGTACAGAGCTAAGGCAAGGACCGGTTTTGCGTAACGAAGTTACTATAAGAGATGTCATCTTTTGCTCGCTTGTCACACTGCGTATTTAATAATAACAATACACTCCAGCTGCTAAACAACGAAGCCAGAGTTTTAGTTACATAAATACAGTAACTTAAAAGACGTAAATATGGCTGTTTAGATTATTTGTCACAATCTAGTGTTTCCTGAAGGAAACACTGTCACTATCACACGCAGTATGGATGACAGCTACGACCTATTAGATTCAGCCATCAATCTCGTGCAAATTCGTGAATTCAACGTTCACAATTTCGTCCGGACAAACGGATATACCATGTCGATCAATACCGAACACTGCACCGCTATCCGGCGGCAAATCTCTAACGGACGTGTACGCGTAACTCAGCGCGGCTTCAAATGCACCTTTTTCATACTCAATATCTGCCCTGAAACAGACGATGCAGGGTTTCAGTACCTTAAGATAGTGTGCTGTAAGATCCTGCCCATACTTTTTCTGGTAAGCATTGCAGACATCTTCTACCAGCTCAGGTAGCCGCAGATAATCGTGCTGCCAGAGTTTGCGGGCATGAAAATGAACCTCATGTACAAGGTGTCCGTATGGCCCCCAGTGCATTTCGTTTCTGGTGCGCATCCGGAAGAGAGTATCAGGTACGCCAGCATGAAAATTCCACGCCTGCAATGTCTCTTTGACCACAGCGTCTGGCGCGAGATTTACCAGCATATCCATCACCAGTGACTCAGTCTTATTTAGCGGAAGCAAACCATTGTCAAAAGTATTGTCAGCTGAAGTGCGTGTACCGTGAAACCAGTATGCGGTGGTGAACTTGCCCGGAGAACCCAGTTCCCTACAGACGTACTCTCTTAGATATTGTTGCGAGTCGATCATAATGGAATGATCCGTCTCGTAAATCTGTTCAAGATCGAGAGATAACAAAACCTTTTTTAGCTCCATGACACTGCAACCAAAACCGGAAGAAAGTGAAAGAAGCGCCTGAGATCGTGAGGAGCAATCGAGAACCAACATTGTGTAAATCCCTCACAAATCCAAGACGTTAACAGCTGGGGCTCGACGGCGGGCCATATTGCCGAGCAACAGGGTCGCATAATATTTCAGAAAGGGTAAAAGCTCGGGAGCGCTGAAGCTGGCGTAGACATTCCCATCTCCTTGGGATTCTCTGAAAACAATCCAGTCTACAAGGTGTGCATCGCTTACTGACTCTACATGCACACAGAAATGAGCCACCGAATTCCGCAACTTATGGATCAACTCCCGCAGGTTCATTTCCGGTCCGGGCAGCTGTGACTCATGTAATCCCATTTCAGCTTTAAGTTGCTGCGTTAAGCGGTCGGCAGGCAGGAAAGAGAGCGCCCTCTCTTTCGGTAACACGATAAGACCCAGAAGGCAATTTAGGGTCAACGTATAGTTGTATTGCTCACTGAATGGCTTGCCCTGCACCTCAATCATTTCGTTATATTGATCGATAAGCGCCAGTGTTCGCTGAATAAAATCGGTCTCAAAATCTGAATAATTTCCCATCTAACCCTCCCGTTCCGGTTCGAGAATCCACTATACCATCCGGTCAGCCCGACGGCTCAGGTTGGGCATTTCCGATTATGGTATTTTTTCGGATCTGCGCGGCGGGAAATCCGCAAGAGATATGACAATTAATCAATAAGTGTAAAATCATACAAGATGTGATATTTGTCGTTATTCATAAAAATCATATCTGGTATGATTTTTATGAATTCAATAATAAATCATTCTAAGTATGATTTTTTCCTAACCGGACATTATCTGACGGAGCGTGCAGGATGGATGAGAAAGAAGTGACGTTTCCACTCAGCTATGAGCAGATGACCTCGGCTGCGGAGGAAGAGATAACAAGACTGCTGAAGAACCAGGACACCGCCACTCTTCTTAACCGGTGGGAGCAGGCATCCGGAGTGCAGACCTTCTGGAATAATTTGGCGATCAACTTTTATGAAGCCAAAGATGCTGCCCAAAGGAACAGGATATCTGAGGACGGGAGACGGCTGCAGCGCCTGCTCGGATTGCGCCCCGCAGGAAACAACTCGTTATGACAGAGCTCCGGATGCGCCGCCCTTCACCGCTGCAGCGGCGGGTACTGATTGTGCTGGCCGCCCTCGGTGCGAAAAGTCCGGGACCGGTGGCCACGCGGGATATTGAGCGGGTGCTGGAGCAGGGCGGGGACGCCCCGGTGTACGGGACTAACCTCCGCGCCTCCTGCCGGCGCATGGAAGCCGCGGGCTGGCTGCGCACCCTGCGCGCCCCGAACATGCAACTGGCCGTTGAGCTGACGGACGCCGGCCGGGCGCTGGCCGCCCCGCTTCTCGCTGACGAACAGGCGCGTGTCCTGGCGGAGCAGCGCGCAACGGCGGTCCGGGTTCTGCCCCTGGTCCCGCACAGCCAGACAGTGAAAGCTGACGACCGCCCGGTGGCGCTCGAGGGTTTATGGCACCTGGCGTGCCGGGGCGACTACGTTATCCGTCTTGACGGTACCACCTGCCTGCAGCTGTGGAGCGTGGCCGGGCAGGTGACGCGCCTCGAAGGCGATCCCCTGCAGGTCGCCGCCTGGCTGCAGGCCTGCCATGAAGCGGGGATTGCGTTCCGGGTGCAGATCAATGAGAGCGCCGCGCCGGAGGAAGGTTCACCGGACGGAACCGCGCCGGCGGACCTGACCGGCACCTGGTACCGCCAGCTGGACACCGCGCTGCAGGCCCTGGGGATCACCGGGCTGACTGAGGATATTCGCCTGGCCGTGGTCAGGCCTGAAGCGTCCCTGCAGATGCAAGCGGCACCTGCGCGCCTGCTGCACGTTCTGCGCGAAAGCCCGGAGGCGTTCCCGCTCACGGCGGCCGGCTGTGAGGATGACTCGCAGGCCGCGCTGGCTGACCTGCTGGCCCGCGCAGGGTTCACGGGCGACCAGGCGCAGGAGCTGCAGCTGCACCGCATCCGCTGGCCGCAGATGAGTCAGGAAGAAGCTGACCGGCGCGAGCTGAACAGCCTTCTGGATGAACTGGAACAGCGACAGCTGTACTGCAACCGCGGGCAGCTGACGGAGATTGTGTTTTCGCCGGTCCGCAAACCCGGCGAGCGCTGGACGGAACGTCTGCAGTGGCTCCTGATGACGGACGCATTCGGGTTCCGGAGTCCGCAGTCCCGTGACGCAGGCTCCAGGGCTCTGGCGTTCCTGGCCGGTTACACGGGGCAGGAGGTGGCGGACCATCTGGCCAGGGTGATTGTGTGGAACGACGCCGGAGCAGTGGCCGGTACGTCTTCATTCCCTCGTCCGCATGAGGAATAGAAAATTGCCAGAAAATACATCTATTTATGTATCAATTATTGCCATGATAATTGCATTAACCGCAATGCTGGTCAGTATTCATACATGGAGAAGAGCGAAGAGATACAAAATTATATTTAAAAAGCTGAAACATGGGGATGAGCTGGATGACAGGGAAATTTTACTCCTTCAGAAGCTTCGTAAACCGGTTCGAAAATAATGTCTGTCTGTTATAAAACGCGACCTGACGTCCATCTCATCGTCACCTGCACGCGCCGCAAAACTGTGGCTGCAGGTGATGCGGTCTTCCCGGATGAACGTGACGTGGAGAGAGCTTACAGGCTCTGGATGGAAAGACTGGCGCAGGCCCGTCGCGGATCGCCCCCCATGACCGCCGGCGAGCTATATACAGGCCAGCACTGGAGCAGGGCAGCTGCAGCTGCAGCGCGTAGTGGTGCTGAGATGTGGATTTTATCCGCAGGCCTGGGGCTACTTCATGTCTCTGATCCCGTGGTCCCGTATGAAGCGACGTTCTCCACGATGCCGTTCTGCCATCGCACTTACTGGGAAAGGCTGACAACGCGTCCACCTTCGGAACGACGGTGTACCTCCCTGAAGGCGCTGATGCAGGCAAGGCCTGACGATCGGTTTGTGGTGGCGGCCTCCCCGCTTATCTGCGTGCCGTTGAGTCAGACCTGCTCGCAGGCATGAAAGCCCTCTGCAATCCGGAACAACTGGCAGTGGTCACGTCAAAAGGCTATCAGGGAAGCCTGAAGGGCAATGTCAAGTATACGAGTGCAGACATGATGAAGGCCCTCAATACCAATATGACAGGCCTCAATTTCAATTATGCCCTGGAGCTCATTGGCTGAGGGGATCAGCACATCAGAAAAGCAGTTCAGGTAAGTATCTTCAAGAGCCGCTTTCGCGGCTCTGACTGCAACTGAATAGTTCTACGGCGCGTCAATTGCCAGGCGGTACATTTCTTCCAGTGCAAGCGGACACCTGAGCGTCAGCGTCTGTTGGTCGAAAGCCTCCCTTCCCAGCAGTACATACCAAACTTCATAGAACATTTTGGATGTATCGGTACCATGACGGCGGTAGTTCGCTCTGGCCTGTTCTGTGGTGGTAACGAGTTCGTTCAGCGTCATCTGATAATTCATCATAGATACCTCTTGTGGCCCAGGGGTATCCTGAGCCTTGTGTACCTTAGGGTCATGTCACGACTGCTGGCAGACAACAAAAAATATCAAATCACTCAGTGCAAGCATAGCCGGCCCTGACCCCTGGTATGTCTCCTCAGAAAAATAAAAGTCCCATAATGGGACAAAAAACTTGAGATAGTCCTAAAATGGGACTACCATTATGACATGAAGATAATCGCTATCAAGACACTGAGGGATTTCTGGACGGCGAATCCCGATGCAGAGCAGCCGCTAAAAGCCTGGGTAGATGAGGCCAGTAAAGCTGAATGGAAAACCCCGGCCGAAATCAAAGAACAGTACCGTAGTGCCAGTATTCTTAAAAACAGGCGAGTGGTTTTTAATATTAAGGGAAATGACTATCGGTTAATTGTTGCGATTGCATACCAGCGAGGATGGATGTTTATAAAATTCATTGGTACGCATAAAGAATATGACAAAATAGATGCTGAGACTGTCAGCCTGGAGTAAACCCTATGCAGATTAAACCAATTAAAACTGAACAGGACTATGAAGCTGCGTTACGCGCCGTAGAGCCTATGTTTGATAACGAACCTCCTGCCGATACCCCGGAGGGAGACTTTTTTGAAATCATGTGTGTGCTGATTAATGAATACGAAAATAAACACTTTCCTGTCGAAGCGCCGGACCCGATTGAAGCTATTAAGTTCAGGATGGAACAGCAGGGGCTGACGGTAAAAGATCTTGAGCCGGCAATCGGAAAATCTAACCGGGTCTATGAAGTGCTTAACCGTAAACGTAATCTGACACTGCCCATGATCAGGAAATTACATTCAATGTTCGGTATTCCTTTAAAAAGCCTCGTTGGAGGATAAGCCGAGTTGAAATTTACGTGCTTAATAACCGCAGTGTATACAACCGGGGATAACGAATAATGAAAAGGAAGTTCTGCTCGCTGGTTTTGTTCGTTGTGGCGTTTTCGGCCAGTGCAGATATCATCGGCCGGATTGTGCGCGTGCTGGACGGGGATACCGTTGAGGTGCTTGAGCCAGGAAACCAACTGACGCGCATTCGTCTGGCCGGTATCGATGCGCCGGAAAAGAGTCAGCCCTTCGGCCAGCGTTCCCGTCAGGAACTCTCATCGATGGTGGCCCAGCGGCATGTAACCGTCACCGGAAGTGATACGGATCGCTATGGACGTCTGCTCGGTACCGTGTGGCTTGGCGTGACGGATGTGAATGCCGAACAGATACGCAAAGGCATGGCCTGGGCATACCGGTACCACGGAAAACCCGTCCAGCCAGACTACGCTGTTCTGGAGGCCGAAGCCCGCCGTCAGTCAGTCGGACTCTGGTCAGAACCGGGTCAGACAGAGCCCTGGCGCTGGCGTAGTCTGCATCAGGAAGAGCTAAAAACGAATAAAAATTAAGGAAATTATTGTATGACTTTAAAATTAACCGAAAGCAAACTGGAAATTCTTGTCGATACGTTAAATGCCATTATATGCGGTGAAGTAAATATTACGCGTGAGCAGCGCGAAAATATGGTCAGGACGGTTGCAACCCTGGGTGGGTTAACAGAACGGCAGCGCCTCATCACTGCGGAAAAAGAAGCCAGAAAGCAGGTAAAAGAAGAAAAGGAAAAAAAACCACGCCTTCCTGATGAAGTGTTTCCGCGTTCTGGAAAACCGTGGGCACCGGAGGACCTGGACCTTATTCATTCGATTATTGCTGATATTCCGGATGACAGAATCGATGATCATATACTCTGGCTGTCGAAGAAGCTGCAGCGCACCCCTTATGCCATCACCCTGAAAATTGTCAGTGAAGGTCGTATGAGCGAGGAATGGGCTAAAGGGTGGAAGCCTGCCGCAAAATCTATTCGTGAAGATTTTGCTCTGGTCAAAGCAAAGACTTCAGCAAACAATACAGATAATTAATGAACGGTCTTAACTTACTTAAAATGAGTCGATAAATTGACTAAGTTTTAATGCGCTAATATGAAAAATTTATTAGGAAATTTCCTACTCCACTAAATATAATATTCATGCGGCCGATAATAAGAGTGTAAGAAAGGGGGCGGTGTGAACGATTTTCATAATTTAAGTATTTGTATTCAGAATAAGGATGTGGCAGGCGCAATGCGCGTGCTGCGTGATAAATCAGAATTTGCGGTGCGCAAGATTCTGGAGAAACTTAAGATCAGGGTCGCAACGCATACCGGCAGGGCATTCTGGCATTATGTTCAGAGCTGGCTGTTAACCGCGTGTCGCCAGGGGAATCTACAGCATGAATCGTTCAGTACCCGACGTTCTTCCCGCTATCCGGAACGCCAGCCAGCTCAGTCCCGCTGCTCTCGATATGGTCAAGCTTCTCGCGCTTCTGGCCATGATTATCGATCACACCAATACGGTGTTTCTGTCGCCAGCCTGGCCGGTGATGTATGCGCTTGGCCGGATGGCCTTCCCCCTGTTTACGCTTATATGGGCGATGAACGTACAGCGCACCCCGGAACGACTGCAGAAGAGAGCCAGTCGTCTGTGGATCTGGGCAGTCATCACGCAGCCGGTGTTCAGCCTGGCCTTCTCGCATCACCAGCCCTGGTGGGCCCTGAACATTCTGTTCGTGTTTGCAGGCGTCACGCAGCTGCATGCCCTTCAGTACCGGCACGGCCGGAAGGGAATGCTCGCCGGATATCTGCTCCTGGCCCTCATGATTTGGCCACTGGAGCCGGCAAGCTACGGGCTGGCAGGAATAACGCTCGCTATCAGTATGGCAACGGTTTCTGGCAGCTATACACCCGGAGTGCAGCGGCTGGCGGCCATCACTGCCGTGCTGTCACTGATTTGTTTAAACGGGTTATCGCATCTCCTGGATATGCCCGCAGAAACATTATTACTGGCCACGCTGCCTACTCTGGCATTCCCCCTGGCAGTAGTTTCCTTCTGCAGGCAAATCTGTCCGGACGGCCGCCGGCGTTTCATGCCGCGTAATTTCTTTTATTATGCTTACGCCGGTCACCTGGGGATTATTGGTCTGATACAGTATACTTTCGCCTGATTAGGGAGGACGTGATGGCTATCAGTGAGAAAGAGCTGCTTGAGGCAGGTTTCAGCAAGAGCGAAGTGGACAATTTACAGGGCCGGCTTGCAGCAGGCGGAGGCACCATGCAGCATCTCATCGATGCGCTATCACGGCGCTTCCGGGTGTCGGTATGGATCACTGTCGCGCTGGTTCTGGTTATGCTGGTCACCCTCATTGCTGGCAGCCGGACACACATTCTTTCCGGGGGCATGAGTTCCCTTGTCGTCCTGATCATTGCCTGGGTGACCTTCCCACCTGTACTGGGCTGGAAAGCATTCCGCCTGCAGAAGACTATTTCCCGGAAGGCTCAATAGTCAGTAAATCAAGCGCCACTTTGGCTTTAACTCCCCATCCCGCAATTTTAAGCGCCATTGCGGGACGTGGCGTGCCGGATACTTTCCTGAAGAAATCGGGCCTGGTCCAGTACCACAGCCGTTGTGCTTCGGGTTTCAGCCTCAGACCATACGCGCCGTAGACTTCACTAAAGAGCGTGACAGCCTTGTAGGTCCCCAGCCCCTGCTGCCGGCTGAAGCCCAGGAATTCTGCGACCTCCATTGAGCCGTCAGCGAAAATTCCCTCCGTCTGCTTATCACCGAGCAGGTTGTGTGCGGCCTCACGTGAAATAGTGTTAAGCCCGTTAACAACAATCACGGCACCGGCCACCACCCCCAACGGCGTCATGGAGGACATCATGACGATCCCACCAAAGATCGCCGCTCCGGCTACCACCACGTCAACAGCTGAGATGATGTAACCTACAATTTTGTTCTCGTGCCGGACAACCTTCACCTCGGCATAGAGTTTTGCATAGCCGGTTTTGAGAGAATGGGACTGTTCAAGCAGACTGGTGTTCTCTGCACGCAACGCCTGCAGGCAGGCCATACAGTCATCATCCGTTTTTGCCCGGCGTGCGGCCTCAAACTGGGCCATGATGAATGCCCTTATCTCATCCACAAACTGAATCCGGATAAAACCATCCTGAAGATGCATAGCCGCGACCGTGTTGGCCGTATTAACCAGTTTTCTGGCCTCCAGATTGATCATAGTTTCCGCCCAGGCTCGGGGATTCTGGCCGGGTAAAAGCAACGTGTCCATTTTATCGCCTCGCTGATCTGTTTCAGAAAGCATATTCCCGAAACGATTTTTGACAACAAAAAATGGGTATTGCCCCGGCAATATTGCAGAACTAACCGATACCGCATCGCGGCATGGAGGCGAGAGGTAAAGATAAAGGGCTCCGTTTGGAAAACGGAGCCTACCCTGAACTATATACAAGCCCGTTCGAACAACCGCCCTGCGGCTGGCGTTAACCCTGACATATGCATGCAGGCATGCACCATTCCCGGCAACCGTTCACAGCGCACAGGCACCCCCGCCTCCTCAAGCCGTCGCGCATACGCTTCAGCCTCATCGCGCAGGGGATCATATTCACAACTCAGGATGGTTGCTGGCGGTAACCCCCTCAGCGAGGCCATATGCAGCGGCTCGGCATAGGGATGACGACGGTCTCCCAGATAGTTTTCCCAGCAAAACGCCATCGCATCACGCGTTAAAAAATAACCTTCAGCATATTCACAATAGCTTTCGGTCGACATTTCGCGACTTAATGCCGGGTAGAGCAGCAACTGATGCTCAATGTGAGGTCCGCCGCGATCCCGGGCCAGCAGCGCTGTCGCTGCAGCGAGATTTCCGCCTGCACTGTCGCCCCCCACCGCCAGACGGGTCGCATCTATCCCCAGAAGCGCGGCCTGTTCACTGGCCCAGTATAGTGCCTGATAAACATCTTCTAACGGCCTTGGGAAGGGGAACTCCGGCGCCAGACGGTAATCCACGGAGAGTATTTTCCTGCCAGTGGCATTGGCCAGTGCCTGACAGGGTCGATCATAGAGCGACAGCGACCCCAGACACCATCCACCGCCGTGAGCAAATAGTATTGCAGGCTGCGCAATGTCCGCGTTTGAGGCTGCTGGGGTATAGGCACGAAGGGCAATGGCGTAACCATCATCGGCGATGACAACATAGTCCTGCATGTCATCGCTTAATTCATCCTCTCCCTGCAGCCGCAACAAATCTACTTCGGTGGCGGCACGCAGGTCGCCTAACGACGCCGGTTGCGGCGCGCCCGATGATGCAGCCAGAAAGTCAGCAATGTGTTTATCAAGCGGCACGATCGTTGCCCTCTGAGAGAAAGGGCACGATCAGCCCAATAAACGCCTCATGACACTCTTCGGTAATAAAATGCCCGCAGTCCGCCACCGTCTCGCCACGCAGATCAAGGGCATTGCCCTGGAGGGTTATCAGCGGTGCATCGCGCGTGGCATGTTCGGCCCCCACCGTTAATACCGGCATGGTTAAAGGCGTTTGCGAACGGCGCTGGTTCTGCCGGATGGTTTCCGGGATAGCGCGATAATAGTCGAAGCCCGCACGCAGCCCGCCGGGTGTCGAATAGGCGGCGATATACACCTCTGCAGCGACCTGTTCACGGCGATGCGACCAGCGATCGAAAATATAGCTGAGATACTGTGATTCGCGCCCGCTGGTCAGGGTCTCGGGTAAATCCGCCAGTTGATTGAACATGAAGTGCCAGAGAAAGATGTTCTCCTCCGGTGCGACAAAAATCGGCGGTGGCGGTGCCAGTCCAGGGATAACCGCTTCTGTCAGCACAAGTCGTTCTATTGCCTGAGGAAAATCGCTCGCTATGGCATAGCCAACCCACATGCCGATATCGTGGCCCACTATGCTATAACGCGCATGACCCCACTGCGTCATCATGGTATGCAGCATGGCACCGACACGTCCGGTGTCATAGCCGTCGCGCGGTTTATCGGACTCACCAATACCCGGAGGGTCGACCGCTATAGCCTGAAAACCCGCCGCCGCCAGCGCCTGAAGAACATAGCGCCAGGTATACCAGGTCTGCGGCCAGCCCGGTATCAGTAATACCGGTTGACCTTTTCCCACCACGACGCAATGGATGCGCTGTCCGTTCACTTTCGTATAGACGTGTTCTGCCCTGAGATCCGCATGCGCGATCTCACCGTATTGTTGTTCCATGGGGACTCCCTGTAATGTCGTGGCTTAGCGAATGCCGAGTAGTGCGTTGATTTGCTGAGGGTTAACCGGCGCACCGGCGAAATCATCAAAGACTTTATCGGTAATGTGAATAATATGGTCGCGGATGAACGTAGCCCCTTCTCTGGCACCATCCAGCGGGTTTTTCAGACAGCACTCCCACTCCAGGGTTGCCCAGCCAGCATAATCGTATTGGGTCAGCTTCGAGAAAATGGCCCTGAAATCCACCTGGCCGTCACCCAATGAGCGAAAACGTCCTGCACGATCAACCCATGACTGATAGCCACCATAAATACCCTGACGACCGGTCGGATTAAATTCAGCGTCTTTCACGTGGAACATGTTGATCATGTCCTTATAAATATCAATAAACTCCAGATAGTTAAGCTGCTGGAGCACCATGTGGCTGGGGTCGAAAAGTATCCGGCAGCGGGGATGTTCTTTTACCCTTTGATAAAACATTTCAAACGTCACCCCATCATGCAAATCTTCACTCGGGTGGATCTCATAGCAGAGGTTAATGCCCTGCTCTTCGCAGGCGTTAAGTACCGGCATCCAGCGTCTGGCCAGCTCGTCAAAGGCGGTTTCAATTAACCCTTCCGGGCGCTGCGGGAACGGGAACAAATAGGGCCACGCCAGCGAGCCAGAAAAGGTACCCAGATCGCTGAGGCCAAGCCTGGCAGAGGCCTTGACCGCCATCAGCAGCTGTTGCCGTGCCCATTCGCTACGGGCTTGTGGGTTGCCGTGGACTTCCGGCGGCGCAAAGCTGTCGCATAAGCTGTCGTAAGCAGGATGGACCGCCATCAGTTGGCCGAAGATATGGCTGGTCAGTTCACTCACCACCAGGCCATGCTCCGCCAGCATACCGACCAAATCATCACAGTAGGTCTGACTTTCTGCGGCCGTCGCCACGTCGAAGAGACGGCGATCCCATGCCGGAATTTGCAGGGCGCTAAAACCCGTTTCTGCCGCCCACCGGGCTATCGCAGGCAAATCATTAAAGGGGGCCGCGTCATCGCTGAACTGGGCCAGATGGAGAGAGGGACCTTTGAGGGTTTTCATCGTATACTCCTATTGTTTGTCGATTGACAAACAATAGGAGTAAAGCCGGATAACCGCAAGCGAAAATTATAAATTCGTTGGTAATCCAGATGATTTAGGCGATCCTGTTGCACAGAATTCAGGACCAACCGGAGCAACAAAATGGCAGGCAGACCGCGCCAGTTCGATCGTGACCAGGCGCTTATCAAAGCGCGCAACCTATTCTGGAGACAGGGTTATGAAGGAACCTCGATGTCAGATCTGGTGGCAGAGCTGGGTATCGCGTCGGCACGGATTTACAAGGCGTTTGGTTCAAAAGAACAGCTCTTTCGGGAAGCTATCGCTGATTACGAAAATCAGGAAGGCAGTTTTGCGGATCGGGCCTTAGCCGCTGGGGGCACAGTGCGGGATACCCTCCAGACGCTATTAATGGATGCGGTTCACCTGTACTGCCATCCGGATTTGCCGCAAGGATGTATGGTGGTGGCCTCTGCAGCCAGCGTCAGCGCAGAAAATGAGCCGATCAAAACCTGGCTGGCGCAGCATCGCCTGCAGCGTACACAGCAGATCATCGACCGTCTCCATCAGGCAGTGCAAAACGGTGAACTGCCGGATACGACCGATGCAGAGAGTCTGGGAGACTATTTCGCCGTCTTTTTACACGGTTTGTCGGTGCAGGCCCGGGACGGTGTTCCGGAATCACGTTTGCAGTCGGCGGTTAAGCAGGCGCTTAACCTGCTGCCGCCTTCCTGAGTGCGACGCTGAGGAAGGCCGCACAGCGTGGCCTTAGCGCGTTCTGCCGAAAGGCGGAATTACTGACACGTTACGCAAAATCGCATCAATGGTGATCGTCATACTGATGCTCAATCACCATTCCTTCCGCCACGCTCGCCACATGGCGTGCACGCGGATGATAGACCGGTGCAGGGGCGGCATACGTTGTTTGTACAGGTGCAGGCGCAACGCTTACCGCCTCAGGAACCGTGGCTGACTGCGGAACAATCACGACCTTATACCCGGTGGGGACATCGACCGTGACGCTCTGGGCCATCGCTGTATTGACCACGGCAAAACCTGCCAGGGCAGCAAATAAAATAATACGGTTTTTCATAAATTGAATTATTTCCTGTATCAAGAAGATAATTCATTATGTCTACTGAATCTTAAGACAATATTAATTTTCATGTTCTGGAATGTGCAGAAAATGCCAAATATATTGTTACAAGCGAATATTTTAATATTTGAAATATATTGACTTACGCTTTTTAAAAAGGCGGCAAGAAATACGCTTGCATGCCGCCTCGCCTGTTATGTTAATACTTAATATCCCGCGCTTTTTGCCGCCCGGCCTGTTTCATCTGACGTTTATCCTGGCGGCAGTCGTGATTACTCTGGTTATTGTTCGCCACGCAGGTCTGTTTCACCTGCCGTGACGCGTCGCGGGTTCCCTGCCTGACATCACGCGCCACGCGCCGCTCCTGCGCCTGCTGGGTCGCGCTGGTGGAAACCGAGAAAAGCGTCAGAAAAATGAGAGAAAGGACAGGGATAAAAGATAACGATCTGTTCATAGCAACACCTCGTAGAAGAGAGTCCAGAACGTCAGGGGTTAGCAAAAGAATAGCAGTTTCAGAGCACGCGGAATGGGGAAGGCGTTAATAATGTAAGGCCGCTCAAGGCGGCCTTATCACGTTGCGTTATGCCGTCAGGCGGAACTTCTGCACCGAGCGCTGAAGATCTTCGGTCTGACGCTCCAGCGCCGAAGCCGCCGCGGAAACCTCCTCCACCAGCGAGGCGTTTTGCTGGGTGACGCCGTCCATCTGCGTAATGGCGATACCGACCTGCGAAATGCCCTTACTCTGCTCCTCAGAGGCAGAGGCGATTTGCTTCATAATGGTCGTCACTTCCGTCACGTCCCGCAAAATCGCATCCATGGTCGTCCCCGTGTCGCTTACCAGCTTTGCACCCTGCTCGACGCGGGAAACAGAATCGGTAATCAGCCCCTCAATCTCTTTCGCCGCGTTGGCGCTGCGGCTTGCCAGGTTGCGGACTTCGCCCGCGACGACGGCGAAGCCGCGCCCCTGTTCGCCCGCGCGTGCTGCTTCAACCGCCGCGTTAAGTGCCAGAATATTGGTCTGGAAGGCAATGCTGTTAATGACGTTGGTGATTTCAGCAATTTTCTTCGAGCTTTCCGAAATACCGCTCATGGTGCTTACCACCTCTTCCACCAGCGAACCGCCGCGGCTGGCGGTGGTTGAGGCCACATCGGCCAGCTGGCTTGCCTGACGGGCGCTCTCCGCGTTCAGTTTCACCGTAGCGGTCAGCTGTTCCATGCTGGCTGCCGTCTCTTCCAGCGCCGCCGCCTGCTCTTCGGTACGGGAGGAGAGATCGTTGTTACCGCTGGAAATCTCCGTCGCCCCGCGCCAGATATTTTCACTGCCGGAGCGGATCGTGCTGACCGCCTCGCGCAGGCTGTCCTGCATGGCGCTCAGCAGCGGCACCAGCTGTCCCACGCAGTTGCGGCCGAACGGCTCAATGGGCTGGCTGAGATCGCCCTGAGCAATCTGGCGGAACTGCTGGCGAATGCGGTCCAGCGGTTTGACCAGCATCGCGACCAGGTAACGGTCGGTGAAGAGCAGGATCAGCAGACCGACGATCGTGGCGACGATAATCACCGTACGGGTCATGCTGGTCAGGCCGTCCACCACCACGCGGGTGCTGTCGAGCGACTTCGCGGCAGCATTGTTGAACTCTTCAGCCGCCGCGCCGAACGCGCGGCTCAGCGTTGGCGTGACGTTATTGGCCTGCTGACGATAGCCGTCCAGCGCGCCCAGTTTCGCCTGCTGCATTTGCGGCGTCACGCCCTGTTCGAGCAGCGCCTGCCAGGCACCGATCACCCGGGAAGAGACCTGGGGGTCCATTGGGCCTGGGGAGATCGCTTTCATCTCGGCCAGCTTCTTGCCCATGTTATCCAGCGCCTGCTGGGCAGACGCCAGATCCGGCGTGCCGCCTGCGGCTTTGACTTCCATTGCGCGGCTCAGACGGGTCACAAAGCGGAAATACTGATCGTTGCCCTGGCTGAGCACCGTCATCTGCTTGACCAGCTGGCGGTCCACCTCGTTGCCATCTGAAACGCGAGACAGAGACCAGGTGCTGTACAGCCCAACACCCGCCCACATTAAACAAAAGATCCCGAGAATCGCCAGCATGACGAAACGGATCGTGAAATTACGGAGCATATTCATAAGTCTTCCTTGCCGTGAGGGTGAATTCGCCCAGAGGCGAGTCTTACCCTCGTTATCGGCAGAAACTGACGAAGTTATACTATTTCGCGCGTAATTTTATAAAAATCTTCGCTACCCTGCCGTTCGCCGGAAAAGGATAATCACTGCGGGGAAAATCTTACTGGTCAATACATGTTTTCATATTTCAGCAGCCGTCGAAATGTAAAACAGACAAACAGTTAATTAACCTCACAACCCGAAAGGATGAATACCCTGATGAATGAGACGGTCAAAGAAGCGCACGACCGGTCAAGAAACCCTTTAATTTGTATGCAAATCATTCCAAAGCATTTAGCTCATGAATTAAATTAAATTTATTAATCAGATTTAATTATTTAAACGCTAATTATTGTGCAGGATATTTTTTTAGATTTCATTACATCCTTACCTGCTGAGGAAGTTCTTATTTTAAATAAATTCATTTAAAAAGAGCCGGACAATTTTCGACTCATCCAGAGAACTTCAAATGCGCAAATTAATGAATCGTACATTGCTTTCGCAATGTCTCTTAGTGGCTTTAACGTCATTTGGCGCCCAGGCTAACGTAACACCCGCTACGCCCTGCCAGCCGGGCGTGACATCGCAGACCTGCGGCTTAACGAAATATGTAGATAATAGTTTTTATGAAGATCCCGGCGTGACTAATGCCATTATGGCCGACACCACCGCAAATAATATCTTTATGGATGGAAGCCGTGAATCAGGGGATACCCAGTCATTAACCGTTTCTGGTACCGACATGTCCGGCCATTATATTCAGGGCAGCAACGGGGGGACGGCTAATATTACGGTGAATAACGGCGCCACCGTCGATATGATCGAAGTGGGCAATACCGGTGCAACCACTAATACGACGGTGACCATCGATGACGCCACGCTGAATGGCGAAAATGACGCCGGAAGCTACGAGGGCAAGAAAGCCTATATGATGGGTTCCGCCATTTATCTCGACCCCATGGATAAAGGTTACCACACCGTCAACGTTGAGGACGGCAGCATGCTGCACGGCAGTATTCTCAGTGCGGGAGCCGGTGCACAAAATATTGCCATCAGCAACAGCACGATGGATAAAGGCGGTATTTACGCGGGTAGCGATAAATCTGATACCAATATTACGCTGACTAACGCTTCCGTGGATGCCTCGCAGAGCGAAATCGCGCAGAACATCGACACGCTGGCGGTAAAACTGAGCGGATACAAGCCATTCAGCGACATCAACCTGGATGCCTTTGGCGATGTCGCCATCGCGATGTACGGAACGAAGGCTGATTCGCTGGCGCTGGATAACAGTACGGTCATCGGCGACATTGGGGCCTTTAACGAAAACGGCACCACGCTGATTTCATTGACCAATAACAGCGTGGTAAATGGCAATGTGACCGTCGATGGTAACGCCGCAAATTCCGTTCTGGTGGATAACAGCACCGTGAATGGCGAGATAAATACCAGCCAGAGTACGGGCAATAGCACAATTACGCTGCAGAACAACGCGACCGTCAACGGTGATATTACAACGGGTGCAGGTGATGATACGGTCGTGCTGACCAATGATTCACATGTCAATGGCAATGTTAACGGTGGTGACGGCAGCGATACCCTGTCAATGGATGCGGGCAGTTCTATATCCGGACAAATAAGCCAGTTTGAAACGGTAAATACCACCAGCGATAACAGCATTGACATTGATAAAATTAACGATGCAACCAGCTGGAGTTTGCAAAACGGTTCAACCCTGATTGCCAACACCACCGGCAGCAATGCGCTGGTTACCATGAGCACCGACAGCTACGTGAATTTCGGTAATATTACCGGCGCCAATAACGCCGTGGTGGTGAACAACATTACGCCGTCAGCGCAAAATCAGCAGGGAATAGTCCTGGGGACCTTCACCACGTCGGGCAGCAGTGCGCCGCAGAATTATGCAGCAGCCACGTTTACCAACGGCGACCAGACCGTGGAGAACCGTAGCGGCGCGTATAACTACAACAACAGTCTGAATATTGTTGCGGCCGACAGCGCGCCTCAGGCTCAGCTGACTGCAGATAATAGCCAGAGCTGGAATATTGAATTTAACAGCCAGAAGGGCAACCTTGCGAGCGACGTTCAGGGGCTGGTAGCCGGCCTGGATGCAGCGGAACAGGCCGGGCATCAGGTAGCGGATGACATCAGCAACCACATGAACCAGGTGCATCTGGCAAACCTGCTGGGAGAACAGCAGGACGGTGCGCAGGTCTGGGGCGATTTCCTTTATCAGAACGGTAATTTCAGCAACGACGTCGACTATAAAAGCATCACTCAGGGTGCGCAGGGCGGCGTAGACTGGACGGCGCATCTGGACAACGGCGACAGCGTCACCGGCGGTATCGCGCTGGCGTGGACGCGCAGCCGCGTGCAGGACACCAGCGACGGCGCGGATAGCTTCAAAGACAGCGTTTACGGTAACTACTACAGCCTGTATGGCGGCTGGCAGCAGGCGCTGAACGGCCGAACCTGGGGTCTGTTTGCTGACGGCAGCTTCAGCTACGGCGATATGCGTTACTCGCTGTCTGCCAACAACGTGACGGGCGATACCAGCGGCATGACGGAAGCGCTGCACGGCTCCACCGATGGCAGTCTGTATCTGGCGCAGGCCCGCACCGGGGTGAACGTGTTGCTGCCAGGCGAAACGCTGCTGCAACCCTACGCCACTCTTGGCTGGGATCAGACCAAAGCGAACGGCTTCTCTGACAGCGAAGTCACCTTTGCCGACAGCCAGGTCTCTTCCTGGAACGGCGGCGCGGGCGTGAGGCTCACCACCACCCTTCGCGATTTGAACAAAAACGTGAAGGTGATGCCGTGGATCGACGCGCGCTTCCAGAAAGAGTTCAGCGATGACACCGACATTCAGGCGGCGGATTATCACAATACCTCCGGTCACAACAACACCATGGGCATCTTTGGGGCAGGTATCAACGCCACCATCGCCCATAACTTCACCCTGACTACCGGCGTCTATGTCGGTACTGGCGATGTGGATAACGATGCCAGCGTACAGGCGGGGATGAGCTACAGCTTCTGATTGTCGTCTGATTGCCCGGTGACCTGCGTGTACCGGGCAGTGCGGGACTCAACGTCTGACGCATCCCGGGGAAAATTGCTGGCAGGGAGTTCTGCCATCGCTTCTCCCCGGGATTTGTGTTTTGATAAGGACAGAATGAAAACGCCGTTTCAAAAATTCATCGATAAGAAAAGGAGACATCATGTCCTGGTACCCTGCCCCTGACCGCTACGAGAACATGCAGTACCGCCACTGTGGCAAGAGCGGCCTTCGCCTGCCCGCGCTGTCGCTTGGCCTGTGGCATAGCTTCGGCCATATTCAGCCTCTTGATGCCCAGCGGGCGCTGCTGCGTAAAGCCTTTGACCTCGGCATTACCCATTTCGACCTTGCCAACAACTACGGCCCGCCAGCAGGCAGCGCGGAAGAGAATTTTGGCCGTCTGCTGCGGGAGGACTTTGCCGCGTATCGCGACGAGCTGGTTATCTCCACCAAGGCGGGTTACGACATGTGGCCCGGGCCATACGGCTCAGGCGGATCGCGCAAATATCTGCTCGCCAGCCTCGATCAGAGCCTGAAACGCCTGGGCGTCGACTACGTGGATATTTTCTATTCCCACCGCGTGGATGAAACCACGCCGATGGAAGAGACGGCCTCTGCGCTGGCGCAGGCTGTTCAGAGCGGCAAGGCGCTGTACGTGGGCATTTCCTCCTACTCAACCGAGCGCACGAAAAAAATGGCCGAGCTGCTGCGCGAGTGGAAGATCCCCCTGCTGATCCACCAGCCGTCCTATAACCTGCTCAACCGCTGGGTCGATAAGACCGGTTTGCTGGATGCGCTGGCGGCAAACGGTACCGGGTGCATCGCCTTTACCCCCCTGGCGCAGGGGCTGCTGACCGGAAAATACCTGAACGGTATTCCTGAAGATTCACGCATGCAGCGTGAAGGCAAGAAAGTCCGCGGTCTGAACGAAAAAATGCTGACCGAAGCCAACCTGAACAGCCTGCGTTTGCTGAGTGAAATGGCGCAGGCGCGGGGTCAGACTATGGCGCAGATGGCGTTGAGCTGGCTGCTGAAAGACGCGCGCGTGACGTCAGTGCTGATTGGCGCAAGCCGCCCGGAACAGATTGAGGAGAACGTTCGGGCGCTGGATAACGTGTACTTCAGTGAGGACGAACTCAAGCGGATTGACCAGCATGTTGCGGATGGGGAGTTGAACCTGTGGCAGGCGTCGTCTGATAAATAAGGCCGCACCGAGCAGTCCCCTCTCCCCTTTGGGGAGAGGGTTAGGGTGAGGGGTAAGGCGTACTTTACTTCTTACTGATCTTATCCAGATACCCCATCACAAACGCAGACAGCACAAACGTCAGATGGATAATGACGTACCACATCAGTTTGTTATCCGGCACGTTCTTCGCGTCCATAAACACGCGTAGCAGGTGGATAGAAGAGATCGCCACAATCGACGCGGCCACTTTATTCTTCAGCGACGAGGCATCCATTTTGCCCAACCAGCTGAGCTTCTCTTTGCGCTCGTCGATATCCAGCTGAGAGACGAAATTCTCGTAGCCGGAGAACATCACCATTACCAGCAGCCCGCCCACCAGGGTCATATCCACCAGCGACAGCAGAACCAGAATCAAATCCGCCTCGGCAATGGAAAAGATATTCGGCAGAACGTGCAGGATTTCCTGAAAGAACTTAATCGTCAGCGCGATAAGCGCCAGCGAAAGGCCAAAATAGACGGGAGCCAGTATCCAGCGAGAGGCGTACATGGCATTTTCAAAAAAGCGTTCCATAAAGTCCTGTTTGCAAAAGAAACCAGCGCCCAGTATATCCCAATGGCGCTGACTGTTTGCAAGAGCTCACCAGTATGGTCACTCAGACGTTGTCGGGGTTAACCTCGGGACGGGCGTATTCCGGCCAGACCAGCACCACCAGCTCCGGGTAGGCTTCAAGGCTGAACTCACGAAAACACTGACGCAAATTTAATACGTCCAGATCGGAATAAGAGACCTTCTCGCCGTTAAGGCAACGTTTTTTGATATTGTCATAATATTTATACACGGCTGAATTGAGATCGCTACAGCGACGCTGTGCTTCAAACAGTCCGGGCGTGTCATTAATTTCCGACATTTTCATGCGTTTAATTGTCGCGTGTAAAAAGTCGATATATTCATGGTTCACCCGCCAGTACCAGACAGGCGTAACGGAGTTCATCAATACAGAGAAATGGTCTTCCCCTTCCTCTTTTGTCATGAGTTCCGGTTGCGGCGGTTCACTGGTGTCTTTCGACACTTTCGTTTTATTGAACTCCTGCATCAATAAAAGCACACCAGCGGTCAGTAATAGTAATGTGATGACCGTAAAAAAGATGCTGTTCATGGGTAGGCTCCATTTTTTTTGATTTTAAATTTGCCTCATGATATTGTCAACGAATCTCACGCCTTTACCAACCCCACCCTGTTGAAATTAAAGGAAATTAAAAATGCTGCCCGACTATCTCGTCCCGGCTAAGTACCACATTACGCCTGTGGAACAGCAACCGACGGAAGCAGAAAAAGAGGTCAGTTTCACTCAGGGGAAAAGAAAGCTCTCTGATTTCGAGCCTGATATATTAATTGGTGTTTCCCGTACCGGCAAATCCCGTAATATGTTGCTGGAAGAGCACGATCGTCATATAAAAGACCGCTTATTTCGCGCTATAAAAATTGAAGCCTTTGTCCACTTGCTGAATGATCTGCAGGCCGAAGGTGAAATAGATGCCCAGAATCTAAGTCAAATATTGGCCGAAAAAACCAAAGAAATTAACGAAGCGGGCAATGAAATTTGGCTTAACTTAATTACGCGCGAAAAAAACAACCCAATTTTTTATAGCCTGGGGGAGGATTAACGTGAAGGAAGTTAAAAATAACGACGTTTATTTGACTTTGGATGATAAAAAAAGTGATGAATTTATCTTAAAGCAAAATCTCGACGCGCTGCGAAACACAAAAAATGACGAGATGACGCGCATTACACAAGACCTGGTATCGATCCCGGCGACGCTGGTGCGGCTGAAATGGCAGAATCGCCGTGAGATTTATCCGCTGCAGGTCAAAGAAGAAATTTACGGTGCCGTGATGAACGCCATTATGGAACAGCGGCCAGAGCTAAAAGAGAAGCTTCTGGGACGCCTTGAGGCCAACTACCAGTATCTGCTTGCCAGAGAGATCGCCACCCTGCGTCTGACACGCAAACTGTCAGACGGCGAGTACCGTACCTCAAACGTCACCTGCGTTGCGCTTGATGAGGACGCGCTGGCAACCCCCTCTACCGCACCGATGGAAAATAAGAACGCATAAACCCAACAGGCATAAAAAAAGCCGGCTTTCGCCAGCTTCTTTATCACTTCGCGGCCGCTTTCTCTTCGCCGACCAGCCCAATCTTCAGATAACCCGCCTGATGCAGCGTGTCCATTACCTTCATCATGGTTTCATAATCCACGGTTTTATCCGCACGGAAGAAGACCGTGGTGTCTTTTTTACCGCCGGTAAGCTGATCCAGCGCCGGGATAACAGAGTCGGCCGTTACCGGGTCGTTCCCGAGGAACATCGATTTATCGGCCTTCACGGACAGATAGACAGGCTTTTCCGGGCGCGGCTGCGGCTGGCTGGACGAGGCTGGCAGATTCACCTTCACGTCCACCGTCGCCAGCGGCGCGGCCACCATGAAGATGATCAGCAGAACCAGCATGACGTCGATAAACGGCGTCACGTTGATCTCATGCATTTCGCCGTTATCGTCCAGATTTTCGTTTAGACGCATCGCCATAATATCAACCTACGCGCAGTTTGGACGCCGCGTGCACCGGCTTAACGGCGCTGGCATTCAGGTCGAGATCGCGGCTCTGCAGCAGCAGAACCTGCGCGGCAACGTCACCGAGGGTGGCTTTGTAGCTGCCAATCATCCGCGCGAAGATGTTGTAGATAACCACCGCCGGAATCGCCGCGACCAGACCAATCGCCGTCGCCAGCAGCGCTTCGGCGATACCCGGCGCAACGACCGCCAGGTTGGTGGTTTGGGTCTGCGCGATACCGATAAAGCTGTTCATGATGCCCCAGACCGTACCGAAAAGACCGATGAACGGCGAAATCGCGCCGATGGTGGCCAGATAACCATTGCCGCGCCCCATGTGTCGGCCAACGGCCGCCACGCGACGTTCCAGACGGAAACCGGTACGCTCCTTGATGCCTTCGTTATCTTCACTGCCCGCGGAGAGTTCCAGCTCGTTCTGTGCTTCATTCACGAGCAGGGTAGTCAGGCTTTTCGGGTGGAAGGATGAGGTCATATCTGAGGCCTGATCCAGAGAGCGGGCTTCTGCCAGCTGTTGCTGTTCCCGCTTGAGGCGACGCTTCTGCGAAAGCAGCTCGGCGCTCTTGCTGAAGAAGATAGCCCAGGTGACAACGGACGCCAGAATCAGGCCGATCATCACAATCTTAACCACGATGTCAGCATGCTGATACATGCCCCAAACGGAGAGATCCGCTTGCATCAAATTATTACCCACTCTGTATCTCCAGGACGCAAATCACAAAATCTGAACGTAATAATATCAAAACATCGTCGAATTGATAGTAGTTCTCATTAGTATTTGCATAGTGCCGCAATTTTCGTTCACTTTCCTTGCGCTTACGCAGTAAAAATTTCTTATGCGCTTTTTTGCTAATATTTTCTGCTTATTCGATAAGCCTGCGGGTGCAGTTTTTTCCAATCGTGGTAGTCTGGACGTCCAGACGTATAAAAACAGGGTTAGCGAACATGACAACGAAGCATCTTGATACCACGCTGGTACAGGCAGGACGCAGCAAAAAATATACTCAGGGATCGGTCAACAGCGTGATTCAACGCGCCTCCTCGCTGGTGTTTGACACCGTAGAGGAGAAAAAAAACGCCACGCGCAACCGCGCAAAAGGCGGGCTGTTTTATGGCCGTCGCGGCACGCTAACCCACTTTTCTCTGCAGGAAGCGATGTGCGAACTGGAAGGCGGCGCAGGCTGCGCGCTGTTCCCGTGCGGCGCGGCGGCGGTCGCCAACACCATTCTGGCGTTTGTGGAACAGGGCGACCATATCCTGATGACCAACACCGCCTATGAACCCAGCCAGGACTTCTGTACCAAAATCCTCAGCAAGCTCGGCGTGACGACCGGCTGGTTCGACCCGCTGATTGGTGAAGGCATTGCCGAACTTATTCAGCCAAACACGCGCATTGTGTTCCTGGAATCGCCGGGGTCACTCACCATGGAAGTTCACGACGTGCCGGCTATCGTCAAGGCCGTGCGCAGCAAAGCGCCAGAGGCGATCATTATGATCGACAACACCTGGGCGGCAGGCGTGCTGTTCAAAGCGCTGGAATTCGACATTGATATTTCCATCCAGGCGGCGACGAAATACCTGATTGGTCACTCTGACGGCATGATTGGTACTGCGGTTTCCAACGCGCGCTGCTGGGATCAGCTGCGTGAAAACGCCTATCTGATGGGCCAGATGGTGGATCCCGACACGGCGTACATGACCAGCCGCGGACTCCGCACGCTGGGCGTTCGCCTGCGTCAGCACCACGAAAGCAGCCTGAAGGTGGCCGAATGGCTGGCGCAGCATCCGCAGGTTGAGCGCGTAAACCATCCGGCGCTGCCGGGCAGTAAGGGGCATGAATTCTGGCAACGTGACTTTACGGGCAGCAGCGGTTTGTTCTCGTTTGTGCTGAAAAAACGGCTGAATAATGACGAGCTGGCAAGCTATCTGGATAATTTTAGCCTCTTCAGCATGGCCTACTCCTGGGGCGGTTTTGAATCCCTGATCCTGGCTAACCAGCCGGAGCAGATCGCGGCCCTGCGCCCAGGTGGTGAAGTGGACTTCAGCGGTACCCTAATACGACTGCATATCGGTTTAGAAAATGTTGACGATCTGATTGCGGATTTAGCAGCAGGGTTCGAGCGTATCGTGTAGAGTGCTGGCTGAAAATGTACTCTCTGGACGCTTTTGTGGACACCGCAAGCAGAAAAGTCTGCATGAGTTGCGCCCGGGATCAAACCCGACGGGCGAATTAGGGAGTACAATAGCGCTATATCTGCTGTTCCACAGGAAAGTCCATGGCTGTTATTCAAGATATTATCGCGGCGCTCTGGCAACATGATTTTGCCGCCCTGGCGGATCCTCACGTCATAGGCGTCGTCTATTTCGTGATGTTCGCAACGCTGTTTCTGGAAAATGGATTACTGCCAGCCTCGTTTTTACCTGGTGACAGTCTGCTTTTGCTTGCCGGGGCGTTGATCGGCAAAGGCGTCATGGACTTTACGCCCACGATGGTTATCCTCACTTCCGCAGCCAGCCTGGGCTGCTGGCTGAGCTATCTGCAGGGCCGCTGGCTCGGCAACACGCGCGTGGTCAAAAGCTGGCTGGCGCAGTTACCCCATAAATACCATCAGCGTGCAACCTGCATGTTTGACCGACACGGCCTGCTTGCGCTGCTGGCCGGACGTTTTCTGGCGTTCGTTCGCACCCTTCTGCCGACGATGGCGGGCATTTCCGGTTTGTCGAACCGCCGATTCCAGTTCTTCAACTGGCTGAGCGCCCTGCTTTGGGTTGGCGTGGTGACGACATTCGGCTATGCGCTGAATATGATCCCCTTCGTGAAACACCACGAAGATCAGGTGATGACCTTCCTGATGGTGCTGCCGATGTTCCTGCTGGTGGCGGGTCTGGTGGGAACCATCGCGGTAGTGATTAAGAAGAAGTACTGCAGCGCATAATTCAACAAAGCCGGGTGGCGCTATCGCTTACCCGGCCTACGTTTTTCGTCAGGCTCCCTGCATCGTTCTTATACGTGACGCATCCTCTCCCGGCGTGACGCCGAAATAGCGCTTAAACTCCCGACTGAACTGCGACGCACTTTCATAGCCCACCCGCATCGCCGCCGCGCTGGCCTTCATGCCGTCGTGGATCATCAGCATCCGCGCCTTATGCAGCCGGTAGGTTTTGAGGTACTGCAGCGGCGAAGTGCTGGTCACCGATTTAAAGTTATGGTGAAACGCCGAGACGCTCATATTGGCTTCCGCCGCCAGCTGGTCGACGCTGAGGTTTTCGGTGTACTGGCTTTCGATACGCTTGAGCACGCGGCTTATCAGGCTGAAGTGGGTCTGTCGGCTCACCAGGGCAAGTAACGCGCCGCCGCCCGGGCCCAGCAGCACGTGGTACAGAATTTCTCGGATAATCTGCTTGCCCAGTATGCGCGCGTCCAGCGGCCTCTCCATGACGTCCAGCAGACGCTCAATGGCGCAGAGGATCTCTTCCGACAGCGTTGCCGAGTTGATCCCGCTTGAGGCCATCGAAGGCTGGAAGAGTTCGTCTTCGCCAATCTCCATCAGCAGCTCCTGCAGCTGGAGGATATCAACATTGACGCGGATCCCCGCCAGCGGAACCGCCTCTGTCGCGAAGGTTTCACATTCGAAGGGTAAAGGTACTGTCAGCAGCAGATATTCATTGGTGTCGTAGCGGAACACGCGCTCGTTGATATAGCCAATTTTATGGCCTGAAAAGAGAAAAACGATGCCCGGCTGGTACATGACCGGCGTGCGCGTTCCGGGCTGCGTGCCGTAGAGCAGGCGAATGTCCGGCAGCAGATCGCTGGCACGATTTTCATTATCTATCAATCTCTTAATCTGCGCAGTGAGCTGCTGGCAGATAGCCTCACGGTTCATCTTGCGTTACTCCGGGTGCGGTTTTCGACGTTGACAGTGTGCGTTGTTTTCCGCGCTTTCTCCAGCGCTCTGTAGAAATGGGCAAGACATCGGCAGGAATGTGCATTGAGGGCGTAGCCCCGGACGGCCACAATGAGCAGCATCAGGTCGCCCTCTGCGCACCACGGTTTTTCACCCACTAAAGGGAACGAGCAATGAACAACTTTAATCTTCACACCCCAACCCGCATTCTGTTTGGTAAAGACGCTATCGCTGACCTGCGCGCACAGATCCCTGCTGACGCCCGCGTGCTGATCACCTACGGTGGCGGCAGCGTGAAAAAAACCGGCGTGCTGGATCAGGTTTACAGCGCGCTGGACGGTCTGGACGTGCGTGAGTTCGGCGGCATTGAGCCAAACCCGTCCTACGAAACGCTGATGAACGCGGTGAAAATCGCCCGCGAAGAAAACATCACCTTCCTGCTGGCGGTCGGCGGCGGCTCCGTGCTGGACGGCACCAAATTCATCGCGGCGGCAGCGCACTATGCTGACGGCATCGATCCGTGGCACATTCTGGAAACCCGCGGCAGCGACATCAAAAGCGCCATCCCGATGGGCTCCGTGCTGACCCTGCCAGCGACGGGTTCTGAATCCAACAAGGGCGCAGTCATCTCCCGTAAAACTACCGGTGATAAGCAGGCCTTCATGAACGAACACGTTCAGCCTGTCTTCGCCATTCTGGATCCGGTCTACACCTACACCCTGCCTGCGCGTCAGGTCGCGAACGGCGTGGTCGATGCCTTTGTTCATACCGTTGAGCAGTACGTCACGTATCCGGTGAATGCCAAAATCCAGGATCGTTTTGCGGAAGGCATTCTGCTGACGCTGATTGAAGAAGGTCCGAAAGCGCTGAAAGAGCCGGAAAACTATGACGTTCGCGCCAACGTGATGTGGGCCGCCACCCAGGCGCTGAATGGCCTGATCGGTGCTGGCGTGCCGCAGGACTGGGCGACCCACATGCTGGGCCACGAACTGACGGCGATGCACGGTCTGGATCATGCGCAGACGCTGGCCGTTGTGCTGCCTGCGCTGTGGAATGAAAAACGTGATACCAAACGCGCCAAACTGCTGCAGTACGCTGAGCGCGTGTGGAACATCACCGAGGGTTCTGACGATGCGCGTATTGATGCCGCCATCGAAGCGACCCGCAGCTTCTTTGAAGGTCTGGGCGTGCCAACGCGTCTGTCTGGCTACGGCCTGGACGGTAGCTCCATCCCAGCCCTGCTGGCGAAACTCGAAGAGCATGGCATGACCCATCTGGGCGAGCACGGCGACATCACCCTGGACGTCAGCCGCCGTATTTACGAGGCGGCACGCTAAGCGTTTTTGTCCCCCCGACTTTCGTTTTTTGACATTTCGTCCAGACTTAATGCACACCCCATCGCCGGAGTCTCCCTCCGGCGATGCGCACCTGAAGGAGGAAAAATGGCAAACCAAACCGTAATCAAGCTGCAGGACGGCAACGTGATGCCCCAGCTGGGGCTAGGTGTATGGAAAGCCGGTAACGACGAGGTCGTCTCCGCCATTCATAAAGCCCTGGAAGTCGGCTACCGGTCGATTGACACCGCCGCCGCGTACAAAAACGAGGACGGCGTGGGGACCGCACTGGCCAGCGCCGGTGTCCCCCGCGATGAGTTATTCATCACCACGAAACTGTGGAATGACGATCAAAAACGTCCCCGCGAAGCCCTGCAGGAGAGTCTGGAGAAGCTCCAGCTCGATTTCGTCGACCTGTATCTCATGCACTGGCCGGTTCCGGCCATCGACCATTACGTTGATGCCTGGAAAGGGATGATTGAACTGCAAAAAGAGGGGCTGGTGAAAAGCATCGGCGTCTGTAACTTCCAGGTTCATCACCTGCAGCGGCTGATTGACGAGACGGGCGTCGCGCCTGTGATTAACCAGATCGAGCTGCACCCGCTGTTGCAGCAGCGCCAGCTTCACGCCTGGAACGCCACGCATAAGATTCAGACCGAATCCTGGAGCCCGCTGGCTCAGGGCGGTGAAGGGGTATTCGATCAGAAAATTATCCGCGACCTGGCGGATAAATACGGCAAAACCCCGGCGCAGATCGTCATTCGCTGGCATCTGGACAACGGCCTGGTGGTGATCCCGAAATCGGTCACGCCATCGCGCATCGCCGAGAACTTCGACGTCTGGGATTTCCGTCTGGACAAAGATGAGCTGGGGGAAATTGCGAAGCTGGATAAGGGCAAGCGGCTTGGGCCAGACCCGGATCAGTTTGGCGGATAGTCGCGTAAAAAAGCCGGGTGGCGGCTGCGCCTTACCCGGCCTACGCGCTGGCCAGTAGGCCCGGTAAGCGCTAGCGCCACCGGGCTTTGTTACAGGTTTAACCGATCTTACGTTTTACGGTCTTCTTCGTTCCCGCTCCACCGTTCGAACGCTGATGCACAATCGGCGTGTGCTTGGTCAGCGCCGGGCGCGTATTGCGATTCTGGCGACGCGCTTCGCGCATCTCCTCCAGCGTCGGGGCCGGTACCAGACAGTCGCGGCGCGAGCCGATCAGGTGCTTTTTGCCCATCTCTTCCAGCGCCTGGCGGATCAGCGGCCAGTTGGCCGGATCGTGGTAGCGCAGCAGCGCTTTGTGCAGACGACGCTGTTTATCCCCTTTCGGCACCACCACGTCTTCACTCTTATAACCAATCTTACTCAGCGGGTTCTTGCCGGTGTAGTACATGGTCGTCGAGTTGGCGAGCGGTGACGGATAGAAGTTCTGCACCTGATCCAGGCGGAAGCGGCGCTGCTTCAGCCACAGCGCCAGGTTCACCATGTCCTCATCACGCGTGCCTGGGTGGGCGGAGATGAAGTACGGGATCAGATACTGCTCTTTGCCCGCCTGCTTCGAGTAGGTGTCGAACAGCTGTTTAAAACGATCGTAGCTGCCCATGCCCGGCTTCATCATCTTCGACAGCGGGCCTTCTTCGGTGTGCTCCGGCGCAATCTTGAGATAGCCACCCACGTGGTGCGTCGCCAGCTCTTTGATGTAGCGCGGATCTTCCACGGCGATGTCATAACGCACCCCGGACGCGATGAGGATCTTCTTGATGCCTTTCAGATCGCGCGCGCGGCGGTAGAGGTTGATCGTCGGCTCGTGGTTGGTGTCCATGTGCTCACAAATGCTCGGATAGACGCAGGAGAGGCGACGACAGGTCTGTTCCGCGCGCGGTGATTTGCAGCGCAGCATATACATGTTGGCGGTTGGGCCGCCAAGATCGGAAATCACGCCGGTAAAGCCCGGCACGGAGTCGCGAATGGCTTCGATCTCATTGATGATTGAATCTTCAGAGCGGCTCTGAATAATGCGCCCTTCGTGCTCGGTAATGGAGCAGAGCGAGCACCCTATAATTCTGATCATTTAGAAATTTTTTTGCGTTTAAAATCAATGAATTGAAAGATTTCATTTTTCTAAGTCTGATAAAACAGATGAAAACCCAACTGACTATACTCATAAAACTCAATCTTTGCGCTGCTGTACGATACCAGTAATTACAGGTGCCGAGTTTAACATCATGAAAAGTAGCCCAATAATGAATGACGCAACGCCAGCTGCGGTGCCTAACTTCTGACTGAACACCATTGAAACAAAGTACATATTTGGGATAAAAACGGACATAGCAATCACGAAAAGTAACTTATTCAGATAATTATTTATTCGGGTCTTAACCTCAACTCTATCATAAAAAGCCATCGAAACGTAAGCAGTTATCAGTGAATAAAAAGACCATGTCATATAGTTAACCGATTCATTAAATGCCTCTCGCAAAAGCAAAGCACTTTCTGTCATTCCCTACCTCATT
>OKBS01000117.1_pt1 | contig 37602 bp, 33 predicted proteins | sample 1614331 | NCBI WGS metagenome assembly OKBS01 (sample SAMN04436927, study PRJEB24849) | human gut metagenome | biome: human gut; feature: NICU; material: stool | host: Homo sapiens | place: USA: Saint Louis, MO | collected 2012-05-31
ACTAATGGGATTAGTAGTACCTTATAACCTATAAATATATTGTAGTAGGAGGAATTAATAGTGAAGGAAATGATTGTTACCACAAAAAAATTAACAAAGGCCTATCACGGTCAAAAAGTAGTGAACAGTTTGTCTTTGGAAATCCCTAAAAATCAGGTCTATGGCTTGTTAGGTGCGAACGGTGCTGGCAAATCAACTACCTTAAAAATGATCGCTGGTTTAATTAAGCCATCTGAAGGAGAAATTTTTTATGAGAATCACCCATGGAAACGTCAGGATTTGGGACAGATTGGTGCTTTGATCGAGAGTCCACCACTATATGGAAACTTAACCGCACAAGAAAATTTACTCGTCCGGACGATAACTTTGGGGATACCAGAATCGCGGATCAACGAAGTTTTAGAGCTTGTCGGCCTACGTCATACTGGTAAGAAAAAGGCTCGCCAGTTTTCAATGGGAATGAAGCAACGTTTAGGCTTAGCACTGGCTCTATTAAATCGACCAAAACTATTAATATTGGATGAGCCGACTAATGGCTTAGATCCTTTGGGAATACAAGCATTGCGAGAGTTGATTCGATCCTTTCCGTCACAAGGAATCTCAGTCATTCTTTCCAGTCATATTTTGTCCGAAGTTGAGAGTACCGTAGACTCAATCGGTATTATCGCTAACGGTCAGCTTGGTTATCAAGGGGAGTTACCTGAAAATAATGCAGCTTTAGAGAAATTATTTATGGACGTAGTAAAAGAAAAAAGAAATGTTGAGGATTTTGATCATGACTAGATTTATTCAAGCAGAATTACTGAAAGGTAAGCGAAGTTTTGGAAGAAAAGGGCTTATAATATTCCCGTTATTAGTTAGCTTGATGGCGATCTTTTTGATGGGCGGACAGTTCACTCAGGTGGGGGCTTATAATTGGTGGTATATGTTACTTTTGCCGATGGTCGTCGGTTTGATTTGTACTAATTTGATTGACTCAGACAAACGTTTTTCCTTCTATAATGTAAATATACTGCCATTTCCTGTAAGTAAAATATGGCAGGGAAAAATTTGGACAGGTATTCTTTATTTGGCCTTCGGCAATGGGCTCATTTTTGGTTTGACAACTATATCTGGGGTAATATTTTCCTCGCAATATCCGTTTTGGCGAGGTATCACAGCGGGTATTGTTTTAACGCTCACATGGTCATGGCAAATTCCTTTTGGTCTATTCTTGGCAAGTCGTTTCAACTCGGTCGTTACTTTTTTAGGTATTCTATTTCTAAATATCTTGTGTTCAGGTCAAACTATTGCTGGTGGCGACTTTTGGTATCTTCCTTTCGCGATCCCACCACGAATGATGGCACCAATCATTGGAATCAATCCAAATGGTATCCCTTTGGAGGCTGGAAGTCCTTTACATGATACAGCTGTGATTTTCCCAGGACTTATCATTACTGTCAGTTTGTTATTTATTGGTTATTTTATCACCACGAAATGGTTTAGTGACAGGGGGCGTTATCATGAGTCAGCTTAAAAGAATATTAAAAGCGGATCGTATAAAACTAAAAAAAACCCCTTTTTTTAGTTTGCATGGAGTAATTCCTTTGGTTGGTATCGGAATTTTTTCAGCATATCAAGCTATGTCAAATTACCCAGCGAATCGGCTTATGATCAACTATTTTCAAGTTTTGGCCTTAATTTATCCACTGCTCATCGCATGGCTGACAACCATTGTCACTGATCAAGAAATCGAAGCAGGAGGAGCGTATTTTCTCCTTAATTCATCCTCAAAATTCAGAATGTTAACTGCAAAAATCCTACTATTAGTTTTGAGCGGATTGTTTTCATGTTTGCTTGTAGGGATAGGGTATCATCTATTCGCTCAATTCAGAGTGGATTATTCGTTATCTTTCTCCTTTGTTTTGCTGCTTGTGGCGGTCATCTGGTGCTCGTCACTATTTCTTTACAGTTTTCATTTATGGCTAGGTTTTTGTTTCGGCCGCAATGTAAATTTTGCGATTGCAGCAGTCGAACTTTTGCTTTCTGCATTGCTATTAACAGGGCTAGGCGAAATGATTTGGTACTTTTTTCCTTGTGCATGGGGAATTCGGCTAGTTCCTTTGGTTGCAAGTTTTGCCAGGGAGAACACGCCCGCCATTTTAACGAAAATAGAAGTTGGAACAGGTAGTCTCATTTTTCTAACCTTTTTTATGCTAGTAGTTCTTTTTCTTTGGTTTAAAAAATGGGAGGGGCGTAAAAATGAAGCATAACGCGCTTGTGAATCAAACCTATTAAACGTATGTTGGAAATGAATGAGGTGAGGATATGACAACAATTTTCGTGATTGACGATGATGAAAAGATTCTAACGTTTGTAGAAAAGGCTTTGGTGCGGGAAGGGTATCGAGTTGAAACTTTTACATGTACAAATGCAGTAGACTCTGAGAAAGCCAAATTTGCTGATTTGATTCTATTGGATGTGATGATGCCAGAAGAGGATGGTTTTGACTATTGTCAAAGAATTCGTAGCCTTGTGGATTGTCCGATTCTTTTTATAACAGCTAAGTCAGATGAACATTCATTGCTTCAGGGATTAGGACTTGGGGGAGATGATTACATTCGTAAGCCTTTTTCAATAGCAGAATTACGTGCAAGGGTTTCTGCTCATTTACGACGAGAATCACGCGGGCATACACATGTGTTACGTGTTGGACAATTTTCTTTAGATATTGCTAGTAAGCAGATCTTTTATGAAACGGCCAGATTATCTTTGACCAAATCAGAATATCTAATTTGCGCCTATCTATTAGAGTCGGCAGGTCAAGTTTTTTCTAAGACACAATTATATGAAGCGGTTTTTGGCTATGAAGGTCAATCAGACGAAAGTGTTATTGTGGAACATATAAAAAATATTCGCGCAAAAATCAAAGATTATGGGGAAGAACCGATTGAAACGGTTTGGGGGATAGGTTATCGATGGCGAAAGTAAAAACAGTCAGCTTAACTAGATACGTGACCCGTATTTTGCTTTTAGCTTTTTCAAGCGTCATAGCTATTTTAATATTGGCATTGATTCTCTTTCAGATTTTGATTTCCACTGGGAAAATTGTCCCAGCAAATGCCGGCGAAAAAGCAGCAAGAAAGGACCTTGCACACCTTGAAGAAAGCAAAGTTTCTTCTTCTAAATTGAATTCTAAATTTTATCATTATATCTATTTTACGGAAGCCGGCAAAGTTCAGGAAACATCCTTATCAGGAACGGAACTTAAACGAACGCTTCAACAATATAAAAATAGAAATGAAGAGTATCCAACCGGCGCTTACGTGACATTTTCAGATGGGAGCTATGCATTTTTAACTTGGCAATATAAAGCGCAATTTACTAATAAGACTTTGAGAACACTCTTCCCGAATTTTGAAATTCTTTTTTTGATTGGTATTGCCTTAATATTGATTTCCTATTTTATTTGGTTTACTAAAAAAACCAGTAACTATTTACAAGCTAAATTAGCATTAGTCGAACAAGCCAGTCTACAAATCGCTCAAGAAAATCTAGATTCCAAGATTGATGACTCTACAGATATTCTGGAATTTAATCGTGTGTTGCAGTCGATGGAAGGGATGAGGGTGGCGTTAAAAGAGTCCTTAGTTCAGCAATGGGAGACTCAAGAACAGCGTAAACAAGAAATTGCTGCATTGATCCACGACATTAATACACCCTTGACGGTAATTAATGGAAATGCCGAGCTTTTGTTAGAAGAATCGTTGGATTCAGAACAACAGCAACTTGTTCAGCATATTTATGAATCTGGAATAAAAACTAAACAATATATTGATTTATTGCAGCAAGTTTCTAATTTTGATGTAGTTCATGAAGAAAAAGAACAGATTTCTTTAGAGGATGTTAAGGAAGAACTAGCTCAGGTTTTATCTCAGTTGGCCAAGCAAAAAGAAATTGCGTTAGAAGTCCAATCAGAAACAATGGCCACAATTTTTGCTGCGCCTACTATGCTGATGCGGGCATTAGTTAATCTTGGAGAAAATGCAATCAGGCATACAGAAGTCGGCAAAGTATTAATCAGAATGGAGAAACAACGCCAAAAATTCTTCTTTGTTTTTGAAGACAACGGTCCTGGCTTTTCTTCAGAGGCACTGATGCATGGGAAAGAAATGTTTTGGCAACAAGATCAAAGCCGGTCTGGAACCTCGAATTACGGGATTGGTCTGTCAATTGTTGAACGAGTGGCACAATACCATAAGGGAGAATTAAGATTAGAGAATACCCAGAAAGGTGGGAAAGTAACTTTGATTCTTTCGAATGAATAGGAGGGAAAACTTATTTTAGGAAAAGTTAATTTCTATTGGCAAAGTCAGACAATGTGAAAGATACACAGGTTTATTAAAGGAGGATGACATGGCGAATTTAGTGAATACAAGAATAATTACGATACCAGATGCTGTGCTTGTTGGGTACGAGGTTATAAATGGTGGTGGACAGAACCCAGTACCTGCATTATGGGAGAAAATATTTCAGGAAGATCTATTTGATAAAATAGCTGTAGAACAATCAATATTAGATTTATATATTGGTTGGATGGGTGAATACCTGAAAGATAAAGACACTTTCACCTATATCGCAGGATTACTAATGCCAATAGGATACAGTATTCCAGAGAATTTTTCTTACCGTAGAATCACGTCTTGTCAGATTGGATTAGGAACTATCAACGGTAGTTTTAAGGATGAAGAAGTGTTTGAGCAGGCTCACAATATGACTGTGAAATCTATTTATGAAATTGGATATATGCCGGATTACTCTTTTGGTTGGAGCGCAGAAGCATATCCAAAGGATTTGTCTTTTGATGCAAAAAATGGAACAATCAACTATATTTGTCCTTGTAAAAAAGAAATCTCTCGATGAAGAGGGTGTTGTCTAACCTATTATAGAAATGTCAATATCTTCCTACCAATGGCAAGCCATCTAATTATACTATCGAGCATATAAGGAGGAAAAAATGAATCCCATTATTTCAAACTATTCCGGTTTTGATGAAAATCAAAGAGCTTTTGGAAGCAGAGCTGAGCAGATAGAGTTTATATACACAAAACGGCTTCTTAACCAATACATTGCTCCAGATAAAACTGTCATTGAGTTGGGATGCGGTACCGGATACTATGGTCTCTATTTATCCAATAGATGCAAGTCATATCATGGCATTGACGTTGTTCCCAAGCACATAGAACAGTTTCAGTTTAAAATCAATGAACAAGACTTACGCAATGTTAGTGCATCGTTGGGAAATGCAACGCTTTTGCCCGAAATAAAAGATGATACCTATGATGTAGTTTTGGTTTTTGGGCCTATGTATCATTTGCCACACAGAGAGCGTCAAAAAGTTATAGTGGAAAGTAAGCGGATATGTAAAGATGGCGGCATAATAATGTTTGCCTATATCAATAAAATAGGAGCCTACTTACGCGCGTGTATTGATGAAAATATGAAATCAGGTTACCCAAATGCAAAGACTAATAAGGCTGTACTTGTAGATGGAGTTGACGATAAATTACCGGAAGTTTTTTATTTTACTATGCCGGAAGAAATCGAACATGATATAACTCAAAAAGGGCTGTCCGTTGTTCGTAACGTCGGTGTGGACTATACATTTAGTCCTACTGATATAAATAAAATGAATGATGAACAATATGCGGCTTGGACCGAGATCATGGATTTCATGTTCGACAGCGCTTCGTGTACTGGCACTAGCAACCATGCTGTTTTGGTATGCCGTAAATAGTATCAACGAACCATGTATGCTTACAGGAAAACAAATTAGGTCGTTTCGAACCTATTGTCATTTCGAAAGCCTCTAGAGAAGGGATTCTACCTAGTACAAATGATCGAAAGATTTATGGATTAACCCTGACGGGCTTAGCAATTTGTTTGTTTATCGTCACATGGAAGTACAAAAATTAAAAAAAAAAAACTGTACGGTGATATTGAAATGAATATCATATACTTATTTTTAAACAGATCTAAAATAAGAAATGAGGGTGTGACAAACACCCATGGCGGTTCCCGCCACCAAACAGAATGAAAACGAAAAAGAATCGACCTACAGGTCATTTCCTGTCATACTAAAACTGACAGGAGTGGCTTGTAGGTCGATTACTTATTGAGGTTTTTCTCCAAGTTGACCTTGAGTGACAAACTAGATCATTCTACTTATTTGTACCAATCATTAGGTCATAGAACCTGCGTATAAAAATAAATCGTTTCTATAAGTAGAATAGCCTCTTCTGAACTTTTTTTCAGGAGGTTTTTTATTATGGAAGATGTCCTTCGTTCTTGTTGTGCTGGATTAGACATCCATCAAAAAGTCATTGTTGCCTGTGTTATTCGCTCTATTGATGGAAAAAAACGCCCGGAAAAGTTTTTTGCTAGCTTCGATACCACTACTCGTGGGTTGTTCGAATTATCTGATTGGTTGGTGTCCTATGACGTCACACATATCAGTATGGAAAGTACTGGAGTCTATTGGAAATGTGTCTGGCGGATTCTACAGAACCATTTTGAGCTACAATTGGCCAATCCTCGTCAGATCAAAAATATCCCGGGAAAGAAAACCGATATGAAGGATGCGGAATGGATCGCCCGCCTTACTCGTTTGGGTGTCGTTCCTACCAGTTTCATTCCACCGGAACCGATTCAGGAATTGAGAGACTTGACTCGGTATCGCAAGCATTTGGTGGAAGACTTGAATCGGGAAAAGAATCGTGGGCATATGGTTTTACAGAGTGCCGGAATCAAATTGACTTCAGTGATAAAAGATATCTATAGAAAATCCGGAAGAGCCTTACTTTATGCCTTGGTTGAGGACAAACCCATTACAGAAAGTCTCATTCTAGCGTGTGTTTACACTACTTTACGTAGAAAAGTTCCTCAATTGATGGAATCCTTAGAAGGATTCATGACACCACATTATCGTAAAATGTTGGCTCTTCATCTCACTCAAATCGAGTGTTTGGAAAATCAAATAAAAGAAGTCGAAGAAACAACCAACGACTATCTCGCGCCTTATGAAGAGTATGTGGAACATTTAGAGGAAATACCAGGAATCAATCGCCGAACGGCAGCTGTCGTACTAGCAGAAATTGGGTTAGATATGTCGGTATTTCCGACAGCCGGACATTTAGCTTCGTGGGCGGGAGTCTGCCCGGGAAACAACCAGAGCGCCGGGAAAACGCGAAGTAAAAGAGTAAGGAAAGGCAATTCTTATTTGAAAAAAGTATTGGCTCAGGGAGCAGCGGCGATTTCCCAAGGGAAATCTAATCGAATACGGGCATTTTTCTTTCGTATAAGAAAGAACGCCGGTCATAAAAAAGCAATTATTGCGATAGTACATCTACTGTTGCGAATCATTTATCGGATGCTTTCCGATCAGTCCCGTTACCAAGAACTTGGAGGAAGTTATTTATCAAATAGAAAGAACACCTCAATCACGATTAATTGAAGTGCTCTATACCATTTTGGCTAACTATGCGATTAGTAGGAGGTAGCCTTTTTTTGTTTTTTTAGAGTTTTAGTTTTCGTATAATAAGTTTCTGAAAAAAAGCTCCAGAAATGACGATTCATTCGTCGCTTCTGGAGCTTTTTAGGTAAAATAAAAGAGTACGAGAGGACGCTCGTACTCTAAATCATTCAACCCTCGAAAGGATCAAAATCATGCATACAAATTATAACACGAATCAACTCACTTTAGATATCTCAACTTCTTATATTCCAAAAGAAGATAGCACCGCTTGGTTTATCAATGAACTCGTTGGATCCCTTGAAATAAATGAACCATACCTTTTTGGCCGCCCTCGAAATTATGATTTGAGTGCCCTGTTAAAAGTGGTTCTTTTTGCCTATACACGAAGCGTATTTAGCAGTCGGGAAATTGAGCAACGAGCTGAAGAAAGCCTCCCTGCTCGTTGGTTGACGCAAGAACAGATTCCTAGCTATCGTACAATCGCTTGCTTTCGAATTTCTAATGAGTAAGAAACGTTGATTGAAAAAGGACTCGATTCGTTGATACACTACCTTAGAGAGCAAAAATTAATTAGTGATTCGATTTTTATCGATGGAACGAAACTACTCGCCGATGCCAACAAATACAGTTTTGTTTGGAAAAAGAGCACCATTAAATACGACAAAATGAATCGTGAACAGATCGTCTCTTTGATGTTTGAACTCAAAGAAGCGCATTTGGCGAGTCGTATTCCTGAAGGAACCTCACTCACATTAGATAGGTTAGATGAAGTACTCACACGATTGGAATTGCGACTAGAAGATTTGGAGCAAGAAGTGATCCAAACCAAAGATGTTTCACCGAATCCAGCCAAACAACAACGTCGTACACTAAAAGCACAAAAACGAAAACTAAGCGAGCGTCGGGATAAAATGGCGGATCACCAACAGCGCTTAGCTATTTGTGGTATTCGGAATAGTTATTCAAAAACAGATACAGACGCCACATTTATGCGTGTCAAAGAAGATTCGATGCGTAATGGACAATTAAAGCCGGCGTTCAACCTTCAAATAGCTACCAGTAATCAGTTCATTTTGAATTATGATGTCTATCAAAATCCAACGGATACGAGAACTTTCCCCACTTTTATAGAAAAAATGAACAAGGCGGGTCGACTTCCTAGGTATATTGTGGCAGATGCCGGGTATGGTTCAGAACAAAATTATCGGTACCTTGAAGAGGAACGATCGAACCATACCGCATTGATTCCCTACTCTACGATGTTGAAAGAGCAGAGTAAGAAATGGCAATCGGATGAACGAAAAATCATGAATTGGACGTATAACGAAAAAGAGGAATACTACTTTGATCCAAAAGGAGTTCAATTCAATTTCAATACATACAGGACAGACACGGATAAAGCCGACGGATTTGTCCGAGATTTTAAAGAATACAAAGCAGAAAAATATACAGAAAACAAAGAAGTGATTCAAGAAGCGTTGACCCAAGGGGGCAATACACGCATCATTAAAGTCAATTCTTCGCTAGAATACTTTAAAGCAAAACAACGCACCTTGCTTTTAGAACCTGAGAATGGAAAAATCTACGCACAAAGAAAAATTGATGTAGAGCCAGTTTTCGGATGGATGAAGGCTTGTTTGCATTTCACTCGATACCATGTTCTAGGGATGGAGAAGGTGAAAAAAGAGACAGGCATTCTTATCCTGGCATTAAATATGAGGAAGTTAGCGGCAATGAAACGTCTCGGTACTTTAAATACATAAAGAAGTTGGCTCCATGAAATCATTTACTGATTTCATGGAGCCAACTTCTTGTAGTTAATGACAATGAGTTATTCACAGCCTCTCTCTTTTTTTGTCATAAGGTAATCCCGATATATAGATGAATGATTTGTTGGCTTAACTAAAATTATTCGTCTTTCTACCGCTATTTTCTGTATGGATGTTCCAGTGCCCTCATTTATTACTATTGGGTAAAATATCATGAACGGTTGATTTTCGATCATAATCGGCTGAAAAATAATACGAACACGTGTTCACATTTGGTTAGAAATATGTTATAATTCTTTTTAAGATTAAGACGTTAATCTCATAGAATAGTTTGTTTTTTAGTAGTGCTCAAGTTAAAGAGGCTATTTTCGGATTAATATCTGGATATATTGCGGATCTTGGACTCATTATTTTTGTTCTTTTTTGATATTCAATAAAACAACAAGTTGTGTTAATGAGATAATCGAAAATAGTTTATTCAGAGGACTATTAGTTTTCTAACGGTTAGAATAAATGAAGGGAGAGAGGAGATAGATGTTATTTATAAAAAAAGTTTTGAGAGAGGAAATATAGAGTTATTTCAAAGATACTATTCAATTGGTCTAGTGAAGAAAATATCAATCGAGAAATTTGTTCTTGATTTGAAGCCATTTAAAGGCTTAGACTGAAAACGAATTAGTTCTTACCTCTCAAGCAGGAGACTGAATTGTTTGAAAAAAAATAACCGAAGGCTCAGCCGATCTCGGGAGTTTCTCAGGCTCCGTCACAGATCAGCTGCAGGTAGTAAGCGCACCTTACTACGTACCCTCTGCTGTCTTGGATTTCTCCAGACATTCGTCATTATATCAAAATTAGAATAGTATTGTTAGGATTTTTGGCTTAAAAAGCGAACAAATTTTCTGGTAGTATGATTTTTTTTGATATTAGTAAAAAGCGGATTTTGAAGAAACTCTTCAAACAGTCGAGTTAGGGAACGTAGTTTAGCCTACGTTCCCTTTTTTTTGTTGTTTTGAGGTAAGATTAATTCACTTTATGTATTTAATATCACTTGGAGGTAGTCTTATGGGTACGATTGGTATCGATGTAAGAGAATGTGATTTAGAAGCCGTAAGTACAAAAATAAAGTTACTAGACGGTCAGATCTGGTATTTGAATTGTGGTTATGCTGAAAGGTTTTGCTACTTGTTTGAGAATGGAAAACAAGTTCCAGTCCAAGTTAAGCGTGTTCCTCTTAGCGAGATCTATCCTAAAATTAGATTTATTTGTGATCTAAAGGAGAATGTAATTGCTGAAAGGGCTTGTGTTGGGGCAAGACTTCGGACTACTAGAAAAAACAATTGGTTGTCAGTAAACAAGAAAGTAAATCCTGACCGGACGCTTTATGTGTATCAGCTTGTGCAGGGGATACAAAACCGGGAACATGCAAAAAAAATGCTAGATTACTTTTATGCTCAAAAACAAAAGAAATAAAAAAGTTGTTAAATCACTATTTGTTAGACGTCTATTGTTTGCTAGAGAAAACTAGCAAAATTGCTTTCTTAACATACATTGGAAGACGCTGATAACGAGCGGTTTCCAAAAACTCAATTGAATATTTGAAGTATCGGGATGTAGAACCCCCTCTAAGCCGAACAGCAGGGCTACTAAGGAGCTTAGAGTAACCGGATATTGATCCGGTGTGCCCGCCAAAACGTTGAAGGATTTGCCACGACACACCCTGAAGGTGTATAGCGAATATCCGGCCTTCATAGGAGTTAGGTTTCTCCGGTTGTAAAAATCGCGACTTTAGTTCTACTTATGTTTGTTTGGCAAACAATAGACGTTTAATAACGATATTATGGATTAATTCGTGAAAGGAGGATTCTCATGAAGTTAAGGAAATCAATTACTCTACCCACTGGAAAAATTGTTGATCCAGTTTGGAATAAAAAAATATTATGGTTGGAATCACTTTAACTCCGAATATGATCCTATCATTATTCGAAAATGAGGTAATCGATAAACATTCTATTTTTCAAATCGCTGGTTCCCATCACTACACATTGCTTACTAGTGAACGTGATCATTTGTAAAAAGTAGGTTGGCGTTATGAGGGTATTGCTTGGTATGCTGTTGATGAAAACAGCAGTGGTGGTTAGATCAACAACCCCACCAAAACCTACACCAGTTTGGAAGTATACAACATTCTATGAAGGTTATGAAACAACTGCTTATGAGATATTAAAGCGGGTAAGAATATTTATGATACAAAAGCACAGGCTGTAAAGGCAATTGATAAGTATGCTGATGATCTACTAATTAATAAAAATGTCAGCGCTCGTCGATATGGAGTCCAAGATTGGCAAGTTAAATAGTAAAAGCAACCTCTAGGCAATGTAAACCTAGAGGTCTTTTTTTGTGTTGAAAAGAAATTTATAAGGAGCAAAGGTGTAAGAATGAATAATATTGATATTCGAGGAAGTCCAAATTTCAATGATTTACAAGAATATTTTTGATGAAAAGCGTAAATACTTCTACACTTTTTTTAATGAAAGGACTGAAAAAGTAGATATGAATAAAAGAAAATTAACATTTGTCTTTTATCTTTTTTCAACCCTAGTTTGTTTGTTGGCTATTTTTTTTGGAACCAGTAAAACTGTTAGTGCTGAAGAAAACAAACTAGAATTAAAGCCGAGAGTAACAGAACATAGGGTAGGTGACGTATATTATGATCAAGAACATTTATATACTATGCGTGGGACAAAGAATGGCGCCGCCTGGTCAGATGTTACAGCAAGTTTAGCAATTAAACCTAAAGACGGTCCGGCAGAAATGGTTTTCTGTATTCAGCCAGGAGTGCCGTTATCAGGTGGTGCGATCACTGGGGGATATGAGGGAGTTGAATATTCACAACTAAACAGACGCGCGCAAATTGCTTCAGTAATTTGGCAATCTGTATTTCCAAATAAGTCACAGCATGAAGAAATTACTACCAGAGCAGTTGTATGGAACAACTTACCGGAATATAACTTGAACATTACTTCAATCGATGAAATACCAGAGTACCCACAATTGAAAGCTAAATTGGAAAAGGCCATTGACGATTATGAGAAGAAACCTAATTTTCATGGAAAAACAATAGAGCTTACTTTTGGGGAAACGAAGAAAGTTACATCTGATGTAGATTTACGACTTTTTGATACAGTAGTTCAAAACTCTGCTGGGATTGATTACCAAATCGCTTCAGATGGAATGTCGGTAGATATCACACCCAAAGACCCAACTAAACAAACAGGATCATTTGCTGCGAAAAGAAGCTACATGGAGGGTACGCCTATCATGTGGGCTAAAGAAGGATCACAATCAGTAATTACACCAGCGATCAGTGACCCGAATTCTTATAAGTTTGATACTAAGACGAATACTACAGGTGAGATTAGAATCAGAAAGATGGACAAAGATTCAAATGATCTTATCCCAGGTACAACTTTTGAAGGAGTATTCACAGGTGATAATGCACCCGGTAAAAAGACGGTTAAAACTGGAACTAATGGAGAAGTAACAATTAAAGATCTTCCTCATGGAGTAAAATACAAAATTACTGAAACAGCTGTACCCGCCCCATATGTGTTAGCTTCTGCTGTTGGAGATAGTGACACTTTTGAAGGAACTGTTAAAGCTGGGGAAACAATTACTTTGACAGCACGAAATGTCAAAGCAACAGGTGAAATAAACCTAACTAAAAAAGGCCTTGAATTCGGATCTGAATTGCTGAATGACAATTATTCATTCGCTGACCATGTTTTTGAAATTCGTGAGAAAGACAAAAACGGTAAGGTAGTTGGCACCATGACAACGAATGAAAAAGGAGCCGCAAAAGCAAAAGTAGAATTGGGAACATACTACATTTATGAAAAGACAGCTGGTATCGGGTTTGCTAACACATTTAAACCAGTCACAGTGAAAGTTGAATACCAGGATCAAAAAACCGCGATTGTCATTGAAAACATTGACGGTACAAACCAAGAGGTGACCGGATCTTCTGTTTTAACGAAGGAAGACGAAGAAACTCAAAACGAAACGCAAGGCCGAGCTAGTTTTGAAGGTGCTGAGTATGGATTATATTATCAGGACGGAACTCCTGTTAAGTGGTCAGACAAAGTGAAGCCTGAATTAACGAATGGTACGAAGGTTGAAACGGAAGACGATTCTATTGCGATCCGCATCGATGATGAAGATCAAACTGCTAGTGTAAAACACCTGGCATTAGGGAAGTATTATTGGTTGGAAACAAAAGCGCCTGAAGGATATCAGATTGATTCGACAAAACGTGAGTTTGAATTGAAATACAATGATCAAGATACGAAGGTTGTTGCGGCTGATGTTACTTCAAAAGAAAAAGTAATTAAGTTATCACTTGATGGATTCAAGTATCTTCAATCAAAATCGGGTGACGTAGCTTCAGGTTACAACGGAATTAAATTTTCACTTACTCCGATTGATCCAACTAAAGGAGACGTTGTAGAAGTTGAAACTGAAACAAATGCTGAAGGCTATGATGGGTATTGGGCGTTTAAAGAGTTCCCATATGGCGATTACCGAATCTCTGAAGTAGAAGCGCCTGAAGGATACAAAAAGATGAAGAATCTAATCCTGAAGTCAACTTTTGATGAAGAAAAACGCGAATATCGAATGAATGTGACTGAAGAAGATCAAAAAGAACCAATTAAAACTCTGACCGTTGAAGAAAGTAAAATCAACGAAGGTTCTAACCACATTTCTTTAGGAAAACTAATGATCACGAATCACTTAGTTAAATCACCAGAAATCTCTACGAAAGCAAGTGTAGACGGTAAACAAACATATGTACCTGGTAAAGATACTCCAATGAAAGATACTATTAAAATTTCTGATGTTACCAAGGGTCAGAAGTACCGCTTAAAGGGGATTCAACTTTGGAGAATTCAAAATAAGGATTATGAAAATCCTGAATTAGTTTATGAAACAGATGAAGATTTTACATCTGACGCGGAAAACATGGAAAAAGTTGTCGAAACCTTAGTTGATACATCAAATGATGATGAAAATACTTCTTATGTTTGGACCGAAAAACTCGCAGAAATTGACGAAGAAGGAAAAGAAAAAGAAGTTGCAGATCACTTTGATCTGAAAAACGAAGAACAAACGGTGACGCCTGAGATCCCTGAAGAGGAAGAACCAAAAATCGAAACACTATTTGTAACTGCTGATGGAGACCAAGAGATCGATGCGACAAAAGATCAAAAATTGATTGATAAAGTCAGTCAAGATTTCCCTGAATCTCAAGTAGGATTAGAAAAGTTCTGGGTTCACAAACTTCATAAAGTTTCTGATACTAAAACAGCCGCAAATACAAGCAGCAGTGCTACTACGACGACAAGTAGTAAAGGTACTAAAGACAGTACCACAACTTCAAGTAGTAAAGCTGCAACTGAAAGTTCTACAACTAAGGACACTAAGTCTGAAGTGTTAGAAACAGTTAATGACAAGCGTAAAGTTACAAACGGCAAAGAAGAGTTTAACGTTGATTTCCAATACTACGCGAAGAAATACAATTTGAAGGAAGGCGAAAAGTTGGTCGTTACGCATGAAGTCTTTAACGATGAAAAATACGAAGACAAGTACGCGGACCATTTTGATTTAAACAATGAAAAACAAACTATTCGACCTAAAAAAGTAGAAACTGAGCAGGAAAAAGCTGCGACACCAGCTGCTTCTAACCCTGAAAAGTCAATACCGCAAACAGGAAGCTATAACGCTTTTCAAGAGTTCTTTTCAGCAATTTTTAAGTAAATAGTCAATCGTCACACGAAGAAGGAGTTTATTCTCCTTCTTTTTTTTATTCAAAAGGAGGTACAACGGTGAGAATTATCCGGAAAAAATTTCGAATACTGAAACGATTTTTAGCAAATTCTCCGATCGCGCGGCGCGCAATCATAGTTTGTTGTTCATTGCTGGCCATTGCCTTGCTGATATTCTCAATGTTTTTTTTCAAACAAAGAGGATTTGAAAAAGATGTACATGCAGCACAGAAACAGGCTACAGAACAGATCCAAAAGAAGTCTAAGAAAAAGCAAACAGAAAACTTGTCAGCTGACTATTCAGCTGCTGATGTCCATACGCTAAGCCCAACGGATCTTAATAAAATCGATCCAGTTGAACAAGTTAATAACTTTGGAGTCGGACTCCTAGAGATCCCGGCTATTTCAATGAAACTCCCGATATTAGAAGGATTAACTCAAACCAATTTAAGTGTAGGTGCTGGAACGGCAAAAGAAGGACAAATACCAGGAAAGAATAATTTTGTTCTCTTAGGGCACTACATGACGAATAGAGGTTTGCTGTTTGGTGGTGTTCAATATCTTCAAAAGGGAAATGACATTAAATTAACCTATCGTGGAAAGCAAGCTAACTATGAAGTGAATGAAATCAAGGTTGTTTCCAAAAAGGAAAGTCAATACATGGAGGATTCAAAAAGTAATTCCGGAATTTTGACATTAATAACTTGTGACAGCAGCAATCACAACACACCAAATCGTCTGATCGTCATTGCAAAACTAAAAAAATAATTTTTGGAAGGAGAAACTAACAATGAAATATAAAAAGCCAGATAAAAATCGTGAGGAAAAAATTCCATTTGCTCCAGGCATTCATGAAGCTGTAATTGAGAAGGTTGTAATGCAAAAGTCAAAAAAGGGTGCTGATATGTTCATGATTTTCGTCTCTGGAACTAAAGGTGAAAGCAGCTTATCTTTCTTAACTTTTGGAAATGATTTTGCTGAAGAAAATCTTGGTTATATCTTATCCAGTATCGAAGATAATGGCTACGAGATTCCTGATATTGATTTTGACTACAACAAAGAAACGGCGGACTTTCTGACAGGTAAAGAAGTCTATATCAAGGTCAAAGAGGGAGAATACAACGGTGAGATCCAATACAGTATTGATCGCTTTTTGAGCCAGGAAGAGTACGACACAATTATTGATACAGAAGAGCTGAGTGCTGAATAAAACGAAGGAAAGTGTAGGTAAATTTAATGGATATCTTAAATAGATTAGTTCAAGTCATTGGTGCAGTAATGACGATTAGAGGGTTATTCGGTGTGTTTACAGGAGCGCAAGATTTCTTTTCAGGAAGAAAGAACGATAACCCTAACAAAATGGATAACGGTATTGAATCAATGGTGACAGGCGGTGCAATGGCCGCGATTTCAGCAACCATTGCCGCTGCGATTATTGCTGCGTTAAGCCAAATTAGAATGTAATCAAAAAATAGGAGGTGGCTTATGAAAATTGATGGCTCAACGCTAACACAGCTACTATCCAGTCTAGATAAATACAATCCTGTTGCTAACGAGTTGATCGAAAAAATATCAAAGGGACTTTTGCCTGTAGCAATGCTTATTCTAAGTGTGCTGATGTATATCGAGTTTTCTGATACTAACAAGAGAGTTCAAATCGAACAAGGGCGAGTGAACATGGAGTTGTTCTTTTCTATAGCTTGGAAATACTTTGTTGGTTTTATTTTGGTTATCTACAGTGACGAAATTTTTGACTCTATTGTACGGCTTGCGAATGCGATCGGAAACATAATTAATAAGGTCACAACAGATAAAACCGAATTGAAATTTGTTGTTCCAGAAATTAGTGGGAAATTAAAGACAACTCAAAAGATGATCTTGAATGGATTAAATGCGATCGCTCATTTCTTCAATTGGTTCGCTGAAATTCTCGCTAAAATACTCGTTTTCCTTCGGGCGTTTGAACTGTTTCTTTTCAAGGCATTCGCCAAAATATTGGTAGCTGCTTATGTGAGTGATGAATGGCGGCCAGTTGCAACCGGTTTTATTAAAAAATTCATGGCCGTTGCTCTTCAAGGTTGTTTAATCATTCTGATTCTGAAACTGTATCCGGCGTTAATGGCTAATGATATGTTCAGTATCGCTGCAAGTGGGAATTGGTTAAAAAATCTTTCAACTATGTTTGTGAGTTTACTAAAATCTGGAGTATTTATTTTAGTCTTGATTGGATCTCAACGGAAAGCGAAAGAATGGATGGGGGGCTAATAGTGGCAATACAATCTAAGTTTTACAAAGATCTATCGAAATTTGAACCTGTCGATCGCCTAGGATTTACCAAACGGCAGCGAGTCATGATTATAAAAATGATACCAGGAACATTGGCAATTCTGGCATATATTATTTTCTTGGATATGGAAGGAATCGCTTTTTGGATCTTGTCCTTAGTGACAGGATCTATTTTTATTGTTCCGCCTTTACTTAAAGGTCTTGGAAAATGGAAAGAGTATTCCAACAAAATAGAGTTTTTCCTCAAAAAACAGGATCGACACTATGAAACAGGACAGATACGGAGGTATATAGCAGATGAATTTGTTCAAAAGAAAGATGTCTCGGAAACTGACAAAATCACAAAAAAATAAGAAGAAACGATTGGTTCAAAATGCAGCAACTACACAAAATACACTGAAGTATACGAGTAATTTTGAATCAGGACTAATGCACATTGTCGATAATGAATATTCGAAAATGTTTGAACTTGGTAATTTGGATTATGAGGTGGCCAGTGAGGAAGATAAATTAAACGTTGTTGTCAACTATGCAGAAGCCTTGAATACATTGGATAAACAATCTCGTTATCAGATGTTGGTGCTAAATAAACGAGTGAAATCCAGCATGTTAGAAAATATTTTATTACCCCCTCAAGGCGATTCATATGATATTTATCGGTCAGAAATTAACGATATTATTACTGATCGTTTTATGAATGATCAAAAGAGCTTTGAAAGAAAACGATTTGCGATTTTTAGTACCCATGCAAAAACACCAAAACAAGCGGATCGTCAGTTAGACACGATGGGTAAGAATTTTAAAAAGCGATTTGAAGAGTCGGATAATTATCTGGATTTTAATTCTTGTAGTGGAGTGAAGCGCATGAAAGTTATGTCAAGCTTGCTGCGGCCTGGGAAACATTTTTCTACTACCTACAGGGATATCGCTTTGTCTGGCTTAACAAGTAAAGCGTTTGTTGCTCCAGGAAGGATCAAGTTTTACGACGAATCTTTCAAAATTGATGATAAGTATGGAAAGGTTATGTACATTCGTGATTATCCAGAAAATCTAGAAGATCGTTTAATAAATGAAATCTGTGAAACTGGTCATGAATTAGCAATCTCAATTCATGCGAAGCCGTATGACATTGTTAAAGCAAAAAAAGACCTTAACACGAAGCATATGCAGAACAAAACTGATATAGTCCACCAACAGAAAAAGAATTTTAAAGACGGACTTTCAGAAGATATGGTGTCTGGATTGGCAAGTGAAGTGGATAAAACTACAAAAGAACTGGCTGAAGAAATGAGACAAAACGGTCAACGTATGTTTTCTGGCGTTTTTACGGTCATGTTGATTGAAGAAACCAAAGAAAAATTGAATCTAGCTGTAAAAGATGTAAAGGAACAGGCTCAAGCTTTGGGAGTTGAATTTGACGATGTTTTTCAGATGCAAGAAGAGGCATTAAATACGATTTTGCCGATCGGAAAGCCTTATTTAGATGTCCAAAAGAACTATATGCGTGATATGACAACTAGTAATATCGCTACTCAAATTCCATTTACAAATACAGAGCTCCAGTCTCCAACTGGTAAATATTATGGGCAAAATCAATTAAGTAATAATATCATTACGATCGATCGAAAAAGGGATCTCAATACTCCTAGTGGATTGATTTTCGGAACGTCCGGATCTGGTAAAGGTATGACCGCAAAGTGGGGGTTGATCTATGATCTTCTAACAACTATTAAACGGATTGTCGCTGATGGTGCTAAGAAAGAACATTGTATCATTGTTGACCCGGAAGACGAGTATTCCCCAATAGGGAAAGTATTTGGCGCTGAGATCCTGGATATCTCTTCAGGAACCAATCACCATTTAAATATATTAGATATGGCTGATTCTTCTATGCTAGATGCTGAAGACCGCAAAGTGGATCTAGTGAAGGAAAAAGCCAACTTACTTGTTAGCTTGTTTGAATCGATCTTAAAGAATTTCTCAGATGAAGAGGCAAGTATGGTCGATCGGGTCACTCGTTTAACGTATCAGCGTTTTGAAAACATTGACCGTCAACCTACACTAGTGGACTGGTACGAGGTCTTAAAAGAGCAGCCTGAATCATTTGCACAGCAATTAGTAATCAAAGTAGAACCTTACACTATTGGATCACAAGATATCTTTGCACATGAAACGAATATTGATCTTACAGCTCCTTTTATCATCTTCAACATTAAGCACTTGGATGATCGTTTGAAGGCTTTTGCAATGAAAGTTATTTTGGACCAAGTTTGGAAACAAGTCGTTTCTTACCAAAATAAATTAACCATTCACTTGTATTTCGATGAATTGCAATTGAATTTTGATACGGAACAAAATGCTTCATGGTTCTTCAAATTGTGGTCACGTATCCGGAAATATGGTGCTGTTACGACTGGTATTACTCAAAATGTTGGTACCTTGTTAGAAAAATCGGCTGGACAGAAGATGATCTCAAACAGTGAATTTATCGTGTTATTGCGACAAAAACTAGTTGATATGGATCATCTGAAACGAGTGATAAAAATTCCGGTTTCTCTACAAAAATATGCTGGTGAAAGGGTACCAAAAGGAACTGGCTTGATCTATGCCGGTGGGAATATTGTTCCTTTTGAGAATCATATTCCTGAAGATACAAAGCTGTTTGAGTTGATGAATACGGACGCAGCGTAGAGGCCGCGCCTATGAAAAAAAGTACACAACAAAAAGTTAAAATTCAATCAGTTTCAAAAAGTAATATATATCAATCGAATGAAGCAAAACAAAAGCAAAATAAAGGAAAATTTTCTCCAGAAGATCTGATAAAAAATCGTAAACAGCGAAAGTTTATCGTCAAACAGTCTATGAAAGAAAACGCCTATCTTTCTTCACGAAAGCAAGTGAAACATACAAGGGGAGAATACAGAGAGGCACAAAGATACTACAGATCACAAGTTGAAAAGCATAATCAATTAAAGAAATCATTACAAGCTGCTGATTTGAAAGAACTAGGTTCCGAAGATAGTCAACAGGTGCGCTCAGAGACGTTCTCAAGGGCTAAACTGGAAGAAGAGACGGATAGAGCAGCAGAAGCAAGAGACGCGGTAAAAGACAATCTGAAGGCTAAGAGAGATGTTTATAAAAAAACAAAGAAAGCAGATCCAACAAGAACTTCAAAACAGATCAAAAGGCAAGTCTCTTCAGTTGCAAAACGAAAAGGGGAAGAAGCACTTGGCCAGGAGAGCACACTAGCTGAAGCCGTCAAAATTAGACAGGATAGCCGCCGACGTACGAACACTTATCAGACAACAAAGTATGTTGTTAGTAACGCAAACCGTATGAATCTGAAGCTGACTAAGGGAGCCTACGGACTTACGAATAAATCATACAACTATATTCGTGGTAGAGGCTTCCAAGGAACCCCTGAAGAGTATTCTAAGATGCGCAAAGCAGCAAAGAAATTTCGGAATTTCCAGAACAGATTGAAGGCCAGTAACTTAGGTAAAGCAGCTAGAGGAATTTCCAGCTTCATGAGTTCGGTTATTAAAGTGATCAACAATCCGCTGAAGACAAAAAACTTAGTGATCCTAGGCGGATTGTTGATGTTTATTGCAACAATATTTATGTTTATTCCGTTGTTCACGCCGTTGCCTATTCAACAAGACGAATTTGATTTGACGGATTCCTGGACTCATTTAACAAAAGTAGATGCTGATCGATCCGATGAAACCTATTCATTTTATACACCACTAGACGAGGTTATGTTCTATATGAACTATAACCATGAAGATTATGCAATAAATGATCGAACCTCAATTTTATCATTCAAAACCTACGGCGATTATTTAAATGGTGTTTGGGAAGCTATGAATGATACATCAAAAGACGAATACAAATTTACTTCAATGTATGATTTGGCCAAAGATAAAAACTCTAAATTTCATATGGATTCAGATGATTTTGAAGAAATGAAAGAAAATGCCGAAGAGTTTGGCTATTCGACTCTTGATGGACAACTGGAGTTTCCCTATAAAACTGAAAATTTACCGATAAGTAGACGGTTTGGATTTGAAGTCAATGGAAGTAAAGTAGAGAAGTTTTCGAGTATCGAAGTTGAAGCAAGCCAGGATCTAGATATCAATGCTCCAATGGGTGGAAAAGTAAAGTGGCATGAGGATCAGAATAAAGTAGTCATAACTGAAGATGAACAAAACGGATCTCGTTTAATTCTTACTGGAGTTAATTCTAAACGGCAAGAGAGCGGAACAGAAGTAAAAGAAGGCGAATTGATAGGTAAAGCGACTGGTTCAACGCTGATAATTTCATATGAAAAATACAATGAAGACAAGAAAATAATGCAGCGAGTGAATCCAGCGTTTTATTTTGAAAAAGTAACTTATCGTCAAAAAACAACCATTACTGAGTCGTTTGATCCTGAAGGTGGAGAGCTAGAAAATGCTCGTTTTCTTTACTCAAAATTAACGGAAATGGGATACAAGCTGGAAGGTATTGCAGCTATGTTAGGAAATTTTTCTGTTGAATCAGGGATTAATCCTAAACGAGCTGAAGGTGATTATTTGCCGCCTCCAGTTGGTGCGACTCCAATTAGTTGGGATGATCCTGTTTGGCTTGCGATTGGTGGTATGCAGATCTATGGACGTTATCCGAATATCGTTCACCGGGGGCTAGGGCTTGGCCAGTGGACAGATACAGCAGATGGGGGAACTCGACACACGCTGCTGGTTAACTTTGCGAAAGAAAAGAAAAAGAAATGGTACTCCTTGGGATTACAGCTTGATTTCATGTTGAATGGAGACGTGCCAGCATACCGGACAATCTTTAAAAGTACAATGGATGGATCTGCTGGAAATGGTGTCGCTGAATTAACGCGTTACTTTTTAGTTCGTTGGGAAGGTAATCCTGGAGATAAACTGGCCGAGCGTGTTGCAGCAGCTGAAAAATGGTATGCCTATTTTAAAGCGAATCCAGATAAAGATCCTGGTGGCAGCACAGGGAAATATATTCTACCGCTAAATCCACCAAATATTAGCTCATGGTTTGGCTGGCGGTCAATGGGAGATTATCACCGGGGAATCGACTTTGCACACCCACAAGGGACTCCAATTAAAGCGATTGATGGCGGAACGGTTATTACTGCGGAGTTTCATTATTCATGGGGGAATCATGTACGAATAAAACATGATAACGGACAAACAAGCTTATACGCTCACTGTTCAGCGCTCAAAGTAAAAGTTGGAGACAAGCTAAAGCAGGGTGATATTGTCGGCTTGGTAGGAAATACCGGAAATAGTTTTGGCGCCCATCTGCATTTAGGTACGACACGTTTCTGGATAAGTGTATAACGAAACCAGACACCTTCCAGTAGGAAGGGAGAACTTATTCTTCGAGAAGGGGAATGACGCCATCATGCTGGCTGAAACCTTTCCTCTAAAGCTCCTGCATGCAAGGAATAATAATAGTTTGAACTTGTGTGAAGTCAGGTAAAGTCGGCTGAGAGTTGCCCTAACAGGTTAAGCTGAGGAACATGTTCTGGAGGCAGAATACGCAATCTATAGGCCGGGAGGCTATAAGCAATATATGGTGAGAATGACTTATTCGAAGTCTGACGAAGCAGCGAATGTACAAATCTAAAGCAGGACAGAGACCGAAAGGCTCTGGCACACGACTAAGTGTGATAAATTACCGTTTAGTACGAATCTAGGTTAGGAATAACGGAATAATCAGCGAAGAGATTATAAATTTATAGGTTTATAGCTAGCCACCTAAGTATTGCTGATTAAAGCTAGAAGAATAGGAACGTGGTAAGCAGAAAACTTTTATTCAAACAGCTATTTACTGGAAAGGTTGATGGTAACATCATTTATTTCTGTGAAAGTAGGGACACAGTACCAATGAAGCGTCTAATCAACGTGGAGGGATAGTCCCAAGTCTAGAAACTATTATTAGAAAAAGGTTAACAAGATAAAGCTCAAGTTTCGAGTATGACAAGGAGATACCAAAGCAAGGAGGTATGCCTACTTGAGCACATTAGAAAGAAGTACAGAGTATTATGGTCTGACAGATTTGTTTGATCAGCTATATGAATCAAGTTTAAATGGAGAAACATTTAGAGAGCTATATCAATTCATTGTTTTAAAGCAAAACATTCTACTTGCCTATCGAAATATTAAACGAAACTCAGGTTCAAAAACACCTGGTGTAGATGGTATCACGATATCCGATATTGAAAGATTGAATGAGAATGATTTTGTAGAGATTATACGAGCTAACTTGTCCAATTATCGACCTGGACCAGTTAGAAGAGTTTACATTCCAAAAAAGAACGGGAAAAAACGTCCATTAGGTATTCCTAATTTATATGACAGAATTATACAACAAACGATTAAACAAGTAATCGAGCCGATTGTTGAAGCAAAATTCTTTAAGCACAGCTATGGTTTCAGACCTTTGAGGAGTGTCGAACAAGCCATGGGAAGAATGCACTCAGTCATAAATAACGTTCAACTTCATTATGTTGTAGATGTTGATATAAAAGGATTTTTCGATAATGTAAATCATAATTTATTGAGACATCAGATTTGGAATATGGGAATCCGTGATACTAAGTTAATAGCGATTATTAGCAAAATACTAAGAGCTGAAATAGTCGGGGAAGGTACTCCAGTAAAAGGAACACCGCAAGGTGGTGTATTGTCCCCATTACTAGCCAATATCGTATTGAATGACTTAGACCAATGGATAGCTTCTCAATGGGAAAATTTCCCCTCAAAACACCGATATTCTCGTGGAAAACTACATCGGGCACTGAAAGGAACCACTTTAAAAGAAGGTTATTTAGTTAGATATGCCGATGATTTCAAATTATTAACTCGTTCCTATTCAATGGCTAAACGATGGTATACAGCGATTAGAGGTTATATTGAAAAACACTTAAAGTTGGAAATATCACCTGAAAAATCAGGAATAACTAACTTGAGAGAGAAACGAACAGAGTTCTTAGGATTTGAGATAAGAGCAGTTCCTAAAGGTAATAAATACACTGCAAGAAGCTATGTGAGTAGGACAAGTAAGCAAACAATGATTAAACAGCTAAGAGAAACCATTAAACGAATTCAGGGAAATCCTGGTTATGTTCATCTGTTGAATTATAAAATATTGGGAATGCACAATTATTATAGAATTGCGACAACTGTTTCAGTGGCATTCAGTGAAATAGATTATGAATTAAAACAAATGATGAAAACAAGGTTTAAAACAGTAGGTAAATATAGTAAACCTTATCATGGAACAAGCCTTACCTTTGACAAATTGTATAGCAAAACTTATAGGACATGGAGAATTAATGGGACATGGATTTATCCAATCGCCGATGTTCAATTTAAAATACCAATTAACTTTATTCCTGGAACAGTTCCCTATACGTCCTCAGGACGTAATAAATATTATAAAGGGATAGGAATAGATATAAAAATTGAAATGGCTAAAATTCTACGTCGTAGAGAAACAGGCCGGACAGTAGAATACATGGACAATCGATTATCGAGGTATGTCATGGTCAATGGGAAATGTGAAGTAACAGGGCGCGTTTTATCATCAGAAGAATTTCATTGTCACCATATCACCCCAGTCTCAATGGGAGGAACTGATAGGTATGATAATTTAAAAATAATTCACAAAGCTGTCCATAAAATAATTCATGCAAATACTATCAACAATTCGTTGAAGTACCTAATAGAGCTTCAATTAACAGATAAACAACTAGACAAAATAAATATACTTCGAACTAAGTGTCATCTTGAACCAATAAAATGAGTAGCTTTTAGATGGAACGCCGTGTGCGGTGAAAGTCGCATGCACGGTGTGGAACGGGGGAAAAGATGGAGATAATATCAAAATTTTACCTATCGTTATAAATTTCTAAATCAACGGATCTTTCAGTGAGTAGCTTATTAGATCCGGCGAAAGTTCTAGGAATAAACAGATAAGAAAGGAAATAGTCAATGTATAAAGAAAAAAGAGTAAAGCTTATTCGAAGATTAGCGATTATGGTTTTGTTCGTTGCCGGGATACTAACTGGTTTTGGTGTTGGTCAACTTATCAATAAACAAGAAGTGAAGAATGAGCCAAGACAAGCAGATACTGTAAAAAAGACAATCGAAGAAAAAACAAAGAAGAAAGAGCTTTCTTCTAAGGATGTTGAAAACTTCTTAATTGCTTACTACACCAAGAAGGATCTCTCTGAGAACATGAAGAGATACAAACCGTTCATGACCAGCTCAATGTACACGCAAGAAACAGAGATCGAAGAGCTGCCAATTAACCAAGCATATAAAGGATATGTGATCAATCAAGTCTTTGACGAAGCGGATATTTACATCGATAGTGAAAATCTTGTTGCTCTTGTGGAAGTGAAATTCCACAACACGCAACTAGTTGAAAAAGGAACGACTGAAGGTGCATTAGTGGATACACCCGAAACTCAAACATTGAAGCTTACATTTACTGAGGAAAATAAGCGTTTTAAGGTTAACAACATTAACAAGATCTTCTTAACGACAACAGGTGAAACACCTAGAAACAACACTTATGAAGATGAAGAAGAAAATGAAACTGAAGATAGTAAGACAATTGATAGTAACCAAGAGGTAGAAGGTTCAAATACTGATACTTCTTCTGAAGAGACAAATAAAACAAAAATTAGTGAGTCTACAGAAAAAACCGACTCAACGGTTGATTCTGAGACACAAGAATCTAATGTTGAGGGAGATTAATCTATGGTAAAAATTGAGGATCTTCAAAAAAAGAGAGATCGCATTGAAAAGGAATTGAATAAGGCAAAGGCTGCGTATGCTAAACAAGCAGAATTAGTCGAAACTAAAACAGCAGCCCTAGAACGAGCAGAAATGGATATTGTCTCTCAATTGCTTGTTGATAATCAGATGGATATGAAGGATCTCATGGCTATGTTGGGAAGTAAATCAACGGAAGAACCAAAAAGTAATAAGGAAAATGTTGCTGTTGTAGAAATTAATCAATCAGATCTAGGAGGCGATACTGATGAAATTTAGTCCACTATCAATTATGAAGAAGAAATACACTTTTGAGTTTATCCAGGAACAAAACATTGAAACAGAAGAAATCAAAGCTGCGGATCATTTAATTTGTTGGGTAGAAGAAGAAAACGCTCGGATCATTGATGAAGAAAGCGACGCTTCTGTTGTCGTTGTGAAACGTGATAAGAAGGGGAATATCTTATACGCACAATCACTTGAATTTCCAATGGATTCAGAAACAGATTTCGATTCTTTATTAGACAAGTTTTATACTAGAAAACCTATTAAGTTTGATCAAAGCATTTTAGACGATTCATCTGAACCAGTTAATCAAAGTATTCCAGTGCCTAAAATTCCTGAAGTAACGACGGCACCAGTACCAACACAGCAAGAACAAATTGCTCAAAATTACGCAGCTGTTCCGCCAATGCCTGCGCCTGATAATCAAGGAGCTAATACGAATCAGCCGACAGGGATTGAGATCCAAGAATTGATTACAGCGCAAAAAGCACAACAAGAAGAGATTCAAAAATTGAAGCGGCAGCTTGAGGAAGAAAGAAAGGTATCTGCTTCAGCTATTGCACCTGAGCTAATGGCTACTCCAACAAAAAAAGAGAATCAATCCAAATCAGAAAAACAGGATCAACTAAATTCTCTTTCAATTGGTACTCCAAAGGCTGGAACTACCAAAAAGCGTCTTTCTTTTGAAACAGTTGAACAAGAAAGTGATTTGAGTTTTCAAGATCGAATTGATCTGTTTATCGAACAAGAAAAACAGAAGATAGAGACTGAAATAATCGCGGTTGATCAACGAGAATTGATTGAAACTGAAGTAATGTTAAAAATCAAAGAAGAAAAAGAAGCACTTCTTAGTCGTTCAGAAATGGAACTCTATGAGAAACAGGCCGTCGCGATCGAAAAAGAGGAAAAACGTCATATAGCTGAGTTGAAAAAAATTAACCAGGAGTATGAAAATCAGATCGTAGCTAAATCAAAAATGATTGAAGATAAATTCAAACGAAAAGCGGCTGCAGAAATTCGGGCTGAGTATAATCGACAAACAAAAGAATTGAAGCAAATTTTTGATGAACGAATGGTTGAACTAAAAAAACGCCAGTCAGAGCTTTCTAGTAAATTAATGGAAAATATTAAATCAACCTTCAGTAGTTTAGACCTGGAGATCGACGAACAGAAACAAGAACCTGAACAAGAAAAACCTCCGGTTCTTGCAGAATTAAAAACTATTCGAGCAGGAGAGTAGGATCTTCTGCTCTTCTACCTTTAGCTGCTAATTGAAGGTAGCTTTTTTTATTGGAGAGGTGGCCTATGGAACAGAAAGAATTGATTCACTCCGTTTATATTAACGGCACTGCAACAATGCGCTCGTTCTTTGAGGCATTACTTAGAATGAGTTCTGGAGCTGAACAGATCGGAGAATACCTTCAAAACAAATATTCACCAAATGAAACGAGTTTATACAAACTGTTGAATCAAAAAGATCCGGTCAGTGTTCAATTTTTGTCGCAAAAAGTTGATTTGAATAAATTGAGGTCCTACTTAGATCAACATAAGGTATCGTTTGCCTTTGAAGAAACCGAAAAAGGCGTTCGAATGTATTTTAAAGCGAAAGATGAATTGTTGATCGCACAAGCTCTAAAACCAGTTATAACGGATGTGTCGACTAATTTAGAGTCGTTTTCGAAAAAAGTGTTGAAGCGGCCAGGAACAATGAGCTTTAAAGAACGAGTTTCTTATGCACAAAAACACCAGGCAAAATATCAGGGAACAATCAAAAAAGCGCCGAGCGTTAAAGCACCGGTTAAAAGCTGATGAACCTTCTGCCGGGAAAAAATCGATAGAATTGAGGAATGAAGATGCTATTTGTTGTTGAAACAATTGAAGGTAGCGAAAAGAAATACAACGTGGTGGAATCCGATTCACCTAAGAGAGCAATGCTACAAGATGGATTTGATTTATTGAATTCGGAATCAGATCCAAATACGAAAATAGAAAGTTCTATTACCGGCATATATGAGGTAGGTCAAACCAATCATTTGTTAGAAATATCTCGAAATGCTGAAGTGCATAGATTTTATCGGGAGAGAATAAAAAATCTAGGTTTTGATTCTACAACATTCAAAAAAATAGAGTGAAAGAAGGAACGGTGAATGGAAAGAATAAAAAAAATTGTCCGATTAGTGGAAGAATTGGACTTTGATAGTAATATGAAAATTATTTTATCATTGGCTCTAACATTAATCTGGCTCTTACACCTGACTGCTTTTTCTAGATTGTGGCACACGTTAGTATCACAGGTTATAACTCAGGAGTTTTTAGTGACGGTAACTCTTCCTATTTTCGGATTCTTATATCACAAGCTGTTTGTTCTTATTGATGCAAAAATCAGTTTAACTGAACTACGAGATCCAATCAGATTTGAGACGAGTAGAAAATATGATAAGCCTCAATTGGTATTTGGAAGAACATCTTGTATCAATTTACCTATGGAAAAAGAGCGTTTACGCTCGATTAAACGAAATGCTGACCAAGAACCGATTTCAAGCGTTCAAGTTATTATTGGAGATCGTCCATCTTCATTAGAGCTGTTTGAAGAGGTATTTGGACACGGTCATGATCCTCGTGCTTTGATTGTCAATCGTTTGTTTGATATGCGATCAGTAACGCCAGAATTGAAATACTTATATATTAATACTTCAACCGTGGATGAAAGAGATTTAGATGAAATAGCCTATCAAGTTAATAGAATAAATGAAATCAAATTATATAAAAGTTCACGGTCCATAAAGGAAGGAGAGAATGCTGAATGAAAAATTACCTAGATAACTGGAGACTCATTGAGGGTTCACTTATCGAAGAACGAATCAATAGGATGCCCTCGTGTTTGGAAAAAGATCATTTGTTTGAAATCAGGGAAATGTTATCAGATGAAGGATTTGAACCAGACGAATTCTTTGTACGTTAATATCCAACTAGTGGGGTGTATATATTATGCAGAGAAAATCAGGAAGATTATTTCACCATTCATGCAGAAAACAGTAATTTGAAGCCTATCTATGTAACAAAAGACTTTGATGAAAATGGCATGAATTGTTTTCCTTGCAAAGAAATTACAGCTGCTTTTGCATTAACGGAATGCTGATATAACTATATTTTCATGTAAGGAAGAGATAAAATGCAGACCTACAAAAAATCACTATCCATGTATCTAGGTATAGCTTGTTTCTTACTTCTGCTTTTCTATACTCTGAGCAATTGGATTCTGTCTTTTTCTGATGCGAGTGCTGCTGAGATTATTAATTTTGTAATTTCGGTAGATGGCTTAAATGATTTCGTTAATCATTTTTTTATCTATTTTTTGATGTTTCAGCCAATATCATTAGCAGCTGGTCTAATGGGTTTTCTTTGTGGGTTATTAGGCTATGTCTACAAAAATGATAAAGGCGTGTATCGACACAACGAAGAGCATGGTTCTGCGAGATTTGCGAAGGAATCCGAAATGGCCAAGTATGCAGACAACGAAGAGAAGAACAACATCATTCTTACCGAAAAAGCACGAATGGGTATTCATAATGATCGTTTGCCTATTGCTGTTCAGAGAAATAAAAATATCTGTGTCATCGGTGATCCTGGCGCTGGTAAAACACGATTCTTTGTAAAACCGAATTTAATGCAGATGCAAGGAAGCTATATAGTGACAGATCCCAAAGGGTTATTGGTACGTGAAACAGGCAAGATGCTTGAAGATGCTGGATACAAAATTAAGATATTTGATTTAGCGAACCTAGCAAATAGTGATCATTTCAATGTGTTCAAATACATCAAAACCGAACTGGATGTGGATCGTGTCTTAGAACAGATCACAGAAGGAACGAAAAAAGGCGATAAACAAGGCGAAGATTTTTGGATTAAAGCTGAAGCTTTACTCATTCGCGCGTTTATCGCCTTTTTGTGGTTTGATGGCAAGGACAATGATTATCTACCCGACTTATCAATGATTGGAGATATGCTGCGGTTTTGTGAACGGAAAGATCCAAAAATTCCAAGTCCGGTAGAAGATTGGTTCGAAGAGCAGCACGAAAAACATCCGAATAACTATGCGTATAAGCAGTGGTCATTGTTTAATGATTTGTACCGGGCAGAAACAAGAGCGAGCGTATTAGCTATTGCCGCTGCACGTTATTCTGTTTTTGACCATGAACAAGTGGTTGATATGGTTAAAGAGGACACAATGGATATTGACAGTTGGAACGAAGAAAAAACGGCCGTATTCATTACTATTCCTGAAACTAGTGATTCTTACAATTTCTTATCAGCCATTTTCCTTGCTACAGCAATGGAAACACTGCGGCATAAAGTTGATAATATTTTGTCCGGTGAATGGTCTTTGGCACCTGGAAAAACCTTGCTCCATGTCCGGTTAATACTAGATGAATTCGCTAATATTGGCCGCATTCCAAATATTGAGAAATTCTTAGGAACCTTCAGAAGTAGAAATATGTCAATCGTAATTATATTGCAAGCATTAAATCAATTGAAAAAAATGTACGAAAAAGGTTGGGCTTCAATCGTTACTTTATGTGCTAGTTTGCTGTTCTTAGGTGGAGAAGAAGAGGATACCATGAAATATCTTTCTAAACGAGCTGGGAAACAGACGATTTCGATCAGGAATTCAACAGAGCAGAATAGCCGGAGATCCGGAGGCTCAATAAATAAACAGAAACAAGGTCGGGATCTAATGACACCTGACGAAATTAGCCGTTTAAGTGGCATGGAATGTCTTTTGTTTATATCAAAGGAATATGTATTTAAAGATCAGAAATATCCGCTAGAAAACCATCCGAATGTCCAGTTGTTAGCAGATAAACCAGGAGATCCAAACTGGTACAAGTATAAGCGATATAGAAACGAAGTTGAGGAACTTCTAGACAAGATTACTCCAGATCAGCTAATTGATCATGGTGTGATTGAATCAGAAGCAGCATAAAAATAGTGTGATAAAGCAGCTGTAAAAGGCTGCTTTTTTTATTTAGAAAGGAGGTGAATTTGGATGGAAAAAGACAAAATTATGAGATCCCATTCTGAGCGCCAAAAACTTGTTCAGGAAGCACACGAAAAGAATATTGTTGATGTGGCCGTTAGTTTAGGAATGGGATTGGTTCGTGAAGGTAGAAATTTTAGTTGGGATCAGCATGATAGTTTTATGATCAACACAAAAAAGAATGCATTCTATTGGAACTCTCAAGGTTTTGGTGGTGATCCAATAAAGCTGGTACAAACAATGACGGATTGTAGTTATAAAGCAGCTGTCAATTATCTTACAGGATCAGAAATAGCAGCTGTGAAGGTCGATACATCAGAGCCTAAAGAGTTTCGTTACTTCTTAAAGGATCATAAAACGTTTTCGACAGCTAGAAAATATCTTAACGAACAACGAATGATTTCAAATGAAACGATTGATCAAGTGTTGTCTCAAGGAGCGCTTTCTCAATCTAGTTATACGGATTTTGAGACAAACAAGACGCAACCGGTGATCGTATTTAAAGCGATTGACGATGTAGGAAAAGTAAGAGGTATCACTGTTCAAGGCGTTTGGGAACAGAAGGACGACAAACGTCCATTCCTAAAAAAGACACATGGTGACGGTTTTTCGGGTTTCATGATTAAAGTTGGACAGCCTCCCACTGCCCAAGAGTTATCTGAAGATAATCCATTGAAAATTATTGCTTTTGAGGCGCCGATTGACTTGCTGAGCTATTACGAACTATTTAAGAAAGATCTAGGCAATGCGGTCTTACTTTCAATGAATGGGCTTAGAAAAGGAACGATTTCGAAGTGTTTAGCCAATCAGCTAGGATCTCCAGTGAAGGAAAAAGACAAACCGGATTTCCTAGATGATCTGAATAAAAAAATGCAGCCGAATAAGTTAATTCAGCTTGTGCTAGCTGTTGACAATGACAAAGCAGGGCGAAAGTTCATTGATGATTTTGGAGCCAAAAATTTTGATGTAACTGTACATGTACCGGCTTTGATGGAAGGCGAGACAAAATCTGATTGGAACCAGGTATTACAACGCTTAAAAAAGCCAGTTAAAGAACCATTTAAGGATCGATTAGAACAAGCGGACAAAGCGATCAAGCAAGAGAAACAAGAGATCGATCAACAAAGAATCAATCCTGTCGCTAAACCAGGAGAGCAGCCACGAATTAATCCAGTAGCCAGGGAAGCGGAACAGCCGAGAATCAATCCGTCAGTCACTTTTAAATAAGAAGGAGCGTACAAATGAAAAACACGAATTATCAATTAGAATTTTCCGAAGCAGCTGCAAGTTATGTTTCAGATATTACTAAAACACTTGAAGATAAGAACCAGGATCAGCAAGTGGAACAAAAGAATGAATCGCCTGAAGATGTATTGACCAGATCAGAAGTCGAAAAAATGTTAGAGGACCATTTATCAAAAATTGAAAATCTTATCTTGAACCAGGAGAAACAGATTGATCAAATGGATAATAATATTCCTGAAGCTGAAGTAATTGAAAAGACTGAAGGTTTTTTGGCAAAGATCAAAGAAGCTCTGAAAGAGTTTGCGGATACAGTGAAGTATTTAGTCGGTGATATGACAGATGATGCACGTCTGAAGGTGAAAAACGGAATCAACAGTCGTGTATTATGCGTTAATTCGTCAATTAAGAGCTTAGGCGAGAAGATCGATAAGAAGTTTGCGATTGAGGAAAAAGTTGTTCGTATCGACCCCAGAGAGGCGAAAAGAAACGCCGCAGCTTTGGAGAAAGAAAAGCAAACTAAAACTGAAGCGACTGCACAACCGCAAACTGATGTAGAAATTAACTTGTCGAAATCAGCTGAAGTCACGTTTAATCCACCTAGAATTAACCAAGGTGCGAATTTGTCAGAAAAAGAAGTGAACTCATTAACTACAAATAGTTTATATGACTTCAAGAAAGTATCAGAGTTTGCCTTCAATAAGAGAGCTGCGGAACCGGAACATAATTGGCAAGCACACCAAGACAAATTCGGAGATCGTGATCTTAGCCAGGCATGGAACGTCTTTATGCAGGATGCATGGAACATTCAAGCTGAGATCACGCCAATGATCGGCTCAGAGCTCGCTTCAACCTGGGAAAAAGATTATTATGATTTCTTTTATGAAGGTGGAAAAGAAGCCTATGATTCATCAGTTGAGAAAGGAACGCAATTAAATTACTCACCTGAAGCAATCCAGCATTTTGAAAAGCTTTATGACAGTCAAATTGCTAAGGCTATGCAAGAAAGCTTAGCAGATGAAATTATTGGAAAACACTCACCAGCTGCTGGAAAGAAATATAGTGAAAAGATCCAAGGGGATCAACCATTGCCACATGAAATTCAAGAAACTCCTTCTCAAGAGCAAAAGGTTGCTGCAAGTAAGCCTAATAAATTTGAGCAAAGAATGGCAGCCGCTGTTGAGAAAAATAAGATGATTGAAAAAAATATGGCTGAATCGATGGATAAGCATATTGTCAATGAAGGACCAACAATGAAGTAATTTTGAACAAAAAAAGAAGCGAACCTGTAAAGGTTCGCTCCTGAAGATGCCTCACCTAATGGAACAATCAAGGCTTGTTCTGCCTGTACATCTTCAGCAACTTAAATATATCAGAAGGAGAAAACGATGTCAATTTACAAACTAGTCACTATAGATCAGCGGTTTATTGCTGAAACAGTTGCTCGAACTGGTAGCGAGCAGTTGTTGAATAAAGTTGCTCGTAGCTTTGTCGGATTGTATAACCAGGACGAGAACTGGTATATCCCATTAAGAGCAAACTTGGGTAAGAAGAAACCAGAAGGGGCTTATTTTGAAACCCCATTTGAAACTAATAATAGTCACTTTAAACGGCCAGGTTTAGATTACGAAAAAGCAATATATGTGCCAACAGATTACACTATTGAAATTAGGAATACTCTCCCTGAAGAACAATCTGAACTCATTTTTTCGAAACAAGAAGAAATCAAACAATCATTCGAAGAATATGTTTCAAGGGTGGATCAACTAGATAGAAATTCTCCAGATTTCAAGTTTTCAACTGTTCCATTATTTCCTGATGGAATTCAAAAAATCAAAAGTTTGAGAGAAAGCATTGTAACAAGTTCACTTAACTCAGATGGAAAAGCAGAAGAATTTGAACAGGAAATTCCTGTAATTGAGGAAGCTGCACAATCATTTATTGAGAATAATCCCAACGGCCATTATTGGGTAGTGGATTGGAATGAAGGGTTGAACAACTTTGGAGATTTTGCTGGCTATCCTATTACTGGCGAACTGCTTAATAAGCTCAAAGAGGTAGATGCTGCACAAGCAATGGAACCTGGATATTACAAAAGCAAAATGGTTGAGGTTTCAGAAGGGAAAGTTATTTCTGCTTTAAGAATTGAACTTGGTGCACAAGGAAATACTAATCGTTACTTTTTTGATCGAATTGAAAAAAATCTTTTTCTGCAAACCAAAACTAAAGAACTGTCTAATGAGAATGATCAACAACAAACTCTATTTGATAATATGATCGATGTTTTACCTGAAGGTAGTGATAACAGTCGGTTGGCACAAGCAAAAAGAAAATTAGCTCGTCTTGAACGAGAGTACCAAGATAAAGTTGACCAACTTTACGAACATCAAAAATTAACTAATGGACAACCCATGAATGATAAAAGAAATGGTCGTACTTGGTTTAAACGACGAGATCAAATTGAAGATAGGGTAAGAGATCTCTTAAAGGAGATCGAAGAGCAAAAAGATCGAGTTGAAAAACTCGACTGGCAAAACGAAGCGAAAGAATTAGGTATTAATAAGCAAGGTGGATTAATCATGAGTGTTGATAATATTCCACGAATAAAAGAAGAAATTGAAAAGTCTAAAAGAGGTGAGTCCATGTATTCTAGTGCAACTATTCAAAAGTATAAGAAGCAGCTGAAGGAACTAGAGAGTGTGAAAGAAAGCTCTGAATCAGCAGAAAATAATTTGAGTGATCATGCGAAGGCTTTAATCGACAGTGACGAGATAAAGCAATGGTCAAAAAAGCCGACCATATATTTCGTTAGTGGATTAAGAAAAGTTGCTCTTGAATTGAATGCTGAAGGAACGTTTGTAGAATCCAAAAAGTATCCGGCCACGACTGAAGAGGCAAAGAAAAAGATCGCTGAATTGCTATCCAGCGAAGCTGTTCTTACAAAAAAAATACCCTCTGAAAAAGAAGACAGATCCATTCAAGATATTATTAAAAAGAAGGACTACAAAGCACTATCGAGTCATTTAAAGGATGGAATTTCTTCTTACTTAGAAACCGATATGTTTAAAAATTACCTGAATTTTGTATCTAAATTTCATAAGTATTCTCATAGAAATGTCCGGCTGCTATTAGCTCAAAATCCAGAAACAACCCGAGTCGCTGGATATAAAAAATGGCAAGAAGTTGGTCGGACAGTTAACAAAGGAGCGAAAGCTTTATACGTCTATGCTCCTGGATCAAAAGTTATGAAGGATAAAAATGGTGAGCCTGTTAGAGATGAAAACGGCCAAGTTGTTAAAGAAAAGTTTTTCTTCTTAACGCCAGTTTTTGATGTCAGTCAAACTAGCGGTGAGCCGATTCCAAAACCGATACATGATTTGGAAGGAAATTTTGAAACGTCTGATCAGTTTGTCAAAGTATTTAAAGCTGTTGAGAACATCTCTCCTGTTCCAATTAAGATAGAGCCAATAGAAGGAACCGCCCGTGGTTATTACCACAAGGTAAATAAAGAGATCGTCGTGAAAACTGGACTCGGTGAAATCATGACGTTGAAGACATTGATTCATGAGATCACGCATGCAAAGTTACATTCGGATTCGACTTGTGTGTTCGGAGACGAGAAGTATAGCCAACAAGAATTTGAAGCGGAGTCAGTAGCGTATATCGTTAGTAATCATTTAGGAATAGACACGAGTGATTATTCATTTGGGTATCTTGCCTCATGGACAAAGCAAGGTCAGTCAGTGGATTCCTTTACGGAATCATTGGATAGAATTACAAAGGAAGCACAACGAATTATCGAATCTCTTGATAAATCGTTGTCGCTTTCTTTTGCAATGTCTGAACCAGCAAATAAATTTGAAGAAAGAATTGCTAAAGCTCAAGGCCGGGATATTCAACCAACTAAGAGCGAAACTAAAAAGGCTGCAAAGGAAATAGAACAAGCACTCCCAAAAGAGGAACGTCCTCGACTGAATCCTTAAAGGGGAGGTTGAGGACGAATACTCAATCGCTTCTAGAAAAAATTAAACTACCGGAGAAGGGAAATGAAGTAAATGCCAGCGAAGAATGAAAATTACTATATTGCTTTATCACAAATTCTATTAGTTGATCCAGCTAGTGAGACTCCAAGAATTCATACCAAGAGAAAAGATATTTCAAAGAGACAAATGATTCGTAGATTAGAATTGATGGTCAAGGAGTTTGAAGAACTAGAAATAGAAATCGATGTCTCACCGTATCAGGATACAATTGATCTTTTGAAAAAAATCAGGAATGATCATGAATATAACGATCTCATTCAAGAAGTTGTTGACTCTTATGATCCAGACTTTGGAGTAGAAATCGATCCGGAAAAAGAAATTGATCATACCTGGAGCGCTCAGGAAATTAAAAATGATCAATCACCACATCAGAAAATTGAAAATGAAGATCATGAAAAAGGAAAGATTCGCTCATTTTAGTATCTAAAAGATTTTTATTGTCGAGGTAAAGTCAAAAATAGTCAGAGGTATAAAAAGGGGGATTGGGGGAAACCCCAAACATTTCAAAGGGAGTCGTCAATTTTTGACGGCTCTTTTTGAAAATATAGCGAGTGGGTACCCACTTGCTCTGCTCGCAAAAAGGTTAGTCTACTGATCTTGAATTTGGGTTGTCAACAGAAAAAGTCTAATGGTGATAAGTCAAGATGAAATTTGAGATTATTTTTATTGAATAGACTATTTTGAAGCGCACTGAACTAAACCCGACTAAAATCAATTTTTTTCGGGCGTTTCAAGGATTTGCGTCAATAACAAATTGTTATTTATCTATCACGCTCCTTGGTGGCGTGTAGAGTTGATGG
>OKBS01000133.1_pt1 | contig 35848 bp, 39 predicted proteins | sample 1614331 | NCBI WGS metagenome assembly OKBS01 (sample SAMN04436927, study PRJEB24849) | human gut metagenome | biome: human gut; feature: NICU; material: stool | host: Homo sapiens | place: USA: Saint Louis, MO | collected 2012-05-31
ATTGGGTTCAGCGATTTAATTATAGGACAACCAAATGTCTTTTTGTATAAAAAAAGACTTGGTGTTCTCACTCAGAAAGAGTAACAACACCAAATATTATAGAACCCTTTTTAGTTAGTTTACGGATGATCTGACAATATCCCATTTTCGATCCAACCATTTTTTCGTTTGAAGTCGGCAAGATTTTGCTGGAAATCCTTCGCATATAATAGTGAGAAAAGTGTATCTAAAATATACTCAAAAGCTACCTGAGAAGAAAAGGTACTGACTTTTACATAGTCCATTTCTTCTTGGGTGAAGACAATTGACTGGGATGCCAGAGGAATCAAATTCGATTGACTGTTGCCTGTCAGTAGGATTGCAGGAATATTTTCGTTTATAAAGTGCTTCATCATTCGTTCGTATTGCGGCACGCGTGCCCGATAGGTAATGAAAATCGCACAATCTCTACTGGTTAGGCTGGCGGCATTCCAATCCTCGTCTGCGTATTCATCTGCAATGATCAAGAATTTATTGATCTTCACCAGCTTGTTTTGAAAGCTGCGGGCCCGAATCTGGGAATCTCCTTGGGCAAATAGAAAGATTCGTTCGGCCTTAGCCAACAGCTCGGCTGCGTCATCAAGAACTTGATCATCTAATTGGGCATAGGTGCGTTGGACCGTGTTGATGGTCAAATCGGCAATTTTTTTAGCGATTTCTTTGGTTGAGTCTTGTGGTAAAAACGGGAAATTGGCATCGACAGGGTTCGATCGATAAATGTCACTATGGGCAATCTCAGAAACCGCCACTCGAAAATCGCGAAAGCCGTCAAACCCCATTTTTTGAGCTAAGCGAATCACTGATGAATGGGAGGTATAGGTATTTTTTGCGAGATCTGCGACGTTGATTGCTGGAATTGTTGTTAAATTCTGTAAGATATAATCAGCGATCCGTTTTTCCGTATTGGTCAGATCCTTTTGCATTCGTAATTTATCGATTAATAACATTCCATCACCTTTTCATTTAGGTTAACTACCATCCATTCTATCATAACGCAATTTAACCGATTTCAGAAGAAACGGCCTCATTTTGAAGCTTTTTTTGGATAAAATGTTCAGAATTTATGCGTATGCATACGAAAGCTTGGATAAAACGACCTGTTTTACTGAATCTTCTTTTCAGGAGGAGTCGTTCTTATATAATAAAATTATCAAAAGAAATCTGGAGGAATCTATTCATGTTAACTATCGCATATATCGGAAACGGCAAAAGCACTAATCGCTATCACTTACCATTTTCAACTAAATTAACCGACAAAATCAAGGTCAAAACCATCTATTCACCTAGCGGCCGCATTACCTGGGAGAAAAATCCTGGCACCAATTATACATCAGACATCAACGATATTTATAATGATCCAGAAATTCAATTAGTTGTCGTAACGACGCCAAGTCCATTGCATTTCAAATTAGGCAAAGAAGTCTTGGAGCACGGGAAAAATGTTCTGATCGAAAAGCCTTTTACTGAAACCTCTGAGGAAGCCAAGGAATTATTCCGTTTAGCAGATGAAAAAGGCTTATTCATTCAGTGCTACCAAAACCGTCGCTACGATTCAGACTTTTTAACCGTACAAAAAGTAATCGAAAGTGGTGTGCTGGGAGATTTATTGGAAGTTGAGATGCACTATGATTATTTCCGGCCAGAGGTTCCTGAAAGTGTTGAGCATTTTTCAATCGGAACAAGCTATCTATACGGACATGCTTGCCACACATTGGATCAGGTGATCTCTTATTTTGGCCGCCCAGATGATGTGCATTATGAAGTACGCCAGCTTTTAGGCGATGATCGAATGAATGATTACTTTGATCTGGATCTGTTTTATGGTCGGATGAAGGTCTCGGTGAAATCCAGCTATTTCCGTTTGAAGGAACGTCCGAGCTTTGTGGTTTACGGGAAAAAAGGTGTTTTTGTTAAGGAAACAAAAGACCGTCAAGAAGAGCACCTGAAAATGTTTTATATGCCTGAAAACGAAGATTTCGGGATTGATTTGCCTGAGCATTATGGTACGCTGACTTATATGGATGACGAAGGCGTGTTTCATGAAGAGAAGGTCGTTTCAGAAATCGGCGATTATAGCCGGGTCTACGAAGATATCTATGAAACGTTGATTAACGGCAAACCTAAAGCCGTCAAAGATGAAGAAACGCTGCTGCAAATCGAAATGTTAGAAAAGGGCATCCAACAAGTCTCAAAATAGCAGAGAAAGAGGGAGTAGCAATGAAATTAGCCATTTTTGGTTCTGGCAAAATTGTTCAAGAGTTTTTAGCAATCACGAAGGATTTACCGGAGATTCAATTGAAAGCTATCATGGGCACAAAACGAAGTCAGGAAAAAACGGAGAAAATTCAAGCAGAATACAAAATCGAAGCCTCCTACACGGATATTGATGAGTGTTTAAAAAGTGATGCCTTTGATACGGTTTACGTAGCAGTACCGAATCACCTGCACTACAGCTTTGCAAAAAAGGCACTAGAAGCTGGAAAGCACGTGATTTGCGAGAAGCCATTTACGTTGAAGGCAGCTGAATTATTGGATTTAGAACAGCTAGCACTGGAAAAAGATCTGGTATTAGTGGAAGCTATTACGAATCAATATTTGAAAAATTTCCAAGGGATTAAAGAAGCTGTTAAAAAGATTGGCACCTTGAAAATCATTGAATGCAACTACTCACAATACTCTTCCCGCTATGATGCGTTTAAGGAAGGAACAATTTTACCCGCTTTTAATCCAAAAATGGGCGGTGGGGCGTTGATGGATATTAATATCTACAACATTCATTTAGTTGTTGGTTTATTAGGAAAACCTGAACGAGTACAGTACTATGCCAACATTGAACGGGATATCGACACGTCAGGTATGCTGCTGCTGGATTATGGAAATGTAAAAGTAGTTTGTATCGGCGCCAAAGATTCAGAAGCCACAATTCGCTCGACGATTCAAGGGACAGAAGGATCAGTGATCGTCAATGGTCCAACCAACACCTTGGATAGCTACAGCACACAACCATTGGCTGGCGACATCGAAACCTTTGATCACAAGGATCATCCCCATCGGATGTTTGATGAATTCAAACTATTCAATCAGGTGATTGAAGATAAGGATATGACATTTGTTAAAAAGCAGCTGGATCATAGCAAGATCGTTATGGAAATCGTTGAAGCAGCGATTAAGGATGCAGGGATTGTTTTGGGATAGTTAGTTAAAATAAAGTAAAAACGGCGCGGACTTTGTAAACGAAAAGTCCACGCCGTTTTTTCTTAATGTCTGAAAGATCTTTGTATGATAAGAAAAAAAGCTTGCCTTAAAGTGCACTTTAACAAGTAAACTAATAAAGTAGAAGAAAGGTGTGAAAAAGATGGAATATAAAAAATTAGGAAATACAGGATTAGATGTCTCAAGAATTTGTCTAGGCTCTATGAGTTTTGGTGATCCTAGAAATTGGATTTATAACTGGGTCTTGGAGGAAGAAGACAGTCGTCCCTTGATCAAAAAGGCGCTCGAACTGGGGATTAACTTCTTTGACACAGCCAATGTCTATTCCTTGGGACCGTAGTGAAGAAATTTTAGGAAAAGCGCTGAAGGATTATGCAAATCGCGATGAAATCGTTTTGGCAACGAAGGTTCATCAGAAAATGTTTGACGGACCGAACGGCCAAGGGTTGTCGCGAAAAGCAATTATGTTTCAGATCGATCAAAGTCTGAAACGCTTGCAGACCGATTATGTGAACCTTTATATCATTCATCGTTGGGATTATGATACACCGATTGAAGAAACAATGGAGGCGCTGCATGATGTGGTGAAATCAGGAAAAGTTCGCTATATTGGGGCTTCCGCAATGTATGCGTATCAATTTCAAAAAGCCAATACGATCGCTGAAAAAAATGATTGGACTAAATTTGTTTCGATGCAAAATCATTTGAATCTGATTTATCGCGAAGAAGAACGAGAGATGATTCCCTATTGTCAATCTGAAAATATTGTCTTGACGCCTTATAGCCCAATGGCATCTGGCCGGTTGATCCGTGATCGCTCTGAAGCAACCAAGCGAAGTAGTACCGATGTGGCACAAAAAGCCAAATATGATGAAACGGCAGATAAGGATCAGCTGATTATTGATCGTGTGGCGGAATTAGCCCAACGATATGAAACAAATTGTGTAAATATCGCATTAGGTTGGCTACTGCAAAAAAATTCTGTTGCTGCACCTGTCGTAGGCGCAACAAAAATGAACCATATTGAAACGGCAGTAGGAGCCGTCAATTTCAAATTGACAGCAGAAGATGTTTTGTATCTAGAAGAGCCGTATGTTCCGCATAAAGTGGTTGGTCATGACTAAATATTAAGAGATCGTGCGAAACTGTGTCGTTTTTCGATGCAGTTTTTTTAAAAGACTCTTGACTTAACGTGCACTTTAGCCGGTATGCTAGAACTAAAGCAAATGGAGGTAGGCGTTATGAAAAAGTTGCTTTGGTTATTTTACCAGTTGTCTTATTTTTTGGTGCATGCGGATCGAATGCGATGGATAAGGATGTGGTGAACACAAGTAAATCCGCTGTTCAATCATCTGAAAGCCTCGAATCCAACCAGAATCAGGAAACCGAAGATCTAAGGAAATCACTGATTGTGTATTATTCATTGACTGAAAACACAAAAGCTGTAGCTGAGGAAATTCAAAAACAGGTGAATGGTGAACTAATGCGAATTGAAACGGTTGAACCCTATCCAGAGGTTTATGATGAGGTTTTAGATGTGGTGGAAGCTCAAAGGAAAGCGGGAGAATTACCAACTATTGTGAAACAAGACGTCGATTTGTCAGCTTATGACAGTATTTTTCTTGGAACACCGATCTGGTTTGGTGAACCGGCCTTACCAGTAGAAAAGTTGATCAGTGAAAATAGGTTAGCGGAAAAGAGAGTTTATCCTTTCTTTACCAGCGGCAGCAGTTCTATTAATGAATCTATGGAACGTTACAGAGAATTACTGGATCAATCAACGCTTAGTTAAGGATTAGGCATTACCTCTTCGGATAGGAGTCAAACGGCCAGTCTTGTGAAAGAATGGTTGGCTCCGTAAATCGATGGTAACTATTTGAAGTTTCTGGTTTAAAATAGGAGCAAAGCCTATTAAGATTTAAATGTGTTGGCAAACTAAAGGAGTGGAGAAAATGAACATATCAGAGGCTGCAGCAAAATTTAAAATGACTCCAGCAACATCCGCTATTATGAAAAAGAGGGATTAATTCCTCCGATTACCAGAAATGACTCTGGAATTCGTGATTTTCAAGAAGAGGACCTAAACTGGGTCGAATTTATTAAATGTATGCGAGATTCTGGGCTTTCAATTGATTCCTTAGCAAAATACTCCGAATTATATCAGCTGGGAAATGCCACGTTAGTTGAACGCAAGAAAATTTTAATCGAGGAATACCAGAAACTACTAGAAAAGCAGCAGCTGATCAATGCTACCGTCGCCCGCTTAGAAACAAAGCTGGACAATTACGATCAGATGATCCAGAAATGTGAGCAAGAAATATTTTCCCATTCAAATGACACTGTGTCGGCAAAAGGTTAGTTAGCGCAAAAACTTAAATGTTATTAGTAAAAAAACCATTGAATCAGAAGCTACACGCAGCTTTCTGATTCAATGGTTTTTATTTGTTTACAAGCTAGTCAATCAAAAGCAACTTCTTCTTACTATATTCCTTCCGTACTTTATCAGGAATATCCTCTGAAATCAGGAAACTCAAATCATCGATGGGGCCAACGATCGCGTTACTGATCGTGCCGAACTTATCATTTGTGATCATACCCAAAACTTCTGTAGAAACTTGCGTCATTTGCGCTTTTATTTCCGCTTCCTGTACAGTTGGTACACTGGTGCCTGCCTCAATATCAATATTGTAAATTCCCATAATATAAAGATCAGCTCGAACCTTTTGCAACGATTTGTAGGTTTCCACACCAAGGTTAATCATGGATTGCTTGTAAAAGATTCCTCCAATGTTAATCACCTCAATGTTTGCTCGTTGCGCGAGTTCAACAGAAATTGCTGGACTATTTGTAATAATCGTTGCACGGAAATCAACTGGAATTTCCTTTACAAGCGCCAAATTCGTGGTGCTTCCATCGATAATAATCACTGAATCTTCTTTGATAAAGGGCAAGGCCTTGCGAGCGAGAGCCTTTTTTCGTTCATTGTGCTCATTTTCTCGATAAGAAAAATCGGTGATCGGCGGACCGACGCGTAAGGCCCCGCTGTGAACTCGCTTCAAGAGTCCTTGACCATCCAACTCCTTCAAATCTCGACGAATCGTATCTTCAGATACATTGAAACGATGACTTAAGTCGCTAGCGATGACTTTTTGTTCAATATTTAGCAGATCAACGATCTTTTGATGACGTTCTTCCTTCAACATAGTGCGCACTCCTTCTTGTTTCTTCCAGTTAATGATGCCATGAATGCATTTTTGTGTCAATTACAGATAAGTTCAACCGAATATACAGGCATAAACGTGCAAATAAAAAGAAAAAATATGCATGTTTGTGTTGACTTGTATTTGTTAAGCGATTACAATAAGGATGTAAACGAAGGATGTACGGCATTCGAATCAAATTGATTTTTCCGGAGAAATCGATGTGTTAACAGCAGGAGGAAACTTATGGAAAGCAGAATTATTTTGTCGCCGTCAATCATGTGCGGAGATTTGGTGAATTTGGAAAAGAGTATCAATGAATTAGAAGAAATAGGAATGGATACGTTGCATATCGATGTTATTGACGGAACGTTCAGTCCAAGCATGCCATTAGGAATTGAAACGATCAAACGGATGCGGGAAATCACTTCGATGAATTTCGATGTGCATATCATGTCGAATGACAATGAATTTTTTATTGGCGAGATGCTGAAAATCGGTGTTGAAGGAATTACCTTTCATCACGAGACTAGCTTGCATGTTGATCGGTATATTCAATTAATTAAGCATGCCGGAACAACAGTCGGGATTGCGCTAAATCCGGCGACACCCTTGAATGTTTTAGAGTATGTCTTGCCAGAAATTGATCGGGTATGCTTGATGCTGATCAATCCAGGATTTGCCACTAATAAAGCTGAGAAGCAGATTCCTTACGCACTGAAAAAAATTGCTGACCTGCGTAAGCTAGTTGACGAACAAAGATTAACACTTGATATTCAAGTGGACGGCCGTGTCTCCTTAGCGACAATCCCAGATTTATTGACCGCAGGTGCGACAAACTTAGTGCTAGGAAGTACAAGCCTATTCATTGCAGAAAATACACTAACGCAAAATCGTGAATTATTAGCAGATGCGATAAATAAAGCAATGTTGGTGAAGTAGGAGGGAAAACTAGTGGGATTTAAAAGTGTAGAACAAAAGATTACAAAGGAAATCTCTGCGACTTTAGACAATATTGCCCCAGAGGAGGTAGAGCAACTTGTAGCGGCAATTGAAGCAGCGGAGCGAGTATTCTTTGTAGGCGTCGGTCGTGTACTTCTTTCATTAGAAGGAATTGCCAAACGTTTAGCTCACTTAGGTGTTCAAACAGTGGTTGTCGGACAAATTACTGAACCTGCCATCACAGAAAAGGATTTATTGATTGTCGGATCTGGCAGCGGAGAAAGCTCACTTCCATTAGCAATCGCCAAAAAGGCCAAGAGTTTTGGTGCAGCAGTGGCCCATATTGGATCAAATGCCAATAGTTCAATGAAGGAGTATACGGATATTTTTGTTAGAATCCCTGTTCAAACGAAGTTGGCTTTGCCAGGAGAAGTTCCATCGGTTCAGCCGATGACGAGTCTGTTTGAACAATCTCTACTATTGTTAGGTGACAGCATCGCTTTGATGATGGTGGAAGAAAAAAATATCGACATGCACAGCTTATGGCAATATCATGCCAATCTGGAGTAGGTGAAGAAAATGAAAGCAGTACATTTTGGCGCGGGCAATATTGGACGCGGATTTATTGGGCAGCTCTTACATCAAAATGGTTTTGAGATTTGTTTCGTTGATACAAATGCTGCTTTGATTCAGCAATTGAATCAGGATGGTGGCTATAGAATTGATATCATGGACGAACAGGAGACTACTGTTTTTGTTGATCGAATCAGCGCTTTGAATAGTCTAACCGAGACAGAAAAAGTCATCGCAGCTATCAAAGAAGCGGACATCTTGACCACCTCTGTCGGTGCGAATAACTTAGTAAAAATCGCACCGACGATTGCCAAGGGTTTGAGTGAACGCTTCAAACAAAAGCGCAGTATCAATATTTTGGCGAACGAGAATGCTATCAATGCCAGTAACATCTTAAAAGAAGCGGTCTATAAGACTCTTTCTCAACAAGAGGAAGCCGTTTATGATCACTATGCTTATTTTGTTAATACAGCGATTGATCGGCAATCACTTGGTAAAGTTGTTGAGGGCAAAGCTGTCGCAGTCGTTGAACCTTATTATGAATGGGTGATTAATCGCAAGCAGCTAGACCCTGCAACACCATTTGAAATGAAGCACGTGGTTTTGATTGATGACATGCAGCCTTATATTGAACGCAAGCTGTACATCGTCAACGCTTCTCATGCAGCCATTGCCTATTTAGGAGACTTACATGGATATCAAATGATTCAAGAGGCGATCCGAGACGCGGAGATAGTGAAAGTAGTGAATCAATTTTTAGCTGAGAATAGCGCCTATTTTGTCCAGAAATATCGATTTGATTTAGCCGAGTTGGAGCACTTTATTGAAAAGACACTTAAGCGGCAGGGAAATCAAAAATTGTCTGATGAGATTATCCGTGTAGGCGGTTCGCCTATTAGAAAATTAGGACCGAATGATCGCTTAGTCGCTCCTGTCATAAAGCTTGAGGCACTGGGTTTGCCCTATGAAACAGGAGTGAAAGTGATTGCGGCGGGGTATCATTATCGCCATTCAAATGATTCCGAGGCGGAGAAAATACATGCATTGATTGAAGAAAAAGGTTTAAAAGCAACGATTAAAACAATTTCTCATTTAGATGGGAAATTGCTGGAAGAAGTAGTTGCTGCTTACGATTCAATGGGATAGGAGGGTCATATGTTAAAAGAACAATTAACAGGGAATACGATGTTTATCGACACCATCGAATCTTGGCAGGAGGCGATTCGAATTGGTGCGGAGCCTCTTGTGAACAATGGTATCGTGGAAAAAGCTTATGTTGGGGCGATCATTCAAAACGTGTTGGAAAATGGCAATTATATTATTCTTTTGCCGCAGGTTGCGATGCCCCATGCTCGTCCAGAATATGGAAGCAAAGGTGTCGGACTGACGTTTCTCCGTGTGAAGGAACCCGTTATGTTTCCGGATGGGGAACCAGTCAAGATTTTCTTTACGCTTTCTTCGGATTCGCCAGAAGGGCATTTGGATCTGATTGCGAGTCTAGGCGAGCTGTTGAGTGATGAGGAACTATACGAAAAATTGTTTGATGTTGAGACGGAAGCAGAACTGTTAGATTTGGTCAAAGAGTAAAGGATGTCAATTTCTCTTGGTACTTCAGCGTAATTAGAGAAATGGTATAAGCTTGAAGAAAGAACTGATTTTTCATAGGAAAAATCAATTTCTTAATATGAAAAAGGAGTGAAGGAAATGGATGTAACGAATGAAGGAAAACAAGTATCAATGCGTGCCAGAGTTCAGGCGTTCGGCGGATTCTTGACGAATATGGTGTTGCCAAACATTGGCGCGTTCATCGCTTGGGGGATCGCGACGGCCTTATTTATTCCAACGGGATGGTTTCCAAATGAATCGTTAAATGAGCTGGTCGGCCCAACAGTCAGTTACTTATTGCCATTATTGTTAGCATATACCGGCGGTCGCATGATTGGCGGACAACGCGGTGCTGTATTAGGAACAATTGGGACGATTGGTTTGATCATTGGTGCAGATATCCCTATGTTTATGGGGGCCATGATCATGGGACCATTTGGTGGTTGGGTAATGAAAAAGACCGACAACTTTTTAGATGGCAAAATCCCAGCTGGGTTTGAAATGGTCGTTAACAATTTTTCGATCGGAATTATCGGCTTTGTATTGATGTGCTTGTCTTATGTAGTAGTTGGCCCAACGATCCAATCAGCGAATCAATTCGTAACGAATGCTATCGAAGCCTTAGTTTCAACTGGATTCTTGCCGTTGCTGTCTTTGATAAACGAACCTGCAAAAGTCCTTTTCTTAAATAATGTGATTGACCAAGGGGTGTACTATCCATTAGGGATGCAGCAAACGTTAGAAGCCGGAAAATCCATCTACTTCATGGTGGCATCAAACCCTGGGCCTGGATTGGGTTTGTTGCTTGCGTATTCCTTCTTTGGAAAAAAAGTGGCAAAACGGACCGCTCCGGGAGCGATTATTATTCACTTCTTAGGTGGAATTCATGAGATGTATTTTCCATACGTATTGATGAAACCGATTACTATTTTAGCGATGGTTGCTGGAGGAATGGCTGGGACACTGACATTCCAATTACTTAACGTAGGATTAGTTGCTGGTCCGAGTCCTGGTTCGATCTTTTCTTACCTAGCCTTAACTCCTAAAGGGAACTTTTTTGGAGTAATCGCTGGAGTCGTTATTGCAACAGCCGTCTCCTTCTTAGTAACCTCTGTAATCTTGAAAGCAGATAAAACTCCAGATGATGATGAAAGTTTCGAAGAGTCTGTGCAAAAATCTAAAACTATGAAATCAGAAGGAAAAGAATTATTGAATGGCGAAAATGCTAAAACAGAAAGTACGCACTTAGCAAACATCAGTAAAGTTTCCTTTGCCTGTGACGCTGGAATGGGCAGCAGTGCGATGGGCGCCACGACCTTCAAGAAGAAACTGCAAAAAGCCGGCATCACGGATATTGAAGTAAAGAATTATCGGATTGAGGATGTGCCAAAGGATAGTGATATGGTGGTTGTTCATCAAGACTTGGAAGAGCGTACACGAAAAGCTCATCCAAAAATGAAGATCGTTACTCTAAAAAACTACCTGCAAGACCCGGTAATCGATGAACTGGTGAATGAGATTGTGGAAGCGAAAAACAAAGAATAATTGCGACACCGACGGAACTTTCGTCGGTGTTTTGTGTGAAAGCTTTGTAAACGTAGAAATAAATTTCTGTTATAGTAAAAGAAAAATAAAAAACAGAGGCAAATTATGGAAATCAGACTTTTACGTTATTTCTGGGCAGTTGCACAGGAAGGAAATATTTCGCGGGCAGCACGATTTTTGAATATTACTCAGCCAACCTTGAGTCGTCAAATCAAAGAATTGGAGGAAACTATTGGTACACCGCTTTTTTATCGTGAGAAAAATCGGTTGCGTTTGACTCAAGATGGACTTTTTTTGAAAGAGCGAGCAGAGGAAATTTTAACGTTGGATGAAAAGCTGGAGCAGGCTTTTTCGGCTCAACGCAAGGAACAACTCAGCGGGATCATAACGATTGGCTGTGTTGAGGCCGATAACTCGGATACTTTGGCGATGATTCTGGAGGAGTTAATTAGTGATTATCCCCAAATTCGGTTTAATTTGGTCACAGGTACGAGTGATGATATCTCGGATCGTTTGGAAAAGGGCATATTGGATATGGCTATTTTGATTGAACCGATTGTTTTAAATGAAGTTGAGGTGCTGAGTTTGCCAAGAGAGGAAAATTGGGGTTTCTTAGTGTCGAAGGAACTATTTATTGCCAATAAAAACGTTCTGCGTCCGGAAGATATCAAAGGTTTGCCAATCTTGTGTTCTGGGCGATCAGAAGTTCAAAAGCTATTAGCAGAATGGTCAAAAATACCATACGATCAATTAAACATTGTTGGCAACTACAATTTGATTTTCAATATTTTGCCGTTAGTTGATCATAAAGTTGGGATGGCATTGGCGATTGAAGGGGCTATTTCTGATCGTAAATTAGAAAATTCGGTTTTCATTCCTTTGGAACCCAGTATAAAAACAAATTGTGTCTTAGTTTGGAAAAAACGAGTGCAAACGCCAGCTGCGCAAGAATTGATCAATCGGTTTAAACATGCTTTTAAGCTATAGTGCTATGATTCTATAGGTATTAGACATAGTAGTGCATACGTCGTATTCTGAAGCTGTTCAGGGTACGACTTTTTTGCGAGTTGCGCTCTTCGTAGTTTATAGAGAAACAAAACGTATGTTTTTACAGAAAATAGTGAACAACTTACTTGGAGGAATCGCATGCAACGAAAAATAAAATCGAGGAGAGAACTTATGACTGCTGTAGTTATCTATTTTTCAAGAGCTGGTGAGAACTACCTTAATGGGACAAAACAAAGGATTACTAAAAGAAATACAGCCATTCTAGCAGAAAAAATCAGTCACGCGTTGGCGATCGAGAGTTATGAATTATTACCAAAGATTGCTTATTCAGAAAGCTATGACGAGGCGGTTCAACAAGCGGAAAAAGAAAAACAAGCTTCTGCACGGATTGATTATGAGAAGCTGCCAATTGATTTAACTCAAGTGGACAGCATTTTTCTGGGTTTTCCTAATTGGTGGGGAACTTATCCGCAGATTATTGCGACTTTTTTAGCGGATCAAGAGTGGAAGAATAAGGTGATCTATCCATTTTGTACTCATGAAGGTAGTGCCTTTGGTTCAAGTATCCAAGATTTGCAGGTAGCATGCTCTGGCGCTGAGATCAAAACAGGATTAGCTGTACGCAGTTCAAAAGTTGATCGCTCAGAAATAGCAGTAAGAAAATGGCTGCTGGCTTATTCAAACTAATTAATCGGAGGGAATTTATAATGACAAAACATCAAGAAGTAAAACAAGGCGTGATTTTTCCAATTGGAGAAAAGAATGAAGCTTACGCACAATATTTTATTGGACAAAGCTACCTTCAATCGTTGGTTGCTGATGCAGCAATCAATGTGGGAGTCGCGAATGTAACTTTTGAGCCTGGCTGCCGTAACAACTGGCACATTCATCATGATGGTTATCAACTATTATTGGTGACAGGTGGAGAAGGCTGGTATCAGGAAGAAGATAAAGCGCCGCAATTTTTACAAGCTGGAGATGTGATCGTCACCCATGATGGGGTCAAGCATTGGCATGGCGCCGCAAAAGATAGTTGGTTCGAACACATCGCCATCACTGCCGGGACACCGGAATGGTTGGAGCCGGTTAGTGATGAATGGTACGACAAGTTAGAAAAATAAGGGGAGAATATCATGAAAAAACAAACAGCTGGAAGGGAACAATTAGGAGAATTTTCCCCACAGTTTGCAGCATTAAATGACGATGTGCTATTTGGTGAAGTTTGGGCAAAAGAGGAAGAGCTTTCGGCCCATGATCGCAGTATGATTACGTGCTCTGCGCTTTTAGCCATGGGAGCACCGCAATTGGAAGCTCATCTAAAAATCGCCAAAGAAAACGGCGTGACAAAAGAAGAAATTAGCGCATTGATTACTCATTTAGCATTTTATGCCGGCTGGCCTAAAGCTTGGAGTGCTTTTACGATGGCAAAGGAAATTTTTGATTAAAAAACAAAACAACTATCCTGTTCAGTGAGTAGGATAGTTGTTTTTATGTACCGATAGTTTTTGTAGCTCACAAAGTAAAGAGCTCAGCTGCCCCAGTAGAAAAAGCCATAATAGAAAACATATAACCATCCAAACAAACCATGAAATAATGCCAAAAGAACACTGTGCCATCTTTGATAAGAGAGAATAAACGCAAGAATATTGCCTAATCCAATTGTAGATTTCATAAAATCCTCCTAAAGAATGCTTGTAGCAAAGAAAAATCATGTATAAAAATACGCATTAAATATTGATTTTCTTCTGAATGCAACCGAGAACAGTTGGGAAAACGAACGATTGAAAGGATTTAGACAGGAAAAGCTTTTCGTTTAATAGTGATCGTAGTACTGATTATCCTTTTTTATTTTTAACAGCGAACGCCCCAGACGCTCCTAAAGCAACCCCAATTGCTAAACCTAAAGCAAGGTTATCGAACAGCAAGCCAAACATCAATCCCATGGCAATTCCTATTGCTAATGATCCTCCTTCTTCCTTTTCCATTTACACACCTTCTCGTAATATATATTTTGAAGAAACTTTCATTCCTTCAATCGCCCTTAGGGGCTATTCCTAATATGTTTAAATAAAATAACGATTACTACTTGGATACTGTAGGATATTCCTGAATAATAAGTCTTGGAAAGGACTTACGGGAAGACGCTATCACCTTCTGCAGTTTTACTGCGACAGAAAGTCTGTGACCCGAACCGTTGGTATAACCTCCAACACACTAGCTGAGTCCATTGACCTCTACCAATCCTAGTAGAGATTGGGTGGCTTAGAGGTTTAATGAATGAAACTCTATTATGCGAGGCTGTCGTTAGACAACGTGATTCTGGGATATCCCACAGTACCCAAGCAATTTCCGAATAATCAATGAAAGGAGGTCCTTCCACATGAAACTATTTGTCGGTTTAGACGTTAGTTCTGAAAAATTAGATGCTTGCTTTATGACAGACGATTCAACTTGCTCTGTTTTAAAAGAAGCATCTTATGGAAATAGTCAACTTGGCGCAAGCCAGATCAAAGAATACATTCTCGAATTTTCTCAAAAATTTGAGATAGAGAGCTTAGTGATTGGAATGGAGGCCACATCTTTATATAGCTTTCATCCAGCTATGTTTTTTAAAGAAGATCTTGAGTTAAATCAATTGAACCTTATGGTTTCAGTTGAACAACCAAATAAAATTAAAAAGTATCGTGATATTTTTGAAGAAAACAAAAACGATCAAATTGATGCTTTTTATATCGCTGACTATTTTCGCATCCAAAGGTAAGTCAACTCCATCATTAAAGAGGAAGAATACCTTGCCCTCCAACACTTAACTAGAACGCGTTATCAGCTAATTAAACAGCTGGTTCGTACAAAGCAACACTTTATCGAAAACATTTATTATAAATGCAACACGCTTTCTAAAGAACTAAAAGCAGAAGGTGGATCCGTTTTAAGTGCCACATTAGTAACTCTAATGACGGAAGATTACACAATGGACCAACTTGCCGAACTGTCATTAGAAGAGTTTGCGAACCTAATTCAAAAACTAGGGAAGTATCGTTTTAAAAATCCCGAAGGAATTGCAAAGGCAATTTCTAAAGCCATACGTAGTTCCTACCGGTTAGGAAAAGTCCATCAGGACTCTGTAGATATTGTTTTAGGTGTTCTAGCCAAAGAAATTCGTAGTCTTGAAAAGTTAATTAAAGACTTAGACAAAGCCATTGACGATTTAGTCGTTGTGCTACCTGAATATCAATGTTTAACCAGTATTCCAGGAATCGGTCCTGTTTATGCTGCGGGTATACTCGCTGAAATTGGCCCTATCAATCGCTTTTCAGATGAAAGCAAATTGGCTAAATATGCCGGTTTATATTGGCGACAGAACCAATCAGGTAACTCTGAGTATGAAAATACTCCTATGGCCAAACGAGGCAATCGTTATCTCCGTTATTATCTAGTTGAAGCCACCAACTCCGTAAGGAGATACGAGCCTGAGTACCATGCGTATTATAAGAAAAAATACGCTGAAACACCCAAGCATAAACACAAACGAGCCATCGTACTAACCGCAAGAAAATTTACGCGTCTGGTGGATACGCTACTACGTAACCATCAACTCTATATGCCACCAAGGAGCGTGATAGATAAATAACAGTATGTTATTGACGCTAATCCTTGGAAGTACCCGAAAAAATTTTTAATTTTGGTCGGGTTTAGTTCAGTGCGCTTCAAAAATTAACTACCTTTAAAAATCTTTTGAAAAATTATCTTGACTTATTACCACTAGACTATCTAAACGTTATTTTCTACTATCTCTAACATACAGGTTTTAGGAACAAATTGCACTGTTTTGTTAGAAAACAGCTTTCATTTTTTTCCATTTTTGAGATAATACATGTAAATAGACAAGGAAGGCAGGAAAAGAGATGGACTCTGCTCTGGTATTACGAATGAAAGTGGATCAGAATAAAGAAATCTCTGATTCATTCGACTATCTTGATCACTCTGACATCATTAAAAACTACGCTAAAATGACTAAGTTGAAACCATTAGGAAAAATTTTTGCTCTAATTGGCTTAGCTGAAATCCCTTATGCAGAGAAATTACCGATTACTCAAGAATTGCTTGCTTTTGTGAACCAAAACCTGTCCACATCGGAGGGCTTTTCCTTTACTGGTAAATTAGAGGAAATCGTTCCCTGTTATAACGCTATGCTTTTCGAGGCTTACTGTCGGCTGGGATTAGGAAAATCTAGCGAAGCACAAAACGCGCTTCAATGGATCAAACAATACCAAGTATTTGACCGTCAGCAGAAAACTACTTGGCCCCACAAAGGTATCTGCAAATTTGGCGGTTGTATGATGAGGGTTCCCTGTTACATCGGTATTGGAAAAACCATGCGAGCGCTACTGACTTACCAAGAAAAAGTTGATCCCCACGACGAAAAAGTCAACGCTTTGATCGAGCAAGGTGTCGATTATATGCTACAGCACAATCTCTATCAGCGATTGTCTACTGGTCACCCCATCAGCCCGCATATCACGGAGAGTATGTTCCCTCAAAGCTATGTTCTTTCCTTAACAGATTTGATGTATATTATTGAAAAAAGCCAATATACGACTGATCCGCGTGCTCATGACCTATTACAGCTAATCCACCAGAAAAAGACCAAGACTGGTGGTTGGAAAATTGATTATATCTATAAGTACGCTGGTTATTTGCCTTTCGAAAACCGCCGTAAAGATTCTGAATGGATTACCTACCTCTATTCTCCAATCGAAAAAAGCTTGAGAAGTGAATAAAATGCTTCTCAAGCTTTTAATCTGCTAATACTTACTTTCAAAATAGTTGTAGATTTCTTCCCAGCTATCCATTTTCAATTCATAAGACTCATCCGCATTGTGATGTGCTGCAAAAAGAATGCCTTGTCCTTTAAATGTCTTTAAGTGCCGCGAATGATCATCAATCAAATAATCAGCAGAAATGATAGATTTGTCACCGCAAAAAACGTAGTGGGTATCTGGAATGAATGGAAAATTCACTCTTAACCACCCATACTTTGCATTAAAGGAAGTCGGAAAATCCATCGCGGCTGTGGTAATGAACAGTTCATGCTTTTCTGATAATTTTTCCAACGCTTCTTTGGCGCCTTCAATCACAGGCAAATCAGAAAAATAGTCCGCATCCAGAATCATTTCTCGAATGTTCTCCGTATGCTCAGGACGTATATCCCGCAAATTTATCCCTGCCAAATCAGATTTAGTATAACTAGCTCCGTATTTTTCATTGTACAGTTGCAAAAGCTTCGCTGTAAAATCAGCAATAACCTCATCCATATCAATTGCGATTCGAACCATTTTATATCCTCCTAGAATTATCTTTTATCAGTATATTTTCTATGCGGATCAGCCCATAATATGACTTAATAAAATAAAATACAAAAAAATGGGATAACCACCCTCTCAATCAATATCATCTATTTTTCTTTTAGATCACACACTTCGTTTTTTTAAAAGGGTATTTTGCATGAACTATGATAAAACAAAGAAAACTGACTTCAATCGAAAAAGAGTACCCGATTAGACAATAATTCAAAGTTCCTATAGCTTATCCAAAATATCTTTAATATACTGGGGCTCCACATCCGTTCGCTCCGCCGTTTCCTCAATGGTCAAGCCAGAATCAATGAAGCGTTTGACCACCATACTAATTTTCTCAGCGACCTCAATAATATGCTTATCCAAATCATAAAAACGCACTGCTCTTTGTCCCCAGCTATGCTCAATAACAGGATGAAGATAAACGATATCCTCTCTTTTTTCCAACAAATCAAGAAAAACATCAATGTCATCGCTTTCAAAATATAACTCACTAGCATTATTCTCAAGAATAATATCTGATTCCTTCTTATAAATAAAGTCTGCCCAACTACCTGTCGTCTGTAAGGATACCCCGCCGGTCAATTGAACATGGACACCAGCATCCACCATTACTTTCAAACCAAAAACAGAAAGATAAAAATCCTTTGCCTTTTCAATATCTTTCACTGCAATCAACGTTCCTTGATAGTCCATAATCTTCCTCCTAAACCTCTTTAATAAAAAACAGTTCCATCGGCTGTTGATAATCAGGAACTGAAAGCAATAGACCGCCCGCATCTTGATAACCTATTTGGCGATAAAAGTGCTGTGCATCCTCATCCACCTGCGTCGATGTCATCAATATTTTATAACCTAACTGCTGCATTTCGTTTTCCCAAAACTCCATTAAAACCTTTCCGAACCCTAGCCCCTGATACTTCTCAGCCACATGAAGCATCGTACAAAACGGATGCTCATCCCAAAATAGATTGTATCTCAATAGCCCCGCTGGCACACCATCAACTAATAAAACATACCCTTGTTTATCTCGAATCTTTTGTACGAATTGGTTTTCCGGCAGATGACGATCCAATGTGAGCCAAAAATCTCTGTCAATCTCTTGGACATGACGAATCTGCATGAACAGCCTCCCTCTCACTTTTCTTTCAGTATAACATTTTGCCTAGTTGAGACAATGGTGAAAGCTGACACAGGTTTGATAGTTTACAAGAATTCTTTTTTTAGCAAGATGAAATTTCAATGGACGTGGAACCTTAGCAGAATTCACTACCACTATTGATAAGCGGATAGAGTCCTAGCTAATAATATTAGAACGGCTTTTTAAAAAAATACGCTTCTTTTAACTATTCTTGGAACGCTGTTTTTCTTTACTTTAGAAGCATACAAAATTATTGTATCAACTGCTATGATGGTTTCAAAGAACAGATTGATTGAAATACAATCGAATTTTTTTGTTGACCTAAAGTTAACTCGAGGTAGTATGTTAGTTTCATACGAAAATATCTGACTCTCTTTGTCTAAATCCATCAGGAAAGAGGAATAAAATGACTAATTTAAATAAATTAACCATTATTAAAGAGAAATCTAGTAATAGTATCACCACCCAATTAGTTGCTCGCTTTAAAGAGCTTATGGAAAAAGAAACGATTTCCATCCAAATGGACGTCGTCGATTATGATGAAGAAGCGATCCAGCAGTTATCTGGAGATATTCTATTATTAAGCCTCCCGCTTATGCATGAGCTTCGTTACCTAAATCGGCTAAAGACCCGCTTTTACTTTGTTTCCTTCATTGATCCCTATGCATATGCACAAATAGACGCAAGAAGATTATTGAAGCAACTGCGAATGATTCAGCAGTTTGAGAGCGAAAAAATTAGTAAATTTCATCCAAAGAGCAGCTGGACTTATGCGGATTATTTCTTCGCCATGACACAAATGAAAAAAGAAGCAACCGCAATTAAATGCTGAGTCCATTCCCTTGATAGATTCATCAGCGTCTAGCCTTTAAGAGCACCAGCTATTTGACCTTTCTTCACTTGTGCTGTCGACATCATTGTTTCTCAGCATCACACAATCCAATTAGACATCGTGCTCTATCAAATCTAATCAAGCTTTTTTCGAATAGTTATTTTCAAGTTTGGCATATTTCTTGTTGACTTAGAGTGTACTCGAAGGCATAAGCTGAATATACAAAAAGAAAAGGGGTGTATATTGTGAAATCATCTTTATCTCAATCGCCAAAAAAAGAGGATTATCTAGGCAAGACTTTTATCATTGAGCAAAATAATACTGCGAAGGAGCGGTTCCTTTCTAATAACATTGAGTTTATTTTACACTTGGCCACCATTTATCTGGTTAAGGAGGAGCAAACTACGGTCACTGATAGATTGACAGAAGCGCTCATTCGAGATCTTATGGACACTACTTTGAAGGTAAGTATCGATCAAATCAATCAATTAGAGCCAACATCCATATTAAATACGATCAGCCACCCAGACTATTCGTGGAATGCAATGAGCCTACAAGACTACTCCTCTCTTCAAAAGATGTCTAGTGAACTTAGCTACTCTTTTAATATCTCAAAAACAGCGGCATTGAGCATTGTTTGGCCAAATTGGGCCCGTATGGTTTATTGTAAGCACGTAGAACGCTTTGTATTGTTCGCTAAAAATATCCTATCTGTTGACTCTCACAGAGGAGATAAAGAAGCTGCTTTGATGGGGATTCATGAAGTTGAAGCTTTTTTTCAAACTCTTCATTTACCGACGACTTTAGAAGACTTGGGTATTACCTCTACTGATACTGCATTTGACGACCTGGCTCAAAAAAATACTAACTCAGATATTTATACGCTCCTGAAATATTTATAGGTTTCCTCAGTCTGGTAAAATATAGGAAAGGGAGTGAAAAAGATGGGCTATAAAATCAGTGATATTTCAAAAAAAACTGGACTAAGTGCCTATACATTGCGCTTTTACGATCAAAAGGGACTATTGCCCTTCGTTGCTCGCGATAAACATGGAAGGCGTCATTTTAAGGATGAGGATTTAGCGTTTCTTTCAATTATCACTTGTTTGAAAAATACCGGAATGCAATTAAATGACATCAAAAAATTTGTCGAATGGTCAATGGATGGTGATCCAACCTATGAAAAACGGCTTGATTTTTTTACTAAGCATAAAAAAGAAGTCGAAAAACAGTTGGCTCAGACGCAAGCCTATTTGGACAAAATTGATCGTAAAATTGATAAATACACCCGACAGCATGAATCAGCATCCAAAAAAAATTTTTAATAATACAAACGAGATTTCTGCTCTTTCTTTTATAAGAAGCCGAAATCTCGTTTGTCATTTGTAGTACCTTCTTTTTAACTTGCTCTTGATTCTGTCAACAGATATTTAAAAACCAATAATAATTTTTCTATTTCTTGATAGCAGAGATTATCCGATCTTCTAAAACAAATGCACCCCTTGCTCATCAATTTTCACCTGAAAACCTCATAGTGTATCAACCAACCCAAAAATCCATGATATATCCCGTACTCTCTCCCTTACAACCAGCAAGCGAATTAATCATTTTGTCTTTTCATTTGATAATTAGTTTTAAATCAGATATAATTTCCAAATAAAAACTATTCGGGGTGATTATCATGTCTGATTTAGAAACTGCGTTGATCCAGCTACAATGTGAGCTAGTCGCTGAACGAAATCTAGTCAATCCCAACGGACTTTCATGGCTGCAATACGATATTTTAAATTTGCTGCGGCAAAAAGGCCCGGCCTCCCCTTCCCAATTGTCCGAACAGCTGCACATTCGCCCGTCAAAATTTTCCAAGGTCATTAAAGAATTAAAGCAAAAAGACTACATTACACAAGCAGTCAACCAAGAAGATGGACGGGGGTTATTAACCAGCCTGACTGAAACAGGTCTGGGTTTTCTTCGAACAGTTGACGCTGGTCACACGTTTCTCTACAAAACTGCCGCTCAGAATTTCTCTTCAGAAGAACAGCAGCTTTTTACCCAATTAGCGAATAAACTGATCCTTGCTCTTGAAGAAGAAAGGTCGCGAAAACAATGACGACAACAATCAATATCTTAGGCGCCAGAAACAACAACCTACAAAATGTTTCTGTTACTATCCCAAAAGGAAAAATCACAGTAGTTACAGGACTTTCTGGTTCAGGAAAATCATCTTTAGTTTTTGACACTTTAGCAGCTGAATCACAGCGATTGCTGAATGAGACTTACTCAAGCTATGTTCAGCAAATGCTCCCCCACTATGTACGCCCTATCGTAGATAAAATTGAAAATCTCCCGATCTCGATCGTAATAGATCAGAAAAAAATTGGCGGAAATATCCGCTCAACTGTGGGGACCACTACTGATATTTATACTTCCCTGCGTTTACTTTATTCACGAATCGCTCAGCCTTTTATTGGTTATTCTATGATCTATTCTTTTAATCATCCAGCTGGCATGTGTCAAAGCTGTCAGGGAACGGGTGAAAGTTTAACCTTTGATTTGAATAAACTGATTGATTTTGATCGTTCCCTCGCTGAAGGCGCCATCTGCTTTCCTACTTTCCAACCAGGCGGCTGGCGCTTGACTCGGTATACCGAATCCGGTTATTTCGACAATCATAAAAAAATAAAAGACTTCTCTTCTGCTGAGTTGGAAAAGTTGCTTTACGATAAAGGCAGTAAACCGGCGAATGCGACCGATAAATTCCCTAAAACGGGCCTTTATACCGGAGTAATTAATCGTATTCAAAAGACCGTAATTGAAAAAGGCGCGAAACAATACCAAAAGGATATCGATCGAGTGACCACATCCGTAGTGTGTCCTGAGTGTCAAGGTACACGGGTGAACGCGCTTGTTCGTTCGGCGACAATCAACGATTTATCCATCGCTGATTGTGTTAACATGCCGATTCAAGATCTACTAGCTTTTTTAGACACTGTTCATGATAAGCAGGTTGCTACCATTTTAATTGATTTGAAGAACCGTCTGAAAACGATGATATCTGTTGGCTTAGACTATTTAACTCTTGGAAGAACCACCAGTACTCTTTCCGGAGGAGAATCCCAAAGGCTAAAAATGACGAAACATCTAAATAGTTCACTCGCCGATGTGTTGTATATTTTCGATGAACCCAGTGTTGGTCTGCATCCTGAAGATATTATTGGAATTAGCAAGATTTTTTCACGTTTAAAAGAAAAAGGTAATACTGTCGTTTTGGTCGACCACGATCCAGATATTATCAAAATGGCTGATTTCATCATTGATTTAGGACCCGGTGCAGGTTCAAAGGGCGGCCAAATCACCTTTCAAGGAAGTTATACCAAATTTTTAAATACTGACACGTTAACCGCACAATCGTTAAATGAACCTCATCAGTTTAAACTGCACAAGAAAGACTATTCAGAGTTTTATAGTTTGGAAGATGTCAGTGCCTTCAACATCAAGAATCAATCAGTCCAGCTTCCTAAAGGAGCACTAACGGTGGTTTCTGGTTTAGCGGGTTCTGGAAAAAGTACGTTGATTCGAAAACTTTTTATGGAAAAATATCCAGAAGCAATTGCCTTCGATCAGACACCTATCCGTGGAAGCAATCGTTCGAATTTATTGACTTATCTTGGAATGTTTGATGTTATCCGCCAAGAATATGCGAAATTTTCGGGAAAACCAGCTTCTCTATTTACTTTCAACGGCGCTGGCGCTTGCCCTGAATGTAAGGGCAAAGGCTATATCAACTATGACTTAGCTTACATGGGGGATGTTCGGCAAGAATGCGAAAAATGTCACGGAACAAGATACAACGAGGAAGCATTGTCCTATAGTTGGAAAGGCTACAATATTGACGAACTTTTTCAACTAACAGTCGCCGAAGCTAATGAACTAATTGCTATTCCTGAAATCAGAAACACGCTAGAGGTTCTAGTTGAAGCTAATTTGGCCTATATTCCCTTGGGACAAAGTCTAGATACTTTATCAGGTGGAGAACGACAACGTTTAAAAATCGCAACGATGCTACTGCAAAAGGACTCGTTAGCTTCAACAATTTTTATCTTAGATGAACCTAGTACTGGACTGCATGAAAGTGATATTAAAAGTTTACTAAAGCTTTTAGACAAGTTAAAAGAAATTGGCAAAACCCTAATCGTTTTAGAACATAATTTATCGATGATTAGTCAGGCCGATTGGGTTATTGATATGGGTCCACGCGGTGGTATGAACGGTGGAGAAATTCTGTTTCAGGGCTATTTACCAGAGCTTTTAGAGTGTAAGAAATCTTATACCGCCAAACATTTGAAGAATTTTATTGATGAATAAAGGAAGTGATGATTGAGAGCACTCAACCATCGCTTCCTTTATTTTTCTAGTGAATAGTAGGTTATTGAAATATTCTTAGTACCTTTGACTACTAATTCCTTCTGATTCTCTTCTGGATAGTAGTTCGCAGTCAGAACCCTCTCCCCATGATTGATAAATATTTCGCAGGTCGACTGGTCTACAAAAATGGAGAGTCTCATCGCTTCACTTGGAGCTACTAAACTTTCTCGGATTTCACCGAACGCGGGATTCAATGGATAGTGAGTGTTTCTGCGATCCAATTGAAGCTTCCCCTCTTCAGTATCATAGCTCAAAATCAGAGCATACATATCTGTTTTATCTGAAAATAAATGAATCTCTCCATGGCTATTTTTAGGAATCGTTAGCTGTAACTCATAACAATTATTAGTCGTCTTTCGTAACTGCTCTGTCGGTTCTAAAATAAAGGTTTCCTTTGTTTTTCTTAATTGCTTCGTTTCAGCTACAGGATATTGATAGAGCTTTCCCTTTTTTAGCGTTAGCTCTTTGATCAAACTCAAACTGTGTGCCCAGCCCTCGTTAAAGGTTGGATAGTCCATTTCTGGTAATCCGATCCAGCCAACACTCAAGCAACGTCCATCCGGCGCATTGAACGCTTGCGTCGCATATAAATCAAAACCTTCGTCTAGCAACTGTTGCTGAAGTGGATGTTCTAGTCGATTTTCTTCTATTATATAATCCTCAGCCAAAATATACGTATTTGGATAAACATTTTGATATTCTAATACACTCTTGTCCATGCCTTGTGGACAAAGCAGCAGCGCCACCTTGCCATCAATAAAAAGCAGATTAGGACATTCTACCATAAAACCTAAATCTTGATTGAGCGCTAATGGGCCTCGGTATGTCCAATCAATTAAATTTTGACTACGGTAAATCAGAATGTTGCCTTTTTCGTCATTCGTTTGTCCACCAATCACCATCAGATACTCATCTTCGTATTGAATGATCTGAAGGTCGCGAAAATGCGCAGTGTAGCCAAGAGGAGGAGCTGAAATCAATGGTATTTCTAGCTTAGTGACCGTTCCATTGTTATTCATCCAAGCACCTAATTGGTAACTATGACGTTCCCAGGTCTCATCTCTAACATTTCCGGTATAGGCTAAAAAAAGTTTTTCTTCTACCGGAATGGCACTTCCTGAATAAACACCATGAGAATCGTACACCGAATCCGGCTCTAACGCCGGACCTTCTACTTCCCAATGAACCAAATCTTTTGAGGTGATATGAAACCAAGATTTTAACCCATGGATGGCACCGAAGGGAAACGATTGATAAAACAAATGCCATTTTCCATTAGAGTAACTAAATCCATTAGGGTCATTTAATAATCCTGTCTCTGGCTGAACATGATAGTTCAATCGCCATTTTGAAGCAGTGACCTTCCTTTTTAAATCCTTGACATATTCCTCAGACCATTCTTGATATGGGCGATAACGTGCCGCTTGTGTCCATTTCATCGTATTCACCTATGATCCTAAAATTGGTAACACATAATCCTGATTGTATTCCAATCCTGAAATGGCTTCTTTTGAATCGGTGATAATCACCATCACAGTTGCATCTTTTCCTTTAACTTCGATCTGGTTTAGATCAATCGTTCCGATTACTTGTCCTTGTTGCAGTGTTTCTCCTTCTTTAATAGTCAATGTGAAGGGTTCGCCATTTAAATCAACCGTATCGATTCCTAAATGAAGCAGCAGTTCCATCCCATCATCGGCAACTATTCCGATCGCATGTTTTGTTGGTGCAATCATTTTTACTATACCCGATATAGGTGCCTTGATTGTTCCATCACTTGGTAAGACCGCAAAGCCTTCCCCCATCATTTTACTGGCGAAAACCTGATCATCCACTTCAGAAATTGGAATAATTTCACCTTCGATGGGTGAATACACTTTCCCATTCGTCTTTTTAGCTTGTGCGTTTGAAGCAACAGCGTCCTTCTCTTTTTTAATAACAAATAAATTCGTTAACGCAAAGGCCAGAATAAAGGTACCGATGCCTACTAACACATATGTGATCACTTGGTAAGGCTCATAGATATACATCAGTGGTGATAATAGAACCGCTAATCCATAGCTGTTGGCTTGAATTCCCAATAAAGATAACACCATGCCACCGACTGCGGAGCTTCCTAACATGACTAATATCGCTTTCATTCCTGTTCGCATCACCACACCGAACAGCGCAGGTTCACTAACACCCAGCATTTGAGTAACCGTGGCCGAAATCCCAGCCGTTTTCACAGAAGTATTACGCGTTCTTAAGGCAATTGCTAAACAAACCGCCGCATTGGCAAAACCATACATCGCACAAACCGTAATCAATGGATTGAAGCCGGTTGTCGCTATTAAAGAAGTTTCGATCATGATAAACATATGGTGCATCCCCGTCATGACGGCAATTGGATATAAGAAACCAATGATCAAACCGCCGATTCCTAATGGCAGATGCAGGAACATTTCAATTACTTTTACCGCCTGTCCTTCAAAGGCATGAACGATTGGGCCTAGGACGAATAAAGCAACAAAGACAGAGATTAGGATTACTAGAAATGGCGTGAAAATCAAATCCATCGCATTGGGCATGTTTTTTCGTAATTTTTTCTCTAACGTGGCGCCAATCATTCCAGTGATCAAGGCAGTCAGGATCGAGCCTTTATAGCCAACTAACGGAATTACACCGAAAGCCATAATTGGTTCAGCGGTTCCACCTGCAACTGCATAAGCATTAGGTAAAGCCGGAGAAACCAGCATCAATCCGATCAAAAAGCCAATGATCGGTAATCCGCCTAATTTTTTAAACGCAGACCAGCAGATAAAAGCGGTTAAAAAGCCAAAAGCCGTATCGGTTAAAATCGTCACTGACGCACTCAACCATTCGGGAATACTATTCGGCGTCAGTCCCATTACACGAAGAACGGTTTCATTGAAGAGCACGCCCTTTAGTCCTAAGAAGAGACCTGTCGCTCCCAGAATTGGGATGATTGGAACAAAGATATCCGCAATATTCCGAACAGCTCGCTGCAACGGCGAAGCTTCGTCTTTTGCTATTTGATCTTTCGAAATTTCATTGAAAGAGTAAGTCTTTTGTAGCGCAGCATAAACCTTATTGACAATCCCTGTACCTAAAATAATTTGATATTGTCCTGCATTATAGAAAACACCTTTGACCTCTTCCACCTGCTCTACTTGACTGTCATCGATTGCTTTACGGTCTTTTACTTGCAGGCGCAAGCGGGTCGCGCAGTGTGTAGCAGAGACGATATTATCCTCTCCTACAACTGCGACAAGTTTTTCAGCTATTTCTTGATAATTTGTTTTAGTCATGATTGCCACCCTTTCTGATTACAACGGCTTGATAAGGTTTTAAAATTTTTGCATGATTCTGTTCTGTCAATTCTGGATAATTGTTTAATAAAACTTCACCAACGGCTTCAATTATTTGTTCTTGATTGCTTAGATTGACAAAAATTTGAAGCGTCTCTTCTCCTGATCGCTCGTAACCAATAACGGCATCGGCGGTTTCCAGTGGCGTAAATTGGCCATAGATCAATGCATTACGATAGACTGAACGGTTTCGCAATTGAATCATTTGTTGATAATAGGAGAAGATTGACTCTGGTCGTTGTACCTGATCCGCTACGTTCACTTCGATCTGATCCCCTGTCAGCTTCAACCAAGTTTTGTTCGATTTACTAAAACCAGCATTTTCTGAAGCGTCCCATTGAAACGGCGTACGCGTATTATCTCTAGAACGATGATTTACAAAATTCATGGCCTCCTCTTCGGAAAAGCCTTCCATAATCGAACGATGATAATTATCAATACTAGAGACATCATTGAAGTCTTCAATTGATTCTCGTTGAAAATTCTTCATCCCGATTTCCTGCCCTTGATAGATAAACGGGGTTCCTCGTAAAAAGAAGAAAAGAGTCCCTAAGGCTTTCGCCCCAATCTCATTTTGATACGTTTCATCGGTAATGTATTTTGATAATGAACGGGGCTGGTCATGATTTTCTAAAAAGTTCGCGCCCCATCCGCTATTTTGAATCGCTGTTTGACTTTTGAACAATAATTTCTTCAAATCCTTCGGCTCCCAATTTGTGCGACGGAACCATTCGCTGCCGTTTTCTACATCAATGTCGGCATAATGGAAATCAAAGATCATATTGAAGTAGCCATCTTCACCAATATATTGATCGTATTGGTCATAAGGCACACCGGGTGCTTCCCCAACACTGACGCATTCATACTTTTGGAAAGTCTCGCGGTTCAATTCCGCTAAGAACGTTTCAATTCCGGGACGATTTCGTGTTTTGTGCTTCACACTGCTTAAGCCATCGCTGCCGTCAATCGGCGCATTTCCGTAATCCTGATCCTTCTTAATGAACGTGATCGAATCAATTCGAAAACCGGCAATCCCCTTTTCCAACCACCAGTTGATCATTTCGTAGATTTCTTGTCTCAGCGCTGGATTTTCCCAGTTCAGATCCGGCTGCTTCTTATCAAAGGTGTGGAAATAGTACATATTCTCCTCGTTTTGGACAGGCTCCCAGACACTGCCACCGAAGATCGAGCGCCAGTTGTTTGGCGGATTTCCCGCTTCACCTGATTTGAAAATATAGTAATCACGATAAGGACTGTTGGAATCCGTCAAAGCTGTCTGGAACCATGCATGTTCATCTGAAGAATGATTCACAACTAAATCCAGAATTAACTTGATGCCTTTTCCTTTTGCGGCTTGGATCAATTCCGTTAGATCCTCCATCGTACCAAATTCTGCCTGTATACCTTTATAATCAGCTATATCGTAGCCATTATCAACCATTGGCGAGGTAAAAATCGGACAAATCCACAGCATGGTCACCCCAAGGTTCGATAAATAGTCTAGCTTCTGCGTAATTCCTTTGATATCACCAATCCCATCGCCGTCACTATCGTAAAAACTTTTCGGGTAAATCTGATAGACCACTTCTTCTTTCCAAAAGCTTTGTTCTTCGGATAATATCTTTTCTTTGTTCAAAACGGTTTCCATCTTACGTTGCTCCTTTTGTGGTATCGATACCATATTTATTTTAAGAAAAACCTGCTTATGCAGATTTTCGTTCGATTAATTTTAATACTAATTCAGATGTATCCACTCGATAATCTTTTTCTTCCATTCGAGCAATCAACCAATTCGTTGCTTCACGCCCCAAAGCCTCAATCGGCTGTGCGATGGTTGTCAAAGGTACCGCCAGCATCCCAGTGAATGGTTGATTATCAAAACCCATGATTGCCAAATCCTCTGGTACCTGTTTTCCCTGTTCCAAATACCGCTGCAAAATACCGCTGGCTACTTCATCACTACTGGTGAATACCGCATTAGGACGGTTTTCCTCAGGCAAAGCCAACAGCTTATCCGCCACCTGCTTACCATCTTCAATCGTGTGCACTTGCTTAAAAATCCAGTCAATTTTCATCGGTAGTTGGTGCTCATTTAAAGCCCGTTCAAATCCTTCAGTCCGAGAATTCCCATGTCCCCCGCGGGTTAATGTACCTCCCGTACAATAAGCGATTTTTTTATAGCCTTTATTAATCAAATACTCAGTCGCTTCAAAACTCGCTGCTTCTTGGTTCGTGAATACCTGAGGCAGATCAGATCCTGGTATCTCCTCATTACATAAAACAATCGGACCATATTCGCGATACGCTTCAATATTTTTTGGATCGCCTTCGATCGAGCACATAATCAAACCAGCTATCACTTGCTGTTTCAGCATTTCCAGCATATTTGTTTCAGCTTTCTTATCATCATAGGTCTGCATAACCAGAACGTTATACCCGTGTGATCGTGCACTCTTTTCGATCGAATCAACCAAGTGTGAAAAGAACGGGTTAGCAATCCGTGACACAAGGATACCAATCATTGTCCCTTTTTTTGATCTCAGTTGAGTCGCTACTGAACTAGGAGTATAATCCAATTCCGCCATCGCTGCTTGAATTCGTTTGCGTTTGTCTTCAGAAATGTAGGGATGATGATTCAAGTATCGAGAAACTGTTGACACAGATAACCCTGCTTTTTTTGCGACATCCTTAATAGTTGCCAATAACTCACCGCCTTGTGGTATCGATTTCACAATTATCATACGATGAATATTTTTGATTGTCAATAGGATTTATTAAAGAAATAATTTTATCAACCTTAGAACGATCCGTTTAAAAAGAACCGTTGAATATTTAATCAACGGTTCTTCGCGATTCGCTCAGTTAGTTCTTTCAAAAATGGTTCATAGTCAACTTTTGAAAAATCGGTCACATCAAACTCGATCAAGCTGCCTAATTGAAAATTGTTATAGTCTCGAGTTTTTATGATTTCATAGAAAGCATCTTTCGTAATCAAATTATCTGCCTTGCTTCGATCCACCAACTGGTCACCAAAATGATAATGCGTCATAATGTGGCTCAAATGACGATCAGGCTCAATATCACGAAGCTTTCTGCGTTCCCAAAGTACATCGAAATCAGCAACCAATCGGATAGTGATTGGTTCATAGTTGTATTGATTGGCTAAAGCACTCAGCTGATCCTTTTGCTTCTCGCTAAAGGGATATTCGGAAACAACGATCCGTTTCCCAGCACCCATATACAAGGCCAAAGCACTGTAATAAAATGCCCAAACCTTTTTTTCTAGTTCCTTCTTCTCATCCAGATTATCAAAACCGATTTGATCTGCGAAAATTTCTTTTCCTTCATCTGGTGTGATCAGAAAAAAATCTCCTAGTGCATGCCGCATTTCATTAATTAAATAAGATTTTCCAGTTGCTGGACTTCCTGCGATCAAAATCAAATACTTCTTCATGTTATTTTTGCATCGCCAAGGGACTATCAACGTTCATGAATAGTCCGATTTTATGCTTAACGATTTCTTTGACCGCTTGATTTGCAGGAATGACGTTATGGCGCAGTGATTTGTTTACTTCGGTTTCGCTAAAGGACTCTTTTGCGACTTTTGTCCAATTAACTAGCAATTCGGTTCCTACATTGAATTTTCGGATTCCATTATTGATTAATTCTGGATAATCCTCTTCTTTTACCCCGGTTCCGCCATGAATGACTAATGGTATGTCCACAACGGCATGAATCTCTTTTAATAGTGGAATATTTACTTCGGTCTTTGATTTAAATTGTCCGTGGTTCGTTCCGATTGCAATTGCCAGGGCATCGATACCTGTTTGCTTAACAAATTCTACCGCATCCGCAGGTTTTGTATAAACTTTATCATTTTCAGCTACAGAGATTCCTTCCTCTGTTCCGCCGATGGTCCCTAACTCGCCTTCAACAGAAACGCCATTAGCATGAGCGTACTCCACCACTGCTTTTGTTTTGGCGATGTTTTCTTTAAATGGCAGATGTGAGCCATCGTACATGACACTTGAGTATCCTGCATCGATCGCTGCCTTGATCTCGTTGAAATCTCTGGCATGATCCAAGTGCAAAGCAACATCCACCATTTCAGTATTGGCAATTTCTTTTACTACTGCCACCATCACATCATAACCAATATATTTTGCTGTATCAATGCTGGTTTGAATGATAATAGGTGAACCCATCTCCTTCGCTGCGCGGATCATTTCCGGCAGCATCTCCAAGTTATGGGTATTAAATGCCCCAATGGTCATATTTAAATCTTCTGCAATCTGTGTAACTTCTTTTAGTGTTTTGTACATTTATCGAATACCTTCTTTTCTTTTGATTGATTAGCCGCTAATCGTGACTTTTTTAGCAATTTGACGCATTTCATCCATCTTATTCATGTATTTATCGATGCCCGCATCATCCCCATTTCGCGCGGCTTCCGCCCGTTTTGCGTTATAAAGACTCATTAATTTTTTATACCCGTCACCAATGGACAGCTTATAGTCTAAACTTTTTTCTAAACTTTCGATGGCTGAATCCACCTCTTCTAATTTGGCATAATTCAAGCCGAGTTTTTCATATAGTTTAGCTAAATCCTCTGTTTGTTTTGCTTCTACGATTTTTGCCATTAATTGCTGGTTTTCCTCGGTTATACTGTCCTTTTCTTGAAGTGAAAGCTCAATCTTGTGTTCCGTCTTTTCAGGTTTGTCTTTTTTCTTAAAGAAACTAAACATAAATCCACCTCCTGTTTTTTATGCCTTATATTTCTCCCGCTACTGAGATAAAGACTCGTTACTGGTAAACTAATTAAAACATTTTCAAAATCGGGCTAAGAATCCAAGCATAAAGTAATGCTGCCGCAACGGTATCTACGTCGGTTGCAGTCGCGTTGACAAAGCCCATTTGATTGAAGATTGTTACTAAAAGTGCTGGTAGTAAGGTAATGAAGAAGCCATGGGCGATCCCGCCAATAATCGCTCCTCGACGTCCACCAGCCGCATTTCCGAAAATCCCCGCCGTGCCTCCAGCAAAGAAGTTAGTCAGCATACCTGGTAAAATCATTGCCAAACCAAATGTCGGCAAAACAAACATGGCGATAATTGTTCCGATTGTTGTCGTGATGAATCCTAAAATTACTGCATTCGGTGAATACGGGAAAAATACTGGACAATCCAGAGCCGGGATCGCATTCGGTACCAATTTCATCGCAATTCCGCGGAAGGCTGGAACAATTTCTCCTAATAGCAAACGAACACCTGATAGCAAAACATAGACTCCGACAACAAATTGAATGGCTTGTAAGAAGGCAAACATTAAATAATGTTGTGCGCCATGATCACCAATGCCCGGTCCAGCAAAGGCTGCTGTGATGATGTATAGCGGAACCATCACAACCATTACTGACAAATACGTATCTTGTAAAAACTCAAAAGATTTTGGCAAATTGATATCTTCGATTGATTTTTTATTTTCACCACGTTCACCAAAGATATACGCCACACCTGCTTCAAACATGTAACCGATCGTACAGAAATGTCCTAATGCGATATCATTTGATCCCGTGATTTTACGAATAATTGGTTGAGCGATCGCTGGCATTGCTACTGCAAAAATTGCTCCAACAACACTTCCAACAATGATCAGGACCAACCCTCTCAAACCAGCGAAGTAACCAAAAACCGTAGTCATCGTCGCCATCCATAAAATCGCTTGTCCAGTTAAGAAAATATATTTCCATTTTGTAAAGCGGGCAATCAAGATATTCACGATAAAAATACCTAGAAAGGTTAAGGCAATATCGCGGCCCAAGCCTAACTCATTCATTGCTTGCCCATTAATAGCTTCAATAGATGGAATGATTCCCTGCATGTGAAAACCCGCAGTAAAAATTTCTCCAAAATAAGTCAAACTGCCAACAATAATACTGGAACCAGCACTCAATACTTGGAATCCAAGCAAAGTTTTTAGGGTTCCTGAAACCACTTGACCCGCAGATTTTTTCTGCAAACATAGCCCTAGCATCGCGATCAAAGCAATTGTGATTGATGCCTGCGTCAAGATATTCTCGATAATAAAATTAATAACTCCCATTTGTTTCGCTCCTTATTCATATTAATGTATTCATTTTTCAAAAACCGAAAAACTGTTTTATTAACTTACGGAAATAAGCGAACCAACATCCTTAAAATTTCTTTATAACGCTCCTTTTGCTTCTAAAATCGGCAGCAGTTTTTCTTCGATTTCTGGTTTTGATACAATATTTTTCAAATAAACAATGGCGGTCTTCTCTTCATCAATTGAAAATTTTTCAAACTGTGACTTAAAATTTTGAGCGGTAATAATTATGTCTGATCGTGATGAGGCTGCTGTTGAAATGTCCACATGGTCTAATCTTGCATCGACACCATGAGCATTTAATACATCCTCTGCTGCCATTTGAGCAGCGAAACTACTCCCTAAACCTGCGCCGCATACGAATAAAATTGATACTTGTTTTCCCATATTTTTCTCTCCATTCTTATCTATATATCGAACTATGCATAATTCCTTAACTAAATAAAATCTCCTTGAATCGTTCGATATCTGTCGCGCGACTTAAACGATTCACCTTTTCCTCATCATTGATCAATTCAATCAGACTCTTCATAATATTTAAGTGCGAATAAGAATCAACAGCCGCCAAGCAAAAAATGATTTTTACCGGGTCATTCTCTTCATTGCCAAATTCAATCGGTTCTTTGATTGTTGCGACACTTATTCCTAACTGATTGACGCCATCCTCAGGCCGAGCATGAGCCAACGCAATGTATTTTCCGATCACGATATACGGACCGTATTCCTTCACCGAGTCGATCATAGCAGCCACATAACTTGGTTCAATCACCTGATCATGTATCAAAGGTTCAGAAACTCGACGAATCGATTCCTCCCAATTACTTACCTTCTGATTTAATAAAATATCGCTATCCTTCAACACATCTTCTAACATCGGCTGAATCTCCTTTTTATTTATCTCTAAATGATTTTGGTCAAAGAGCCTTTCCAATTCCTGATAGATGGCTCCAGACACTTCTCCCCCGCTTTTTTTAATAGTATCGATCAGGGAATAAAATAACTGTGTGGAATCTTGATTGTTAACTAAACGTTTCAATTTATGATTTTCATTTAAAAAGCTGGTAATTCTCTTTTTGCTCTCTTCCTTAATTATCGGCTCTAGCTCCAACACTGGTTTTTGTGAATATTGGATTGTTACTGTACTGAAAACCAAATCGACATCCAGCTTTTCGATCAATTCTAATTCCCGCGAGCTTAACACTGCTAACACTTCGATATTAAAGAGCTCCTTCAAATTTTCAGATAACAGCTTGCCGGTCGCGACCCCATGATTACAAATAACCACTGCCTTATAGACATAATGCAGCTCTTGATTGATCGCACTGACGGATGTTGAAAAATGAATGGTTAAAAAAGCGATTTCATCTTCACTTAATCGATTGCCAGTTACCTGTTCGATCGAGGGGGTAAATTGACGAATGGCCGAATAAATAGTGTCATAATTCTTTTTTATGTTTTCCTTCAACGGGTTTACGATTTGAATATCGCTTTTCACCCGATTTATCAGACCGACCAAATGCTTGTACAGTCCTTCTTGTAAAGACTCTTCTTTTCTGGAAAACGGAATTTTGGTTTTTTTCTCGACAAATTGCATCAGTTGAATCGAAAGCAGCTGCGCCTGAACCCATTCGATCGAATTATTCATGTCTCTCGAATTGAAGGTATTCAGCATAAAAACAATGTATTTGATTTCGACTTCTGGCGGTGAGAGTTGAAAGGCTTCGCAAATCGCTGTGACAAAATCACGAATGTCGCTTTGAGGTGTATCGGCAGCTTCCCACACCGAGCTTGCGATGAGATCTTCTCGCAAATAGCGACTCAACCAGACCGCTGTGAACATCAACAATTGATTGCGATAAATTGTCTCCTCCAGCGAGGTCATCGATCGAACATACAAATCATCTAATTTTTTCAACCAATGTAATGAGATATAACGATTCAGAATTGTTAAATTAACAGAAGCTTTCTGTTCCTCCTGAGGTGAAATCACTCCAACAGCATTGTTGATCACATCATAAACCATCGTTCGGATGGAGCGTTCAGCTCCTTGCAGCACAATTCCTTGCTTTGGCACACTCAACACCTCGATGCCGTATTCTGCCAAAATATTTCTGACGCGACGCATGTCTTCATCCAACGAACTTTTAGAAATTTGGTATTCCTCTTCTTTTTGATACAAAAATGTTGCTTTCTTTCCTAGTGCAAAAGAAAGAATCAGGTCAAAGATCCGGCTTTCACGATCTAGGTATTGCTCCACATCCGCTAAATCAAGCTGCTCAAGCAAGGAATCTTTTTGCTCCTGAGTTAAAATTAGTTGATACCCTTTTTTTCTAAGATTTTTGATTTCAGGAAGTGACCTCTCATTTAAAAATTGGTTGATTTCTCTTAATTCATTTCGGATCGTTCGGGCACTGGTATGAAATTCCTCTTCTAGCTTAAATTCATAGATCGGAAGAGCGTCGTGTAGGGAA